>Ga0164315_10004096_pt1 | contig 11305 bp, 5 predicted proteins | sample GuaBasSedimGuay6_FD_113737 | JGI IMG/M metagenome (GOLD analysis project Ga0164315, IMG submission 113737) | Subseafloor sediment microbial communities from Guaymas Basin, Gulf of California, Mexico - Guay6, Core 4569-2, 0-3 cm | ecosystem: Environmental > Aquatic > Marine > Hydrothermal vents >...
ATCTTGAAGTTCTCCTAAGTACCTTCGATCCGGGTTCTAGCTCGGGAGAGGAGGCTTATGAACACGAGGGGGAGGAGTGTGGCATTATACTTTCTGGCGAGTTCGAATTGCAGATTGATGGAGATTTATACCTGCTAAATGAAGGCGATAGCTTTTCCTTTCCATGTAAATTGAAGCACAGTTATCGTAACCCGGGAGACACTGAAACCACCGTCATGTGGTGTGTAACACCTCCTACATACTAGCTATCGTGCTGACCCGCTAATCTTTTGGTCGGTTGGGGTAAATGTCAGGACACTATTTTTCATGTATATATAATTTATTCGGCATATTTTTTGAACTATGTGCGTGCAGTGGTTGCTTTGGTAAGTCTTCCTCCAGTAACTGGCTGATCAATCAAACCCGGTCGGAGAACCGCTATGTCTAAAGACTTCCCCTCATCCGCAAGAGTTGTGATTGTCGGCGGCGGGATCATTGGTTGTAGTATCGCCTATCATTTGACCAAATTGGGCTGGAAAGATGTGGTGCTGCTCGAGCGGAAGCAGCTGACTTGTGGCACGACCTGGCATGCCGCCGGGCTACTTACAAGCATGAGGTCAACAGAAAACCAGACACTACTGGCAAAATATACACAGGAGTTATACAAGAACCTGGAACAAGAAACTGGTCACGCAACGGGTTACATGGGAATAGGCTCCATTCAAATTGCCAGTTGTGAAGTACGGTTAGAGGAGATGCTCCGGGGATGTGATATGGCCGAGTGTTTCGGCGTGGAATACCAACGAATAACGCCTGATGAAATCCAGGAAATGTGGCCTCTAGCCGATGTTAGCGACGCCCTGGCAGGTTTCTATTTCCCTAATGATGGTAGAACCAACCCCACTGATACAACGCAGGCGCTTGCTAGAGGTGCGCGTATGGGTGGGGCCAAAATCTTTGAGTCGACCAAAGTCACTGAGGTCCTGCAGGAAGCTGGCCGGGTGACAGGTGTGGTGACTGATAAAGGTGAGCTCAGGACAGACTATGTCGTTAACTGTACCGGTATGTGGGCACGAGAATTTGGTTTGCGATCTGGTGTCAGTGTTCCTTTACAGGCGGCTGAGCACTATTACCTGATTACGGAAAACCTCGAAGGTATGCATACGCAGTTGCCTATTTTGCGAGACCCCAATAATCAAGCCTACTACAGGGAAGAAACCGGCAAGCTGATGTTGGGGCTATTTGAGGCGAAGGCAGCCCCGTGGGGAATGGAGGGTATTCCTGAGCACTTTTGTTTCGATGATCTGCCGCCGGATTGGGAGCGGATGATGCCCCACCTGGAAAGAGCGATGGCTCGTGTTCCTTCTATGCAGGACGCGGGTATACAACTGTTCTTTAACGGGCCGGAAAGTTTTACGCCTGACCACAATTATTTGATGGGTGAGGCGCCCGAATTAGAGAATTTTTATGTCGCTGCGGGCTTTAATTCTTTGGGAATTTTGTCGGCTGGTGGTGCAGGTAAAGTCATGGCCGACTGGATTGTCGATGGCCATCCACCCATGGATTGTTTCGATACTGATATTCGCCGTATGTCGCCATTTCAAAACAATAAAAAGTTCTTGGTGGATAGGACTGTTGAATCATTGGGGATGGGGTATCAGTATCATTGGCCATTCAGGCAGTGGGAGACGGCCCGGGGCGTGAAAAAATTGGTTCTTCATGAGCAGGTGAGCAGGGCGGGAGCTTGTTTTGGGGAATCAGCTGGATGGGAACGGCCAAATTGGTATGCACCTAAGGGTGTAGAACCCAAGTACGAATACAGTTATGGCCGTCAGAATTGGTTCGATTATACAGCCGAAGAACACTATGCTGTGCGTAACAATGTCGGCATCTTCGAACAGAGCTCTTTCCATAAGATACTTGTTCAAGGTAGAGAAGCCGAGCGGTTTATGAATCAAATTTGCACGAACAATGTTTCCGTGCCAATCGGCAGGTCTGTCTATACCCAGTGGCTGAATGATCGCGGTACGATTGAAGCAGACCTGACAGTTACACGGTTACAAGAAGACTGTTACATGGTGGTTACTGCAGCGTTTACCCACACCCATGTTATCTATTGGCTTAAACAGCATATTGGTACTGATGAATTTGTGGTAGTCACTGATGTCACAACCACTATGGGTATGCTGAATATTCAGGGGCCAAATTCTCGTGCATTGCTGAGTAAATTGACGAGTACCGATTTCAGTAATGAGGCTTTTCCCTTTGCAACCATGCAAGACATCGAAATCGGCTATTCACAGCTGAAAGCCCTGCGCCTAACCTATATGGGGGAGTTGGGTTGGGAGCTGTATATTCCCACAGAATATCTGTCACAAGTTTACGAGGCAATTGTCGAAGAGGGAAAAAGTTTCGAACTAAAGCACTGCGGCTATCATGCGTTAGCTTCTCTCCGAATTGAGAAAGCTTATCGTGAGTTCGGGCACGATATCGGTGCGGACGATTCTCCTTTGGAGGCTGGTTTAATGTTCGCTTCCGATTTCAATAAGGAAGGTGGTTTCATCGGCAAAGAGGCTTTGATTCAGCGTAAAGAAGGAGGAACTCCGAAGCGTCGACTCGTGCAATTCCTGCTGAATGATCCAAATCCGATGATGTACCATAATGAGCCAATCTACAGAAACGGGGTGTTCGTGGGCTACACGTCCTCCGCTATGTATGGCTATACCTTGGGGGCATCCACTGCACTCGGTTACGTGAATTGTGATGATGGTGTGACTGCGGATTTCATCAAACAAGGCGAGTATGAAATTCAAATAGCAGGAAAAAGATACGGTGCTACCGCCTCGCTAAGACCTATGTACGATCCCGCTGGGGAGAGAGTAAAATCCTAGCAGCTTTTCTGCTTCGAAAAGAGAAAATTACACCCTTAAATTTTTCCCGGGTATAAGGCCAACAAACGGGATATCTAGAGCAGTCTAGGGCGGAATTCAGGACGGTCTCAAAATTTCACCTGGAATCCTTTGTTGAACTTGAGTCGCCTGAGAATTGGTCGCGCACCCCGGGGCACCTTCTCTTGATGCTGTGCACTAATCTCTCGTTGATGATCAGGCCGGTTCCGTGCCAAAAATCTTATCAACGTGGTCTTTTGGTAAAGACTGGCTCACCAGTGATATGCCGACCGTCACGGCAACCGATACACCTTCGCCAATGGTAGTACAGGCAAAGGGATTGCTGGCCTGACTAGCCAACTCGAACAGCACTTGCTCGATGAGGTCGCCGTCAACTGCGCCGCCGGGTAACCAGCTATTGCTTAAAGCGATAAAGGATAAAGCACCCGTAATAAAGCCCCAGATCGCTCCCTGCTTGGTTACACCCCGCCAGAATACACCGACAATCATTGGCCCAGCCAGGGCGGCCATCATGCCACCCAGCCCGACCCATACCATTAACGCTATATTCTGGCCAATGGAAAACCAGGCCACCACAGCAGCACCGACGAGCACAAAGACGATAGAGACGCGACTGATACGCAACACGTTATGATCCACCTCAGCGTCGGTTGCGTCCGGATGCAAGATACTGGACAGCGTGCGCCGGTAAATATCATTGGCAAAGACCTGGGACGTTGAAATCACCAGGCCATCAGCGGTGGACATAATGGCCGACAAGATTGCGACACCCAGAAAGGCTGCCAACCAGACTGGAAATAACGCAATAAACAGCGCCGGAATAGCCTGATTCGGCCCGCCGGGCAGGTATAGCAAAGTATCCCCCAGTACCGCTCGGGCCAAAATACCGCCAAAAACCATTGAGGCCAGAACGACACCCATAATCAAACAGAGCACTAAAAACCTGGTGCGACCGACGCTTTCTTTAAGTGCCCAAACTTTATTACCAATGTGGGGCAGCATACCCAAAGTCAGGTGAGCAATAAAAATTGCGGCAAAGTCCCAGTTGGAATCAAGAATACCGGAACCTTCGTAGTGCATCATCACGGTCTTGGCATCAAGTTCACCCAGGCGCGTCATCATGCCGGGCAGACCACCCTCTACGCCGAAGCCAACGCTGAACAGTACGATAATCATCAGGGCCACCCCCAGCATCATCGCGCCCTGCACGCCATCGGTAATAATATCGGCATGGGCACCCCCCAACACCACATAGACCAGCAACACCAGGGATGTAACTGTTAATGCCCAAACCGGACTCAATCCCAGCATCTGTTCAAACATCACCAAGCCAGCCAGCATTTGTGCCGCCAGATAAAACATTAGCACCATGGAAAATAGCGCCACGATAACGCGCATGGCTTCAGACTGATAACGATCGCCCATAAATTCCGGAATTGAGCGGTTGCTAAAATTATTGCCGGCTTTTTGTACCTGTTTAAAACACAACCAAACTCCCAGATACACCGCAAAGGGATAGACTAGGGCATAACCTAAGGCCGGCAAACCAAAACGATAGCCGAGCCCGGGAATGCCCAGAAAGGTCGCCCCTGAAGCGGTGGTGGCAGTCATGGCAAAAGCGAGAAACCACATGCCGTATTCACCGCGGGCGGTTGAGAAGTCATCACTGGTTTTAACATGGCGCATGCCGATATAGCCAAAACTGATCATGGCGCCAACATATAAAAACAGAAAGACCCAGGACCAGATACGCAGCTCGTCCATTAATTACTCCCTTGTAATTTTTTTATCCACAAATATTGTCTTTATTTTGCGGGGGCATCATATCGCTTTCGTGAAATTCTGTGTCAAGTATAAGACAAACACACGGGTTGTCGAAGCAGAATTTCACCTGGGATTCTATGTTGAACTAGAATTACCCGAGAACGCGTCACTCCACTGCGGAATACCCGGAGCGAGTCATCCACCTTCCGTTCCGGCCTTTACATTATTTCCCGCGAATACCATAGGTTTTCAGGGTCATCAATCGCAGGTCACCAGTTTCTTTGAGATACACCCGCTCTTTATTATTCTTTCTTTCAATGGTAATCCCACCTGATCCTAACTTATCAGGTAGTTAGAGCACCAGTTTGAGGCTCTTCTTTTTATTTAAATGGTTTTAAGACCAGAATCAACTTGGGCAGCAGAGTCATTGATGCCAGTAATGCCGCAAACATGGCAAGCCCGGTTAGCAAACCAAAATATACCGATGGAATAAAATTGGATAGTGTCAAAATAGAGAAACCGACGATAATGGTGATCGCGGTATAGAGCAACGCCCGCCCGATACTGGCGTGAGCCCGGTGCATGCTCGCAACGTAATCGTGGTCAATGCTTATCTCATGCTTAAAACGAGTGATGTAATGAATATCGTGATCTACCCCAATACCTATAGTGATAGCCGCAATGGTAATCGTCATCATATCAAGGGGAATTCCGGCAATGCCCATGCCACCAAGTACCACGCTCGCCGCTAAAAGGTTGGGCAGAATGGCGATCAGGGCAATAGAGAACGACCGGAACAGTACTAGAAACATTACCATAATGGCGAGGAACACGGTGCCCAGCGTCAGGATCTGTGAACGGAATAAACTCTGTAGCATGTTGTCATAGAGTACCAGCAGACCCGTAAAATGAATCTGATCTTGCGTGAAGCCCGCTTCTTCAACGGCAAATCGACGAATTTTCTTTAGTAATTTATTACGGTTTAATTCGCCCACACTATCTTTGATGCGCATTGTAACGCGTGCTTGATTATGGAGTTCGTCAAGATAAGGCCAGAGTAGAAAGTCGGCATTTTCGGGTGACATCAGCAACGCCAAAAAGGCCAGCTCAGAGTCACTGATTCTGTGGCCAACCAACTCAGAATAAACGTCAGCAATGGTAACCAGAGAGTCTACTTTGCCCACTTCGGGCAGAGAATTGAGATATACAGACAGTTTGGTCAGCTTTGTGATACCGGGACGGGTTAACCAGTAGCTATCCTCAACAATTTCGATTCCTAAATCTTCCTCCATGGAATTTGCGTTCTCAGCCCTTGGTGGGCCATCTATAATAATATCCAATGGTATGGTACCGCCCAATTTGGTATCAATGAGCGAAAGTCCTTGATAAATCTCAGTGTCGGAGTGGAAGTAATTGATAAAGTGGTTTTCCACCTGTAGTCGTGAGATTCCCCAGGCACTGATGATCGCCGCCAGCAATGACAAAACAAGTACCAGGTTGCCATTCTTTTCGGTGAAGCGGGAAAAGCAGAGGGTGAAGCTAGCGGAGTCGTCCTCTTTATCATTGTTCGTCCCCTTGCCATAGATCATCATCCCGGCGGGGATTACGACAAATGCAAGTATCAGTGCTAACCCCAAGCCTGTGGTCATCATCCAGCCAAAGTCGATGACCGGGCGGATGTCGCTGACCATCAATGAAGAGAATGCCACCGCTGTTGTCAGCACGGTATAAAGGCATGGACGAGCCATGCTTTTCACCGTATCACGTACCAGATCGAGTTGTTCCTTGTCGGGAAACTGGCTATGCAGTTCGCGGTAACGAACAATTAGATGAATCGTTAGCGCCAGAGTGATAATCAATAGTAGCGAGACAAAATTGGAGGAAACCACTGTCATACGCCAGTCGATCCAGCCAAAATAGCCGAGAATGATTTCTACGGAAAGAATACATGTCGCCAGTGGCAACAAAACCCAACGAGACTGACGAAAAATAATAGCCAGCATAATAATGATAAATAGCAAAATACCGATACCGAATACGGTCAGATCACTTTTAATAAAGTCGACCATATCGGCGGCGATCATGCTCAGGCCGCCAAGAATTATTTCAGCATGATCTTTGAACGGCACCATTTTTTCTCGTATTTCTGCTACGCGGGTTTGTTCCTGGGCTACACGAAGGGTGCGATAATCAAGAAAATCCTGACTAATAGCATCAAGTTCGGCTGTTTCTTCTGCTGATAATCCCTCAGTATCACGTTTGATACGCAAGTTATCCCGCTGTTTCACTAGCGTTTTGTATTTTTCATCCTGTGTTATTTCTGCCAGTATGATTGTTGTTTGACCATCTTCACTAAGAACCAGATTGTGATAGATGGGGCTCTCCAGAAATTCCTTACGTGCCATATCCCGATCAGTATCGGTTTGAAGCAGGGTACGGGGATCCTTCTTCAGATCTTCAACAGGAATTTTAGGACTATAGAGTAACGGTACTTCCAATATCGAGGTGACTTTTTCAATGCCATTTATTCCTCTTAACGTATCGCCTATTTCGCTGAGGGTTTGCAGATTGTTATCGTCAAACAGGTCGCCCTCTTTGGGCTTATAAGTAACGACCAGAAAGTCACTGCTGCCGTAGCGTTGCAGTGATTCCCAATAATAAGCAAGGCTGTTGTCATTTTCGAGAGTGAGGGAGTCTAGAGAAGCATCCAGTTTAAGGTTCGGCAGGCCAAGTGCCATGCCTATAGCAACTAATATTATCGCCAGTATAGAGATAACAGGATGGCGCAAAATCAGTTTTTCATATATTCCCAATAAGCGCTCTGACATTTGATGACACCAGTATTTTTATTAGAAGAACTGCATTATGTCAGAAAATAAAAAATTTAATCACGTGTAGCTTATGTACTCCGGCTAAGCTCAACGGTGGTGGCGGCTGAGAAATATCTGTAGGCTTATAAGCAGTACAGTGGATATCTGCGGCGAAAATTCAGGATAAAAGGCCATGAAGTGGCGATTCACGTCAGTTCATGACCGCCACGAAGCCCGGAGAGGTATGAACCGGAACGGAAAAATTAAAACAGGGTATTTTTTCAAAAAACACCCGTTTATGGATGGGCACTAGCTAGCCCCAGTTTCGGGCGCACCCAGTCAGCCATATCCTGCACAGCTTGATCACCCTCGGGGGCATTGCCTACAAGGAAGTGGAATACATGCTGCATTTCTGGATAAATCTTAAAGTTCACATCGACCCCAGCCTCTTGGGCTAGCTTTGCAAGCCGGCGACTATCATCTAACAAAGCCTCATCTCCGCCTACTTGTATAAACAGCGGCGGTAATCCGCTAAAGTCGGCATACAGCGGATTTGCAAGCGGATCTTTCTTTGATCCAGATTCACCTAACAGCACTTCAGCCATATGTTCAACTAAGAACCGCTTGACGAAACAATCTTTATCAGCATGAGCATCAATGGTATCGCCAGTAGCCTCCATATCAACCCATGGCGATATCGGCATGCTTGCTGCAGGTAAGGGTAAGCCTTTCTCCCTTGCGACAAGCATGGTTGTAATAGCAAGCGCACCACCAGCCGAGTCGCCGGTAATGGCAATATTCTCAGGCTTATACCCCTGCTTCAAAAGCCATTCATATGCAGTCGCGCAATCATTTACCGGTCCTGGATGGGTGGCTTCAGGCGTACGCCGATAGTGTACGATTAACGCTGAGCACCCGACCGCTTTTGCGACATGCCCAAATAGCTTTCGATGTGAGTACATTGACCCGCCCGAATAGCCCCCGCCGTGTATACATAAAATTACACATTCCTTATTGGAATCCTTCGGTACAGCCCACATTGCCTGGATACCATTGGTATCGACTTCGGTATAATCAATACCTCCGGGTTCTCCAGTGACATCCCCCCAATGCTCAAACATTCTTCGAGTTTCCTCTATTGACATATCTGGATTTGCAACTAGCGCATTAACCCATCCCGTATAGAGAACCTTAATTTCATCGGATTCTTTACTTGGCATTCTCTTCTCCTATTAAGTTTTAATTGATACCGAAAGAGAGCTTTTTCACCTAATTTAACTCACTACGATTTGAGCCCGCGCCCTTGGACCACGTTGCCCCAGTTTAAGGCTTGCACCAAGATGCTACGGGGTTACCTTTAATCATAAACTCTTCAGGTATTCCTTTTTCTTGTGTGAGATTAACCAGAGGACTATATGTATCAACTTTATCTCCATCCTTTATTATCAGGCCCTTGTAAAACACTTCATCAGTATTCGGTGGCGCATAAAACGACCGTGGGCCGTCCTTAGTTAGTAACATCCCGTTCTCGAAGTGAAATGACCCGATGGTATGACCATAATACAAGCAGTCCATTCCGATCGTTTGTCCCTCTTCCAACTCGAAGCTTTCTGGAATACCGCGTTGCGTCGGAAAGTCCGTATACCACTCTACAAACTCAAGACCGACCCCATGAGTTAAAACTACTGTTTTCCCGGGGTGGGGAATGCCCTCATTGTTCATGGCCTTCATGGCAACCTTATATACCTCTTTGCTCGACCTTCCAGGGAGTAGCTTGGACTCCATCGCCTCATAACTATGCATCACAGCATCGACCCCTTTCAGGTAGCTTTTTGGCGGGTCACCAACGAACACCGTGCGGCTGGCGTCTGCGTTGTACTGCAATACGTGTCCTTCGCCTTCAAGAACGTAATATTTTCCACTTTCGATCTTAAAATCGTTGTCCGGCATGAAAAAAGTATCAGCGATATACTCGTCGTCAAATTTACCACCCCAAAGAAGACCCTTATCCGAAACGCACCGACCGCCATTCCTGACCCAAGTGTCTTTGTATAGATAGGCCAAGTCCCGCCAATCCACGCCGTGCTTCATTTCCCTTATCACTGCGTCCAGAGCAAGCTGGTTTACACGTGCCGCGTAAGCACATAGTTGAATCTCATTTGGGGTCCGAACCTTACGAATATCCAATAGAATTTGTTGGGCATCTACGATTTCTATGCCTGGAATCTGTTTCTTTATATAATTTCCAAACCGAAGATCATCAAAGCCTACCCGACCGCTAGTGATGCCGAGGCGTTGAAAAGCCTTCACCGTAGCAGTGACAATATCGTTTTCCACATCACCGGTCACACGTTCATCCATTAGACTCTGAATTCCAGCCCCTAAACGGCTATTCTCGTCTACTGGTTCCGGGGTCTTGTCGATACTTAACCAATCATAAAGACAGATGTTGGGCATCCATGTTGGCGCGCCACCCACTAACGCAGGAAGCACCCCAGTCAAGGTAACGAGTGTTGGCTTTCTCGCAGAGTTGCGCGGAACTATTGCAGCCTCCCAAGGCTCAGCACTACACCACTCATTAAAAAGCGTGCGTACTCCGGAGATGTAATAACTGTTTATAAAAGTGGCGCCTACGATAGCGTCTAATTTGGCTTCGTCCATTTTTCGCATGGCACGCTTGTAATTAAACAACGCATTGTCATCGAAAGGATTACCGTTGATTTCTTTATAGCTATTCATGTCATATCCACCACTCACTTTGTCGGCATTAGAATAATTTGAGTTTCTCTCCGCAAAAATTCCCGAAAATAAATATTGACGTGACCGAACATCGTCAATTTATCTAACGATAGGATTATTTATGATAACGACCGTGAAGCTGACAAAATATATCATAGATATCCGCCCCAAGAATTTCAACTTTGGACCGCCACAGAGATAGTGCATTTTTCAATCTATCTAACACTCTATCGTTTTCCTTATCATTCATAATATTCGATTACTTGTTCAGCCAAATTATCAATAATAACAGGACAATGGAAGTATTCAACGGTTGGTTTAGCCCCATAAATATTGAATATATGCTGCTGCCATTTTTCGTTATAAACCTTTTCGGCAGCCTCCCGAGACTTCCACAGGTAAACGCCCCTACGGAGCCGCCATCATCCGCAAACAAATAATATTTACGAAGTAGGTCTGGCATGGCCCGATATTTATTTGAAGTTCCAACAAATATTTTATGAGCTTCTTTTAAAGACATAGATTTTGGAAGTTCATAAGACACAAGAGCTACAGTCATACCTTACCCCATTCACGCTTAAAATTTAAAATCCTAGCCCATCGCTGTATGTTGGCATACTCCATTTCCGGGCGGGCGTCGAGGGGAACATTTCAGAGCAAAAAAGAGCATTTGGTGCAAAAAAAGCCAATTGGAAAGGACTTGATGGCTTTAAAGCTTATGTCTGGTCATCGGTTTTGAGCTATAACTTGGTGCGTTTGGCGAGGCTCGACTCCGGCTAAGCTCAACGGTGGTGGCGGCTGAGAAATATCTGTAGGCTTATAGGCAGTGCAGTGGATATCTGCGGCGAAAATTCAGGGTAAAAGGCCATGAAGTGGCGGTTCACATCAGTTCCCGGCTTCCACGAAGCCCGGAAAAGTAAGAACCGGAACGGAAAGACTAAAACAGGGTGTTTTTTAAAAAAACACCCATTTATGGATAGGCACTAGTTATGTCCTTTGCGGATAGAGATCTCATCAATACCGATAGCCCGTGGTGCGGGAAGCCCCGCCAGGTCAACCTGTTTTTGCATGTAGAGCTTGTCCAGATCTTTCACCGTGCTGTGG
>Ga0164315_10004097_pt1 | contig 11305 bp, 6 predicted proteins | sample GuaBasSedimGuay6_FD_113737 | JGI IMG/M metagenome (GOLD analysis project Ga0164315, IMG submission 113737) | Subseafloor sediment microbial communities from Guaymas Basin, Gulf of California, Mexico - Guay6, Core 4569-2, 0-3 cm | ecosystem: Environmental > Aquatic > Marine > Hydrothermal vents >...
CGACAAGGGCAAGCAGAAACAGGGTGTGCCGCCGACGGTCACGGCCGTCGTGGGGGGGCTGACAACCAACGACACTTGGCTGGCGGGCGTGATGCATCAGCACATCTGGAAAGCCGGCGACATTCGCTATCTGGGAGGAGTCGGCTACGGCAGCATCAACCTGGACTTCTTCGGACTCGGCGCCGGGCCCGGGGACGACGACAACACCGACCTCAATTTCGAGGGCGCGTTCCTGCTGCAGGACATCCGCCACCGCATCGGACGCAGCAACTGGTTCTTTGGGCTGGACTACGTCTTCACGAACATCGACTCGACGTTGGAATTGGCGGGACCGATTCTTCCGCCGTTTCGCTTTTCGAATACCTCGAGCGGCATCGGCGCGCTGGTGCACTACGACACGCGCAACAATCACTTCACGCCGAGCAAAGGCATCGACGGCTTGCTGGGCGCCCGCTTTTACGGGGAGGCGATTGGCAGCGACACCGACTTCGTGAAGGTGCGCGGTCAGTTCCGCACATGGTTGCCGATCGGCGAGCGCGTCACGCTGGGCCTGCGACTCGACGGCGAAGCAGTCAGCGACGACGCGCCGCTCTATGAACTGCCGTTCGTGAAACTGCGCGGCGTGCCCGCATTCCGCTACGTGGACGATATGGCGGTGATGGCGGAAATCGAGCCGCGCTTCCAGATCACGCCGCGCTGGGGGGCGGTGCTGTTCGGTGGCGTCGGCGTCACCGCGGGCGATATCAGCGACCTGAGCGACGATAACGCGGTCTGGTCGGTGGGCGCCGGGTTCCGCTACCTGCTCGCGAGCAAGCGTGGCATGCAGGCGGGCATCGATGTCGCCTACAGCGACGACGACGTCGCGTTCTACATCACATTCGGCTCGGCCTGGATGCGTTAGCGGAGATTCCTGCCGCAGGAAAGGACCGCAGGTAATCGCCGATTGTTGCAACTCCCTTGGCGCGCGATCGGCACGGTGTCTGCGATAGGCCAGCATTCATCGTCGGTTCGCAGGGTGCGGGCCGGAACCAAAGTTCATAAGGGGGAACGAATGTTGTTAGTCCGTGGACCCATCGTGTCCAGTCTGCTTCTGCTTGCCGTGGCCTGTGGTCCGGCCGGCCCCAAGGACGATCCGCTGCTGGCGTTGACCGGCTCGCAGGTATTGCCGGATCCGTCCACACTCGACGCCAACGATCCGGTGCTTGCACTCATCGCGCTCGACGGCATTTCAACGGTCGCGCCGATCGCGTTCGAAACGGGAGTTCCCCTCAACGGGGCGACCGTTATCGCGGGCCGGACGGTCCGCCTGTTCGAGTTCGCGTACAACGCGCAGCACAAGGTCGCGTACGCATTCGTTGGCGAACTTGCGCCGTCCGAGTTCTCGGCGACGGCCAACGGTTCGCGCGTCGTCATCCTGCCGCTCAAGCCGCTGAAGCCGCGCACCTGCTACATGGCGGTACTCACCCGCAAGATCCGCGACATCCACGGTCGCAAACTGCGGCGCGGTCCGCAGGCCGCGGCGGCGGGAGTCGGGAACGGGAAACGCGGCATGGTCGCCTACCAGCTTGCGAAGATCGCCCGCAAGGCGAAGTTGCCTCCGGGACAGATCGCGCGCATCCGGTCGTTCCGCACACAGAGCGTGCGCGAGGTACTCGCCTCGGTCTACCAGAACACCACGTCGCGGCCGGTGCAGCTCTTCCCGACGTTCATCTCGACCGAGATGCTCGGGCTGCCGGGCGGCGCGGACATCTACGTCGGCACGATCGATGTCCCGATGTACAGCCACCCGCTCGATCCGCTGGGCGCCGTCTGGAAGACCGCGGCGGGCGAGAATGTGGACGCCCAACATCCGCAGCCGGCGTTGCAGGCGGTGATCCAGATTCCCGTCATCATGACGATTCCGAATGTGGATAGCGGCCACACCAAGCCGGCCGACGGCTGGGACGTCGTCATCTACCAGCACGGCATCACGCGCCTGCGCACCGACATGTTGTCCGTCGCCGGTTCGATGGCGACGGCGGGCCAGGCGGTGATCGCCATCGATCTGCCGCTGCACGGCGACACCAACACCACCAGTCCGTTCTACCAGCCGGGGCGCGAGCGCACGCTCGATCTCGATCTGGTCAACAACGCCACGTTGGCACCCGGTTCGGACGGCATCATCGACGACTCCGGCACCTTCTTCATCAACCTGCAGAGCCTGCTCACCTTCCGCGACAACGGACGGCAGGCGGTCAGTGATCTGTTCACCCTGACCCGTTCGATTCCGAACATCGACTACGACGGTGGCGGGGCCGATTTCGACGCCGACGACATCCGCTTCTTCGGGCTCTCGCTCGGCGGCATCGTGGGTACGCCCTACATCGCCATCGAGGACGGCATCGACGCCGTATCGCTCGGCATGGTGAGTGGCGGCGTGGCGCGCGTGCTGCACGCCTCGCCGTTCGGCGCGATCGTCGATGGCACGCTGGCGGCGCAGGGGATCTTCCCCGGCACGCCGCAGTACGAGTTCTACTGGAACGCGATGCAGACGGTCTTCGACGCGGCCGATCCGGTCAATTTCGCCCGCGAGGCGGCGGAAAAGCACCCGATTCACCTGATGCAGATGCGCGGCGACCCGGTGGTCGTCAATTCGCTTCCGGCCTGGCCGCTGACTGGAACCGAGCCGCTGGCGGCCCTGATGAATCTCACGCCGATTTCCAGCACGGTCATCGACCCCAACGGCGTGCGCGGATTCGTGATCTTCACCGACGAATACGGCGTTTCGCACCAGCCGCACCTTGAGCCCACGGTCACTCCGCGGGTGACGGTCGAGATGGTCAGCTCGACGGTGGTGTTCCTCGCCAGCGGGGGCACGGTCCTGCTGGTGAGCGATCCCGGCGCGATCGAGTAGTTTTCCGGGGGTCCGGGGGCGGTTTTCCGCTGTCCCCGGGCCCCTTCTATTTGGCTGGAGAGTTCAGGGATGCGGCTGATTCCTCCTCTTCGGCTATGCTTCACGGCAGGCGCTCGAATGGGCCGCGTCGACCTCGAAATCCCGCTCGTGGGCTGACTCTGTATACGGGAGAGTCCGCCCCCAGTACGATCCGAGAGGCGCCGAGGCTTGACGGGTTGACAGGAGCCGATGAATTATCCGCAGATCATCCAGGGAGGCATGGGAGCTGGTGTCTCCTCGTGGCGCTTGGCCAATGCGGTCGCTTCCGGTGGCCAACTGGGCGTCGTGGCGGGCACAGCGCTCGACGTGATTCTCGCGCGGCGCCTCCAGGTCGGCGACCCGGGTGGCCACATGCGCCGCGCCCTCGCGCAGTTCCCCGTTCCCGGTGTCGCCCAGCGCATCCTCGACCGCTACTTCATTGAAGGTGGCAAGGCGGACGACGCGCCCTTCAAGTCGAACCCGGTGCCGGCCCTCAAGCCGAGCGGCCTGCTGCTCGAGCTGATGGTCGCGGCGAACTTCGTCGAAGTCTGGCTCGCCAAGGAGGGGCACGACGGCGTCGTCGGCATCAACCTGCTTGAGAAGATCCAAGTGCCCAACGTGCCGTCCATCTATGGCGCGATGCTGGCCGGCACGGACTTCATCCTGATGGGCGCGGGAATTCCGCGCGCCATCCCCGGCATCCTTGACCGCTTCGCGCGCGGCGAGGGCGCCGAGTTGCCGATCGACGTGCAGGGTGACGGCGCCAAGGCCAAGGTCCAGTTCGATCCGCGCGAGCTGTGGGGGAGCGAAGTACCCAAGCTCAAGCGCCCGCAGTTCCTCGCCATCGTCGCCTCGGTCACGCTGGCGACCATGCTCAAGCGCAAGGCGAACGGCAGGGTGGACGGGTTCATCGTCGAGGGGCCGACGGCGGGCGGGCACAATGCGCCGCCGCGTGGTCCGCTCAAGCTCGACGAAAACAACGAGCCGATCTACGGCCCGCGCGACACCGCCGACCCGGCCGGTTTCGTCAAGCTGGGACTGCCGTTCTGGTTGGCGGGATCGCACGGCCACGCGGACGGCTTGCGCCGCGCGCAGGATGCGGGAGCGACCGGCATCCAGGTCGGGACGGTGTTCGCGTATTGCGAGGAGTCGGGTATCGACCCCGCGATCAAGAAGCGGGTGATGCAGCAGGTGGTCGACGGAACGGTGCATATCGTGACCGACGCCGTCGCGTCGCCGACCGGCTTCCCGTTCAAGATCGTCGATCTGCAGGGCACGATGAAGGATCCCGCGGTCTACAGCGCGCGCAAGCGCATCTGCGATCTCGGCTATCTGCGCCATGCGTTCGAAAAGGAAGACGGGTCGATCGCCTGGCGCTGTCCCTCCGAACCGGTCGATCACTTCCTGAAGAAGGGTGGCGACCTCGCGGCCACCGAGCATCGCATTTGCGTCTGCAACGGGCTGATGGCGACGATCGGACTGGGCCAGAGTCGACGCGACGGTTCGCACGAAGCGGCGCTGGTCACCTCGGGCGATGCGTTGCTTGAACTCGGACGGATGCTGCCCGAGGGGACGACCACCTATCACGCGCGCGACGTGCTGGACCTCCTGCTGGGACGACCGGGCCTGCTGGGACGACCGGGGCTGCTGGGAAAGCCGGGCCTTCTGTCGGAGCAAGCCGACGCTACGCCCGCGCCAGGAACAGCACGTCCGTAACGTCGCCGAGATAGTCGTCGCTCCAGCTCACCCGTTCGCGCGTCGCCTGCGCGTAGACGTCGGCCAGCACCGCCGCGAATGCGTCGTCATCCATCGCGGACCAGACGGCGAGCACCCCGCCCGGGTTGAGGTGGCGGCGCACGCAACGCTGGCCCTCGACCGTGTAGAACGGGGCGCTCGCCTCGTCGAGTCGCTCGCGCGGCGCGTGGTCCACGTCGATCAGGATCGCGTCGAAGCGCTCGTCGGGTTCGCCAAGAAGATCGGCATACACGTCGCTCTTTACCGTCGCGAAGCGCGCGTCGCCCATGAGATCGGCCGATAGCGGCAGGTGGCCCGCACGCAGCCAGTCGAACAGCACCGGAATGCGGTCAACGACGCGCACATGCGTCACGCGCCGATCCGCCAGCGCCGCGTGTGCCGTGCAGCCGAGACCCAGTCCGCCCACCAGAACGGCCAGGTCCCCTTCGCCCTCGTGCATCGCGAGGGCCGACGTGGCAAGCGCGCGCTCGGAGACGAAGTTGCGGCTGCTCATCAGCAACTCGCCGTTGACGAGCACTTCGGTGACCTGTTCCTCGCCCGTCGCGGTCGGCACCATGCGGCGACGCAGGTCGAATACGCCGATCGGTGTTTCCACCCAGTCCACTACCTCGAATCGCTTACTCATTTCCGGGCCGCCTCGCGCAGCTTCTTGATCTGTTCGTCCTGCCCGTACTTCGCCTCTGCGAGATCAAGCGTCTTACACGCTTCGTCGTAGCGTTTGAGCGCGATCTCCTGGCGCGCCTTGGCCCGATAGGTCCAGGCGGAGTCGTAACCATCGGCCAGCAGCGAGACCGCTACCACCAGCGCCTGCTCGTGCTCGGCCAGCTTTTCAAGGACTCCGACGAGCGCGTAGCGGATCACCGCCGCCCGCGGTTTGGGCTGTTCTTCGAGCAGCGACCGCGCCTCTGCGAGGAGCTTCGCCCTCATGAGAACGCGCGCATGGATGGCGACGAGTGCCGGCGAGTCGTCCACGCGCCGGTACTCGTCAATGAGCCGCTTCGCGTCGTCCACGCGGTCCGCGTCCACCAGCATTCCAGCGTAGTACTCGAGATCCTCGTCGTCGCGCAGTCCGCGCGCAAAGATCGTCGCGTACTCCCGTTCGGCTGCATCGAGCTTCCCCTCCACGGCCAGCAGATAGGCGCGATCCCCGCGCAGGCCCAGACTGTCCTCGATCAGATCCAGGTTGCGATTGAGCAGCATCAGCGCCTCGGCGTTCCGGTCGCGCTTCATCAGGCACAGTGTCACGTTGCGGACGTACGAGACCCGTGTGTCGTCGAGGGCGTTGGCGCCCGCGAACCAGCGTTGCGCGCGGTCGTATGCCGCGTTTTCGTAGAAGTGCAGGCCGACATGGTTGTAGAAGCGTGCCTGCGTACGCGTCTCGCGCGGTAGCGACTCGATCTCGCTCACCGGTTTTACGGGCTCGGTGACGTGGACGCGTTGCAGTACCGCCTCGGCTCGCGCGCGCCCCTCCTCGCTGGACTTGTCGTACGCGGCCTGAAAGAGATAGACGACTCCCTTCGCCCGCACGAGTCGGCAGAGAGCGCGGTAGTTCGTTCCCTCCTCATCTTCGAACTCGTAGTAGAAGGTGATCTCGCGGCGTCCGTTCGCGTTCGATGTCGATCTCCCGTGAATCGGTGAACCGGGGTATGCGTGTTCCTTCAGTGCCAACATGCCCTTCAGAAGAGCCTCGTCCGGAGCCGTCGCGTCGTCGAGCCCGATCGCAATCACGGTGAGCCAGCACTCTTCGCGGTAGACGGCAATCATGTCTTCGTACTCGTACGCGCTCTCGATGTCATCCGTCGTGAACCACGCTTCGCCGCTCAGGTCGACCTCGTATCCGTAGCGATGCGACACGTGCTTCTCGATGAGTCGCGTGTCATCGGCATGGGTTTTCCGGGTCCGGTCGATCTGATCGAAGCAGCGAAGCATGGTGCGAGCCGCCCTCTCCACTTGGCGCCGATTTCCCTGCTCCGCGAAGGTCACGAGTTGATACGAGTACCCGTTGTGCGCGAAGACGCGGTGGTCGTAGCAGAATCGCTGGAAGTCGGACTTGGCCACCGATTGGAAGGCGAGCCCCTCAATGCCGGCGTGCCGGATGTTCTTCCGTGTCCCGATTTTCGCGTTCGGATCGAGCGCAGTCATGTTCGCCTGCGCGATGTCGGCGAGTTCCTCGCTGGTCATTGCGAACTCGACGCCGGCACGTTCGGCGATCAGGATAAAGAAGACTTCGGTACCCAGCTGGTTGTAGGCGATGCAGGCGTCCTCGTTGATCATCTGCGGGTCGAGCGATAGCCATCCCGCGGGGGGGCTATCGAAGCGGAGGTTGAACTCTTCCAGAACCTGCGCGTCGCCGCGGCCGATCAGTCCGAGCAGGGCGGCGGTCACGGTGTCGGACTCCCCGTCCGTGCGTCCCTTGAAGCCCTGCCAGCCGGTCAGCGCAACGGCGAGCACGACGGCGAAAATCGCCTGCGGCACGCCTACGATGTAGGGCGGCTTGGCGCGCCGATAGCCGAGCAGTCCGATGATGGCGACAATGGCGCCGATGGCGGCGAACCCGCCCGCGGACCGCGTCGCGATCGCGCGCATCGCTCCCTCGTAGCCGGCCATCGCCGCGAGAGCACTGAGCGCGTAGATCTCTACCGAAAGCAGCACCAGGGCGAGGCTCACGACGCACGCAGTGCTGCTCGTGTTGCGCCGTGCGATCTGGACGCACTTGATCATCCCGCCCAGCGCCAGCAGCGCGGGAATTCCGGCGACGAGCCAATCCACGGCACTGTCGGCGTCCAATTCGGCCAGCAGCGGTACCCAAACGATCCCTTGCGTCATGCTGTCGGCCATTTTGCATCAATTCCCGGCCGGGCAGTACGGCGTTTGCGGTTCGCCCCCGCGCAGGGTGTTCTGGATCATATGCACGATTCCGTCGCCGATCACTACGACGTGCCCGACCTCGCCCGCCGCATTCTGGACGCCGCGGACGAGATCACGGTGGACGCTCTCGCCGCCGTCGATGAGTTCCACATTGGCGGACGCGCCGCGACCGCGCAGATGGCGCGCTGCGTGGATCTCAGCCCCGGGCATCGGGTACTCGACGTCGGCTGCGGTATCGGCGGCACGACGCGCTACTTGGCCGATCGCTTCGGCTGCGACGTGACCGGCGTCGATTTGACCCAGTCGTTCTGCGACGTGGCCGCGCTGCTCTCGGAACGCGTCGGCATCAAGGCCGCGTTTCGGCAAGGCGATGCGCTCGACCTGCCCTTTGAGGATGCGAGCTTCGACGTCGTCTGGACGGAGAACATCGCCGACAAGGCGCGCTTCTACGGCGAGATCCGGCGCGTGTTGAAGCCGCGCGGCCAGTTCGCGTTTCATGACGTGTTCGCGGGGCCGAGTGGGCCGGTCGCTTATCCCGTCCCGTGGGCGGGCGACGCCTCGATTAGCCATCTCGCCGACATCGACGCACTCGACTGGGACGGCTACGAGCGCACGCTTTGGGAGGACAAGACCGCCGAGTCGGCGACGTTCTTCGAGCGCATGCTGGCGCGTCCCCCGCGCCCCCTCGGAATGCATCTGCTCCAAACCCGCACCTCGTTCGAGAACGTCCTCGCCAACCTGCAGAGTGGTGCCGTGCGTGTCGTGCAGGCGGTGCTGGTGCGGGACTGAAGGGCCGAGGCTGCGTTTTCAGGATCGGCCTTGGGCTCTGGGCTGTGAGCTTTGCGCCGCGACCAGGAAGTCCGTTCACGAGCCGATTGCGATGGGGCCTCGATTTACCCGCCGCGGTCCCCCGGAGCAACCGAGCCTCCACAACGTTCGCACGCGGGGGGATGGACTGGTTGCTGCGCAAAGCCCAAAGCCCATTACCCAGAGCCGCGAGCGCAGCGAGCGTTCAGCTTTCGACCCAGCGCGCCAGCGTCGCCTGGAGGCGTTCGAGGTCGAGGGGTTTGCCGATGAAGTCGTCCATGCCGGCGGCGCGGCACTTCTCGCGTTGGCCGGGCATGACGCTGGCCGTCATCGCGATGATGGGGGTGCGGCGTTGCTTCCCTTCGAGGTTGCGGATGCGCGCGGTCGCCTCGTAGCCGTCCATGATCGGCATCTGGCAGTCCATGAACACGAGGTCGTACTCGCCCGCCGCGGCCGCCGCCACCGCTTCGCGGCCGTCCTTGGCGCTCTCCACCGTGCAGCCCTGCTCCATCAACATCTTCTCCACCACGTAGCGCGCGACGCGGTCGTCCTCGACGAGCAGTACCTGTGCGTCGAACCGCTGCCGCTTCGCCGGCACCGCCGCGGGTGTCAGCGAGGATGCCTCTACGAGCGTCGCCGGCACCGTAAACCAGAAGGTGGATCCCTTGCCGACCGAACTGCGCACGCCGATCTTGCCTCCCATCAGCTGGATCAGGCGTCGGCAGATGGACAGGCCCAGCCCCGTCCCGGAAAAGCGGCGCGCATCGGAGGAGTCGGCTTGCGTGAAGATCTCGAACAGGTGGTCGATGTGGGTCGGGTCGATGCCGATGCCGGAGTCCTCGACTTCGACGCGCAGTTCGGCCCCATCGCTCCAGTCGGCGCGAATCTCGATCGTGCCCTGCTCCGTGAACTTCACGGCGTTGCCCACCAGGTTCAATATGACCTGGCGCAAGCGCAGCGAATCGCCCGAGACGAATACGGGTACCGACTCGTCGATCGCGGTCGAGAGCTTCAGGCCCCGCTCGGCGACGCGCGCTTTCAGCACTTCCACGACGTCGCCGATCACCGCGCGCACTTCGCAGGTACCGACCGAAATCGGCATCATGCCCGCTTCGATCTTGGACAGGTCGAGCACGTCGTTGAGGATCGCCAGTAGCGCCTCGCCGGATTCGTGGATCGTGCGCACCGACTCGCGCTGTTGCTGAGTCAGATCGTCGAGCATCAACAGCTCCGACATGCCCAGCAGGCCGGTCAGCGGTGTGCGGATTTCGTGGCTCATGTTGGCGAGGAAGAGGCTCTTCGCCTCGCTCGCCGCCTCGGCGCGATCACGCGCGGCGCGCAGTCGTTCCTCCGCCTCCTTGCGTTCGAAGAGCGTGGGGATCGCGCTGATGATCCGGCGGCGCTCCTCCTGCGTGGCGTCCGACAGCGCGGCCGCCACGTGCTCGCGGAGCAGGTGGGGTGGCGCCATGATGAAGGTGCAGTGCTCGTCGCCGCACGCCTTGCAGGAGATCTCGGTGGCGGAGAGCGGCAGGCCGAAGCTCTCTTCGCACCAACCCGACGAGTAGCCCGCGTTCATGATGCAGACGGGCACGCCGGTGTGTTTGCCGGCGCGCAGCCAGCTGTCCGACTCGAACGAGAAGGGGTGGTTGTAGGTGATGAGGAACTCTTCGTCCGGCGACGGATTGCTGCCCGGCAGCAGTTCGACGGAGGCCCAACCGGAGTAGGCGAAGTGCACGGGCCCGGCGGCGAGTTTGGCGACCGGGTCGGTCAGGCCCATCTGTTGATGGAACTGGCGGGCGTCCTGCATGCCGATCACATGCGCCATGTCGAAGAGCAGCGTGCGTCCGATGTGCAGTGCCTCGTCGTCGCCGCGGTCGGCGTACTGCTTGCGCACGGCGTTCAGGAAGCCGTACGAAAGCGACGAGGCGCGCATCAGCACGTAGCGCTCTCCCGCGATCTCGATTTTCCCCTCGCTGGGATCGGCGCGGAACTCCTCGAAGTAGGCCGCGACCGTTTTTTGCGCGACATCGAACAGTTCGCGGAAGGGCTCCGGGACGCGCACCGCCTCGCCACCGGCGCGTGCAAACGCACCCGCGCGCAGGCGACGATTCTCCTCCTCCAGTGCGCGGACCCGCGCTTCCAGCTCCGACTCGCGGTTACCCATTCCTCTCCCCGAGTATAGATCGTTGGCCGTTTGACTTCCGCTCCCGCTTTCGGCGGCAACGAAAGGTGAGAACCCCCCGCATGTCCGAAAGCGGTTTCGATCTCGATCCACTCCTGCGGCACTGTGGTGCCGGGGAAAACGCCGAGGATTGAATTGGCCGCGCCACGTTCGGCGGAGTTGGTGCACACTGGTGCGGTGCGCCACGCGGTCCTGATCCTCTCGTTTTGCGGCGCGCTGGCGGCCGACGAGGGCTGGGTCACCCACAGCGTGGCGCTTGCCCCTGACCTCAAGACGGTGGTGCGCGGTCGCATGCACGCCGAGCGCGGCACCGCGTGGTTGAGAATCGAGGACGCCGCCACCCTCAAGTTGCGCAGGGAGATTCCGGTCCAAGGGCCCATTCGGGCGTTCGCGTTTCGCGGCGACGGGAAGCGCTTTGTCGCCTCCAATGACCACGGCCCGATGCGCATCTACGACACGGCGACCGGCAACGCGCTGCTTCAACTGCCCGGCCATCGCAGCTGGGTCAACGACGTCGCGTTTGCCGGAAACCGCGTCGCTTCGACCGGGCGCGACGACACGCTGCGGGTCTGGGACGCGGTCAAGGGCAAGCAGCTTTGGATTAAGCCGAAGATGCGTGTCGGCGCGCTGGCGCTCTCGCCCGACGGCAAACGGCTCGCGACGACGGACCAGTTCGGGAAGGTGCAGATCTGGAACGCATCCACCGGCAAGCCGGAGCGGCGTCTCGATACCGGGGACAAGCGCTGGTCGTTCGCCATCGCCTTTTCGCCCGACGGCAAACG
>Ga0164315_10004098_pt1 | contig 11304 bp, 9 predicted proteins | sample GuaBasSedimGuay6_FD_113737 | JGI IMG/M metagenome (GOLD analysis project Ga0164315, IMG submission 113737) | Subseafloor sediment microbial communities from Guaymas Basin, Gulf of California, Mexico - Guay6, Core 4569-2, 0-3 cm | ecosystem: Environmental > Aquatic > Marine > Hydrothermal vents >...
GGTTTAAATTCACCAATTCTTTTTTTCTAGCACTTCTCTTAAAATTTCGCTTTAACAGAAAACTTCCCGTATTTAATTTTATTTGGTTAATAAATCCAGCCATGTGCTACAAAAGGGTTAATAATTCTATTTTGAAATTCGCGATTTAAACATCTTTTACCAGACAGTTGACGATTTTGGCAATATACATTTTATGATAGTCTTTATTAGGATAATTTCTTTGAATTAATCTGTCATGAAATAATTCAGGATTAATATCATCGGCGTAGACTTTTTTGCATTCCATAACTAACTTTGCCTGCTCAAAGTACACATTCCCAAGATTTGTTTGAACCGGAATTAATCCTGTTTCCTTTGCTTTATCATAGTCTTTACCCGAATGGGAACCACAATACGTAAGTTTGTTTTTATGCTCCTTATTAAAAAAGCTAAGTGTGAAAAAGGGATTATCCTCAACAAACTGGTAGGTATGCCTTTGCGGCCGAATAAATATGTAAACCACCGGAAAATTCCACAAATAACCAAAGCCTCCCCAGGAAGCCGTCATAGTGTTATAGGATTCTTCGTTTCCAGCAGTAATTAACATCCACTGCTTGCTAATTAATTGAAATGTATTGTCTGTAATTTTATTTATACTGAACTCTTTAAACATAATTTTTGTCTTTTGAACTAAACTATTTTGAATGGAAAATGTTTAAATATTAAATAAACGCTTACGATTCCCAACAAAATTATGTAAATATAGAATACTATTCCATTAATAAATCAAAGATGAATAAATTTTTTTTACTTTTGATCCTTCCAATTTAAAAGCATGGGAACAAAATCGTTTAAAAGAATTCCACGGTTTCATGGATTCAGAATTTATGCTTTCTCAACCATATTATATGGTTGCCTGCTATTACCATTTCTGCTCATCCTGACCATAAAATATGCCCCTGTTTTACGCGAAAGAGCCCAATCTGAGACTGGTTTTGAAAGACTCTATCCTGACTCCTCCACACATTCAATTGACAGTCTTAATATTATCATGGATAGTCTCATTAAGAAAAGGGAAAGCGATTTTGAACTCGCTCAGGATTCACTAATTGAGTTGCCAGATTCCTCAAGAGGCCCAGCTATTTATATAAATAATACAGGAGTTCAAGTTTCAAACCAAAGAGGTGAGGATGATGATTTTTCTGATGACAGCTCACAAATAGGGAAAGCATTTAATTTAATGCTTAATATGTTTTTAATAAGCTTCTTTTTAGGATTCTTATTTAACCTTCCTTTTAAACGGTATTATTCGAAAAAACGTAAAGGGAAACCAATTCCAACCCGCCTATTCAAATTCTGTAAACGGTTTTTACTTAAATCACCAATAATAAATGCCAGTATATTTAGTATGTCTTTTATCATTGCCCATTCAGCAATGTTATTTACTTTGCTTAGTGATACTGCATTTACTAACGAAGGAGAAAGAAGTCTATTTTCGAATTTGTTTTATATATCATTAACGGCCTCGGTGCTTTCATCAATGTTTGTATATCTCTGGGAGAAACACAGGGTTCATATTCGTTATATCGAACACGTATACACACGGGAAGAGCTTCTTAAAAGGATATTTAAAATTAAGGTTGGACGTATTCGTAATCGGATGTTTCTCTCGTCTGCCATGACCACCCTTCTGCCATTAACAATTGTTATGTTATATTTATTTTTAAGCGTAACTTATTTAATTGACCTGGATTATAAAGAATTTACAGAGGAGCAGAAAACCATAATATATGGCGACTCTACCATGTTGAGAGAAATATTCATAGGAGAAGAAGGTGGGTTAAACATGCCAAGCGTTACATTTTATATCAATGCAATAAATAGTTTTTTCATGTTCATTGGGATTTACAGTAGTATTTTTATTGCATTTATCTATATCCTTTTCCTCGTAAAATGGACAACACAAGATATTGTTCATCCGGTTAAGGAGTTACTAGACAGTATGCGAAAAACCGGACAGGGAGAACTTGACCATTTCAGCATAGTTCGAACCAATGATGAAATTGGTGAGCTAACTGAAGGTTATAACGAAATGACCAAACGAATTGGCAATTATATTACCAATATCTCGGAAATGAATGAAGCCTATTCTCATTTCGTACCCAGGCAGTTCTTAGATTATTTAGGCAAAGAGAGTTTTGTAGATATTAAACTTGGCGATCAGGTAGAAAAAGAAATGACTGTATTGTTTAGTGATATTCGGTCGTTTACTGAGATTTCTGAAACCATGACCCCAAAGGAAAATTTTGATTATATCAATTATTACCTGGGTTATATGGAACCTGTAATTCGTCATAACAACGGGTTTATCGATAAATATATTGGTGATAGTATTATGGCCCTTTTTAGCGAAGGAGGTGAAGATTCCATCAATGCAGCCATCGAAATGAGGATAAAACTATCACAGTTTAACCAGGTAATGGACCAGTTTGGAAAACCCACAATCAATAGTGGTATTGGAATCCATAGTGGTAAATTAATGCTTGGTGTTGTTGGAGGAGAAGGACGGATGGACGGAACCGTAATATCCGATGCTGTAAATACAGCTTCCCGACTTGAAGGACTTACAAAACTTTATGGTAGTTCAATAATCATTAGCCAGGATACCTTAATAAAACTAAATAATCCATCTCAATACAATTATCGCTTCCTTGATATCGTTAAAGTTAAAGGTAAAAAGGAAGCCATTTATATATTTGAAATCATTGATGGTGATTCTGAAGATGTCCGACAATTAAAGCTAAAAACCAAAAATCGTTTCGCCGAAGGCATTAATTTGTACAAGTCGAAAAAAATCAAAGAAGCCCTTGATGTATTTACAGAGGTAACTTCATTGAACCAACACGACACTACCGCTGTTTTATATGTTTCACGATGTAATAAACTTCTTGATCACGGTGTGCCAGATGATTGGGATGGAATTGAAACGATTGAGTGGGATTAAAACAAAATAATAAAGAATACGTAGAAAGTTATTAATTTCTTATTTAAACTATGATATGGATTTTGAAGTTGTAAAGAAATATGTGCTGGAGCAATTAAAGACAGGATTGAGCGATAGCCTTACCTATCATTCTGTTGACCATACCTTAGATGTACTGGATTCTGCTGTGAATATATGCAAACTTGAAGGAGTGAACGGACAGGATCTATGCCTTGTAAAAACTGCTGCATTATTTCATGACCTGGGTTTTCTTGAAACCTACGATGGTCATGAGGATTTATCTATACAGAAAGCAAAGGAGATTCTCCCTCAACATGGCTATTCTAATGATGATATTGAAAAAATAGTGGGAATGATTAATTCAACAAGAATTCCACAGACCCCTAAAAATAAACTTGAAGAAATTCTTGCAGATGCCGACCTTGATTATTTGGGAAGGGACGATCTATTTCTCATTGGGCAACGTTTGCAATATGAATGGAAACTTTGGGGAAAAGTATCATCATTGCGGGAATGGCACGAGAAGCAGCTTGGTTTTATCAAGAGCCATAACTATTTTACAGAATCATCGAAAAAACTACGAAATAAAAAGAAACAAGAAAATATTGAGGAAATAGAAACACTTCTCTGCAATAAAAATTAATTCCTTTCTTTTACTGATGAAAAAATTTCTATTTTTGTCTAGAAATAAAAGGTACCTACTAAAAATATAAATAATCGAAAAAATGAAGAATATAATCCTGGTCCCAACCGACTTCTCCGAAGTTTGTAACAACGCTATGAATCAGGCTGTAGAAGCTGCAAAGTTTTTAAACTACAAAGTAATTTTATTACATGTAATAGATAAAAACACCAAGTCCCAGCTTAAGAAAGATAATAAAGCTATTGATGCTATAGAAATCAAGCTGAATAATATTGCAACTGAAATAGCAAATTCAAGCAAGCTAGTTGTGGAGACTATTGCAAAAGAAGGTGATATCTTTACTACCATTGGTGAAGTTGCCAATGATGAAGGCGTTAACCTAATATACCTCGGAACTCATGGTAAAGTTGGTATGCAAAAACTAACAGGTAGTTTTGCGCTAAAAGTTGTTACCAGCTCCCCTGTTCCTGTAGTTGTTGTTCAAAAACGGCCTTTCGACCAGGGATACAAAAAAATAGTTCTTCCTATTACCAGCGATGCCGGACCATGGGAGAAAACAAAATGGGCAAGCTTTATTGCCAAGAACTTTGATGCTGAAATTCATATTTATCAACTTGACTCACCTGAATTAACAGAAGCTGTTGGAATTATCACAAATCATTTCAACAAGGAAGATGTTAAATATAAAGTTATAAAAGCAGAAAGTAGTAATTTCTCGAAACACATTATTGATTATGCCACATCTAGTGTATGTGATATGATCATGATTATGACAAATCCTGATAAGAGTTTTTCCAAGTTTTTACTAGGCAGTTATGATGAGGAGATTATCTTTAATCCTTCACAAATACCTGTTATGTGTATTAACCCTCGTAAATATAACTGGGAAAAGATTTTTAAAGTATAACGATACATCAGGTCGATATTTAGTAAAGCCGGAACTCTCATAGTTTCGGCTTTATTGTTATTAAGATGTTAATTTTCAATTTTGAAGAACTAATTTTCATATCTTAGGAAACCTACATTAAAACTTAGTAATGAACTAACTAAACTCCTTTGTTATGAAAAAGCTGTTTTTTTCTCTATGTTTCTTTTCCTTTTTCTTTTTTTCAATCTCTCAAACCGATTGGCAAATTACCGGAAGCACTCCTGAGGGTGGCGGTATAACAGATATTCTATTACATGAAAGCACTGGTGATTTATTTGCTGTCACAGCTTCTTTTGATTGGCCAAACGGAGATATGGGAGGAATCAGACGTTCATCGAATGAGGGCGATTCCTGGACCAATATTTTCGATGCATATGTTGCACGAACAATTAAACCTGAACCCGATGGGAATTTATATGCTTCGGTGTGGCCCTACCCGCAAGATGAAGGACTTTACAGGTCATCAAATAATGGAGATGATTGGGAATTGCTTGTGAGCGTTCCATCAGGTAATAATATTTTTTCAAGTGCTCTTAAAGAAAATACGACGAATAATATCATTTTTGCAGGAACCAGAACTGGTGTCTACAGATCGTTGGATAATGGAACCACATGGAATTATGCAAATGTTGGTATTCCTGCTGATTCCTGGATAAGATCAATGGAAGTTGGGCCTAATGGAACTATTGCTGCAGGAACTACAAACGGATTATTTGTATCCTTCGACGATGGAGACAACTGGAGTAAGGTTGGTGGAGATTATGAGAACGAAACCATTGTAAGTTTAATGTTTGAATCAAGCGGAACAAACAAAGATGATGAGGCTAATTTATATGCCGGAACTGCTAATGGTCTCTTGCTATTGAGCACTTTTTTTGTAGCATATACAGTGGCAACATTGGTCCATAATTTCAATGGTCAAATGGAATTAACAAGGTTGAGATCATTTATAGTAAGCACTGCTTTTGTTTACACCTACTATATGATTTCAATATATTCAGCCACTGGTGGGAATTTCTTTCTATCTTTTCCTGGGATTAACAATTGGCAACAATTTACTACGGGACTTCCTGCTATTCCAATTTCGATGTTTACTGCTATTGTGACTTCATCATATATTATGCATATTTATTTAGGATTGTATGGAAATGCAAATGGAGGGGCAAAAGTTTATAAATCTTCAAGTGATCTTGAAACAGGAACAGGGCAAATACCTTTTAGCAATTCATCTGGATTTCAACTAATGCAAAACTTTCCTAATCCATTTTCGGGAAGTACCAGGATCGGATTTAACTTGGAACAGTCGGGAGAAACCATACTAGAACTTTATGATTGGACGGGCAGAAAGGTAAAGACTATAATGAATGAACATAAAGCACAAGGTCCGCATCATATTAATCTTACAAATAATGGACTTGCAAAAGGCATGTATTATTACACCTTGTTTAGCGGACAGGTTTCAGTAACGAAAAAACTACTTATTCAATGATAATTGAATGAAGCATAAAAGCCGCTGCATAATTGTAGCGGTTTTTTTATATCAGGGAATTCCGTAATTTTAAGAACTGATAATTCTTATTAATATTGAAAAAGTATTTTCAAATAAATATTCTATTCACTTTACTTTTTGCCTTCTTTACCGGAGTGCTTTTCGCCCAGTCATTAACTTCTAAGCCAGAATTCCGAAAGGATAGTACCCTCAATAAGATGTATTTAGTAAATAATTATTTTAATGAAAATTCGTGGAAACAAAGCGACCGCAACTGGATAAGGGGAACTTACTACACCGGATTAATGGAGTTTTATAAGGTAACTAAAGATGAAAACTTATTAAAGCAGGCAAAAACCTGGTCAGCCAAACATGGTTACCGAACCGGAACTGAATGGACCTACCCTCCCAATCGCTTGACCTGCACCCAAACTTATTTGGATTTGTATTTTTTAGAGAAAAACGAATCCTTCATTCAAAATACAAAATCCTTTATGGATAAAAGAGTATTTGATACAGAACCCGCGGAAGACCTGGGCTGGTGGTATGTGGATGCTTTATATGTTGGGATTCCGGCTTACTTTAAAATGACGAAAGCAAGCGGAGATAGTATTTATATCAGCTATGCGAACAGGATATTCTGGGAAGTAAAAGAAAACTTATTTGATACCACTGAGAACCTATTCTACCGTGATGAAAAAGCAAGGTTAACAATAACAGATAATGGAAAAAAAGAGCTATGGTCACGTGGAAATGGTTGGGCAATGGCAAGTATTCCAAAAATATTAATGTCTTTACCAAACAATCATCCTGACAGAAATAAGTATGCAACCTTGTTGAAAGAAATGGCCAGTTCTCTTGCCCAAAGACAAAGGCAGGATGGTTTCTGGAATACAAACCTTACCGATCCGGAAGAATACCTGGGATCAGAATCAAGCGGAACAGCATTTTTTGTTTATGCGATCGCCTGGGGTGTTAATAACCATATTCTAAACAAAGACGAATTTCTACCCATTATCGAGAAAGGCTGGAAAGCATTATATATTGCGGTGGATGAAAACGGAAAGGTTTGCTGGGGACAGGGAGTTAGTCGTGATCCGGGAAAGGTTGATAAAGAAGATTCGGCTGAATTTGTATCTGGTGCGTTTTTACTGGCAGGGAGTGAGGTTTATAAACTTGCAAAATCATCCGATGACTCAAAATCATCCGATGACTCAAAGTCATCGGATGAGTAAATCCTACAGGAACGAATAATTCTCAGAATAATTCAGCATCTGCTTTGTATAGTCCTCAGGATATTCAATTTCGATATCCGTAAGGGTACCATCTGTTTCAATCAATTTGAATATTGGATTCACAAAACCACCATAAGGAGCAATGTTTAATTTTTCAAAACGCTCCTTCACTTCTTTGTGTAAAACCCGATCAATTTGAACTCCATATTTTTCAACCAATTGTTTCCCAACTTTATAATCTCCTTCTGATTTTATTCGCTGAACTTCTGAAAGTAATACTCCAAATAACTCGCGTAATTTACTGTAGTCATTGATTTTATAATAAGTCTTGCTATCTTTAATAATTCTTTCAATTACATTTTCATCCTGTCCTTTTTCAAAACACCACTTTGCGATTAACTGGCGATTTCTCATATGAGCCTGTTCCACATTTTTACCCAATTCAATTCTTACCATTTGTGTCATGAGACCATTTCTGATGAAACCATTGTATTCGGCTTTGGCTACATCCAAAGAAGGAATTAAACCCAAGTCTATCATTTTTTTATCCATCAAATAATAAAGGGCAAATAAATCGGCACGGGCTTCTTCCAGGGCAGATCCGTAGTTTTTTAATGCTTCAGGATTGGTTCCGGGTAATAATTGTCCAGATCCGTGTCCCAAACATTCATGTAGGTCTGTATGTAAACTTCCAGCAAGAAAACTATGCTTTTTCGAAAGTTCGATTTCTTTTTTAGCAAAAACAAACTCCTCAAGAAAACCACTTCCCAAAGAAGCCTGGTCATAAGCATAGGTAATATTATCAATGGTTACCGATTTTGAGCCGTGTTCTTTCCGAATCCAGTCAGCATTTGGCAGGTTTATTCCAATGGGTGTTGAAGGATAACATTCTCCACCCAATTGAGCCACCATAATCACTTTTGCTGAAACACCTTTTACTTCTTTCTTTTTAAATCGATCATCAACAGGAGAGTTATCTTCGAACCATTGTGCATTGTTGCTTATGATCTCTGTACGTTTGGTTGCTTCAACATCCTTAAAATTTACAATCGACTCCCAGGTAGCTTTAATGCCTAAAGGATCACCATACACTTCTGTAAATCCATTTACAAAGTCCACAGATGAATCCAGGTCATTAACCCATAATACATTGTATTCATCGTAGGTTTTTAAACTACCGGTTTTATAAAACTGGGCTAGCTTTTGAATAACAGATTTCTGAACTTGATTTTCTGCAACTTCAGATGCTTTATCCAACCAATAAACTATTTTCTCCAAGGCGCGAGAGTACTTCCCTCCCACTTTGTATACCTCTTCTTTTATTTGATCATTCTCTTTTATCAACCTTGAATTTAATCCCCAGGAAACGGGTTTATCATCATTTGGGATTTTTATATTTTCATAAAAGGATTCAGCTTCCTCTTGTGTAACTCCTTCATAAAAATTACAAGCAGATTCTTTTAGTAAATCTTTTGAAGAATCCATACTGACTCGCTTTGGCGCAATTTCAGGATTAAATATTGCTGATTTAATATCATCCAGATTTTGATCCATCAATTCGTTACAGGAATTAATCAGAGTATCAAAATATGATTCCGAGAATTCTGGTTTGAACTTATCAGTAGAATAATGATGATGAATACCATTAGAGAACCAAAGCTTTTTCAGATAAATTTCAAAATGTTTAAAATCCTCTTTAGTTCTATCTCCTGTAAAATGCTTATAGATTGTTTCGAGTGCTTTCCTAATCTTCAAGTTGAATTTGTAGTTCTGGTCAAATATAATATCTCTACCACACAAAGCTGCTTCACTTAAGTAATAGACCAGCTTTTTCTGATCCAGACTTAATTTATCAAAACCAGGAACCTGGTAGCGTAGAATTTTTAAATCCGCAAATTGTTCCAGTAAATATTTAAAACCTTCGTTGTTTTTCATATGTAATTTGTTTAAGCGCTAAAGACGCAAAATAACGCAAAAAATTGTTCTTGTATAATGCTCTTAACAACAAACAATTTTAGATTCTGTTTTAGGAATTGATATTTATTAAGCAGTTTTCTTTTAAATATGGGATTACATTTAGCGTATCTAGTTCCAGAGCAAACTTAGCATCCTTTTCTGCTCCAAGCTTAACCAGGCGTTTGTAATGTGTGAACTCTTTAGCTTTTGAGAGAAGGTCATCTTTTGTTTCTTCCCACAATTTCAAAGCTGCACTGGAAGCATCGTATTCCGAAATAAATTTCCCAGAGCTTAATAACAACTCAATCAAAGCACCGGCAAACAAAGAGTCTTCCATACTAAAACTGCCAAGCCAACCAGAGCATAATATTACAATTGATTTATTTTGCTTTGTCAACCAATTAGTTAATAAACTCAAATTACAGAAAGCCCCAACAACAACTTCACTTGATTCACTGGCCGTTTGAATAGCAACTGTTCCATTTGAAGTAGTTAATACCATTTGTTTGGGAAGCTTGTTTGAATTAAAATCAAAGGGTGAATTCCCAAAAGAGGCGATATCTAACTTTTTTCCTTCGCGTTCACCGGCAATAATAAATCCTTTATGTTTATAAGCTTCAGCTTTTTTTATGGACTTGACAGGAATTATTTGCTCAACACCTGCATGCAATGCAGCACAAATCGTAGTAGAAGCACGGAAGACATCTACCACAACGGTAATAAATTCACCTGATGTTTGTTTTGACTGAAACAAAGCAGGTGTAAAACATACTTCTATGCTATTCTTTTTTGAGTTCATAATATCTATGCCGAAATATTTTGATAATATTGACAGTCAGAAAACTTACATTGTTTATTCCTGTGACTGAAAGAACAACTAATCTCATTTTTTGGTAAAACAACATTAAAATGTTTAGCAAGATAATCAATGGCCACATAAATTGCTGTGAAACTATCACGTTTACAACATCGCGGTCCACCTTGCTGTGCAATTGCCAATAGCGAATGTCCTGTCATTTCATTACTTAACTTCCATTCTTCTTCTGCCAACGGTGTTGAACCTGTAATTATACTGATAAAAATCCCCGTTCCAACTGCTGCTCCACAATTTCCATGTGTTCCACAAAAACCACCTGGCACAGAATCAGCTCTTTTTTGGGCTATAAGAATGGCTGCCTTTTTATTGACATTATCCTTTCTAGAATTAAAATAGCCAGTAAGTAAAACAGCAGGTACCAGAAAATGATGCTCCGGCCCATGCATTTTAACCTGCGGACTCTTCATTAAAATGTTAGCTAATTCTATAGGATCGATAGATGTTGACTGTAGACATGTTCTGACTATCAAATCTTTCGCTGATGAAGAATGGCAGGAGTCACAAACAAAATGATTATTTGGGCAGCAAACATTACTGTAAAACAATTCCCCACAATAGTAACAGGTTTTCTCATCAGAAGATTGGGAATAAACCAATTCCTCTGCACACAAGAAGCACCCTTCGTTAAAAACCATTACGAAACTTTATAAAATGGAAGTCTTACAATTTTAGCCTTTAGTATTTTCTTCCTGATTTTGATATAAACCTCTGTATCGAATTTTGAAAATTCATTTTTAACATAGCCTAAACCTACAGCTTTGTTAGCTGCTGGGGCCATGGTTCCAGAAGTAACTTCTCCAATGGCATTTCCCTGTGCATCACATATTTCGTAATGCTGCCTTGGAATTCCTTTATCAATCATTTCAATTCCACGCAAACGGCGTGTTAAGCCTTCGGCTTTCTGATTAACAAGATAATCTTTGTCAATGAAATTATTGGTATCGGTTAATTTGGTAATCCATCCTAAACCGGCTTCAAGCGGTGAAGTTGTATCATCAATATCATTTCCATAAAGACAAAACCCCATTTCTAATCGAAGGGTATCACGGGCAGCAAGGCCAATTGGTTTAATACCAAACTCAGCACCAGCTTCAAAAACGGCATTCCAGATTTTAGGTGCATCCTCATTTGACATGTATATTTCACATCCTCCTGATCCAGTATATCCTGTTGTGGAAAAGATTACGTCATCA
>Ga0164315_10004099_pt1 | contig 11303 bp, 12 predicted proteins | sample GuaBasSedimGuay6_FD_113737 | JGI IMG/M metagenome (GOLD analysis project Ga0164315, IMG submission 113737) | Subseafloor sediment microbial communities from Guaymas Basin, Gulf of California, Mexico - Guay6, Core 4569-2, 0-3 cm | ecosystem: Environmental > Aquatic > Marine > Hydrothermal vents...
GAGCTGGAAACTGGATCAACAAATATCTCGAAGCCGTGCGTCCAACGCTGGTCGTCGAGCCCGACGAAGGCTGGTTGTTCTTGCACGAATACGGCGAGGCCTTTAAGAAGAACCGTCTCTCCGATCTGGTCCGGAAATACATCGATCAATCCGGTGTCGAGAAGAGCGGCGCCTGCCACATCTTCCGTCACACGATGGCGACGTTGATGCTGGACAACGGGGCCGACATCCGTCACATCCAGGCGATCCTGGGTCACAGCCAACTGTCCACGACGGAGATCTACACGCACGTGTCGATCCAAAAGTTAAAGGCGGTGCATGCGCTCACGCACCCTGCCGATCGGCCTTCCTCGGCCGACTGAGAGCCCCGTTCGACGCTTCCTCCTCCAAGCCTTCTTCCCTTTAGCTGCCCTCCGGCGATCGTCTCTTGCGCAAGCCTCCAGCTAAGCCGAAACTCGCGTATAGAGAAAAAAGTAGCTGCGGCCAGGTTCCACTAGGAGATCGCGTTGCTAAGTGCGCGTCGGCATATAGAAACTCCGGAGGTTAGGCGACGCCGGTCGTATGGCCGTGGTTTTTACATGCAGGCACGCTGGTATGACCCGGGGAGTGGGAGGTTCTTGAGTGTCGATCCGCTGATTCGGACGACGTTGATCCCACAGTCTGCCAATCCATACTCTTACACCGAAAACAATCCCGTGAACGGCGTGGATCCGACGGGCGAGCAACTCTACATCTTCACCGCGACGGATCCTGCGACCGGAGACGTCTATGCGTGGACGCAGGACATTGGCGGTGGTTCAGGTGGTGCCGAAATCGGGGGCGGGGCCACCGGCGGAGTCGGGGCGTCCGCCGCATCCGCTGGTTCTTCCCTTAGCGGATTGAGCTCTGTGGCATCTGCACCTAGTTCTACGCCGAGTGCTGGAAGCGCGAGTCAGTCGCCCGCGAATGCAGGTAACCAGCCGACTCAAGATCAGAACGATGATTCGAGAAGCGACGATGCAATGCCGAGTGAAGAACAGCAGAAGGCGATAGATGATCTCTTCCTAGATATCTTGAGGGCAGATCGCGACATTTCGCGCGCTGACGACAAAGAAGCTGATGCTACGATAGCGAGAAATACCGCGCTAAAAGAATTCGACAATGCGACACGTGGCGTAATCAATCCTTCAAAAGCGCGATCCGCGATGAATAGAGCTTCGGCTGCAAACGACCGAATAGAGAGTGCGCGTGCGGAACGGTCCGCGGCGATAATTCGAAGAAGTCGCGCAGAGGCGGGGCTGCGGTCTCGAGGATACAACCCAGATACTTTTTCCCGAGACAATTCACCGCGGTAGCGACCGCAAGTTACGGCCGTTCTATTGAGAGAAGCATTCGCCACCATCATTGCGTCATCCTTCATCGTCACTATCGGCATCGGGTCAGTTTGGTTTCAGACGTCGAGAGTCGATGATCTAGCCGTGGAACGAGAGCTAGCAATCTTTCGAGGAGTCATCGCCAACGAACGCTTATTGGAGCTGGCTTCCGCAAGAGATCGGATGTCCGAACCCGCTACTACCGTTGTGGACACGCTGTTCCTTGGAGGATCTTCGCATTGGGCGGAGGATGCGGAAGGCTGGCTGGAGAGCCACTTGCCGTGTAAGTTTGATGCCAGCGGAGCGGCCCGTGTACTCCAATACCAAGATGTACCGTCGTGGCTCGTCATACGTTCTACTATCAACCGTGCCGTTTTGTTCGCCGAGAGGGGAGCGCTGCGAGATTTCATAAAGGCTTGTCGCTCCGACTTCCGTATCGAGCCAAGACTACGCAGGGTGGCGGCCGCGTACGGTATCGAGTCAAGATTTCCGGCAGAAGACGCTGAACTCACGACGATCACGTCCAGCTGGGCGCGACACCGCATACTGAATGCCGAATTGGCGGGGCAAAGACTAGGCGCGGTGGGCAAAACAGCTGGCCTAGAACATCAGCATTCTATAGAAGACTTTGAGCTAGGGTGGATCCTATGCTCTCGCCTCGCGATTGCCGGGTGCATCACGATCTCAATCTTTGCACTGATTCCATTTGGGCTGCGCGCTATAGGACCTTCTGTCAATCCATTTCACCCCGACGTTCCAAGGGTTCGGAATAGTCTAGCGATCGCATTCATCGTCTCTCAACTAGTTTACTATGGCGTTGCGTGGATTCGAACTTGCAATGGAATGGAGGCTTGGATTTCGCCAGCTTCGATCGACAGCGCGTTGTGGGCCGCGCTGATTTCGTCGCTCGCGGTTCTGATCGGGAGAGAGCGATCGCGGGTACTCACGCTCATCCCCCAGCTATGGTGTGCTGTAAGTTGCCGTAGGTTTGTGGTGCTGCTTGCGACGTGTATTGCGTGCGACGTAATCCTCGCTGAGCTGCTGATTACAGGCATGGGTCTAACGATCACCAATCGAGATCTCGATCTAGTACGCGAGAATTGCTGCTCAGCGTTGTCCATCGTCATTCCTATCGCTGGATCCGTCTTCATCGAGGAGCTTCTGTATCGCGGGCTTCTTTTTCGGTTCATAAGACAACACATGCCCTTTCTGCCTGCAGCGGTGATGGTGTCCATGTTGTTCGCGCTTGCTCATTCCGTCTCACTGTCGCATGCGCTGTTGTCGTTCTGCGGATCGATCGTCTACTGTTTCGCCTATGACCGATCTGGCGGACTAGCTGTAGCTGCGTTCGCCCACACCTTTTTCAATATCGCAATCTTTGGCGCGGGCGCGTAGTGCCGACGCAATCCGTGGGAGAATCGAGTAAATGTCGCAGGTCGCCGAGGTGAGTAGAAGGCGACAAGAACCTTTCGTGCCGGAGCCGGGGTGACGGAACGCCGATTGTTTGCCTCCTCCCACCCACCCCAAGCGTCGTCGGGGGCCTCCCTCGTCGCTCTGCTCCTCGCCGGTGCAGCCGGGCGAGCAAGCGTCGCGCCCGTCCCAACGAAGCGTCCTGCTGAAATGAATCTCTTGCGCCCCGGGCCGTTCACGCCGCGTGCTTGCCCTCGCCGATAAAACTGTTTTATCCGCGCTGCCCCTGTCGGCCCCCTCCTCGGGCTCCCTTCGGTCGCCTGGACATAACAAGTTATGTCCACTTGGGGTGGGCTCCGCTGTGCCGGCGTGGAGGCTTCTGCCGCCTCGGTCCAGGGCCGAACTCGGAGCCGCCGTTGAAACGGATACGCCTCTCGAACACGAAGCTCTCTGTTCGGTTCGGCCTTCGGCCGCACCGAAAGCGGCGGCTTCGCCGCCGCAGGGATGCGGCAAGAAAAGCGGCTAAGAGAAAAGGGGTGGCTGGTTACCCAAGCACGTTCGTCATGTTGTCCCAGGTCCATTTGAGTAGTCGCCCTGCGTTCGGAACCGACGTCGGACTGGCGTCTTTGTAGCCGATGATCTGTACGAGAGGCGTTCCGACTCGTCGGGCGATCGCGACTTCCTTGAGCACGCCAGGCGCCTTGTGCGTCTTCGGTCCGACGAGCACGACGACAATGTCGCTTCGCCGAATCCTCCCTTCGGCTTCCTTCTCCCAGTTCGCCTGCGGAGCTGCTTCCTTCATCGACCAGTCGGCCCCCTCGAAGGGAGACTCGGGCAACTTCATCTGGCCCGCCATGTGATGCTTCAAGTTCTGATCTTCGTCGAAATCGAAACTGAAGAATGCTCTCTTCTTAGCCATGATGGCGCCCTCCTCAGGTCGTTACTGGTTCCGTTCCGAGAAGCATGAACCACAAAACCAAGAGAAACAAGATCACGGGGCCATAGAGCCCCCAAGTCGACCAGCTCTTGATCCCATACCAGATCGAAGTCTTCTCTCGAATCTCTTTGCTAGGCGTCATGACGAACGAGGCGGCTTCGCTTGCGTCGATCCTCCGCTCCTGGTCGAACATGTCCCGAAACCACTTCTCTTGCTGAAGGTATCGAGCATCGAGAAACCAGAAGGCGACCATGAGCATGGCCGCGTAGAACGCAATCCATGGCTCCTTCGATGTCGCCAGAAAGGCGAGCGCGCCGGCCGCAATGACAAGGCTCAGGTTCTTGATCGCGGCTGCGGCTCCCGCCATGCGGGAGATCGCTCCTTGAAGCATCTCCAGATGCCGAATCCGGTCGTCGTCGAGCGAGTCGCTCACGACCTCGCCTGGACGAGTGAGTTGACGAGCCGAATGACGGCCCGCCGATCCTTCTCGGGCAGCGCCATGATCTGCTGAAACTTCTTCCAGAGCCGTCGCGTCTCGGGGTCCGCCTTGTTGGCGACCTTGGAGCCCCGCATCGTCTTTACGCCGAGTAGCTCGTCGGTGCTGACCCGGAGCACCCGGGCGATCTCGATGAGGATCGGCCCAGGCGGGCAGTCGCACTCGTTCTCGTAGTAGGAGATCGCCCGCTGGGTGGCGCCGAGGGCGTCGGCCAGCTGGACCTGGGTCATGCCTCGATCCTTGCGGAGCGAGGTGAGGCGTTCTCCAAAATCCGATCCGGCCTTCTTGGTGCGCGGCATGTCGAGTTCGAGAGTGAAGGTCATGGCGTCCTTGTCCAAATCGATCGGGTTGTGAATATCCGAAACACGGATATCCTAGCGAACGCTATCAGGGATCAAAAAAATCTACGAAAAATCGCTCGAACCCTGGGCGAAAAAGGAGATCGGATGGCACGCATCCCGGAGGGAGAGTTGGAGCGGCTAAAAGCGGAGGTGTCGATCGAGCGCCTGGCCGAGAGCCAGGGGATCTTGCTCGAGCTTCGCGGCCATGATCGTGTGGGTCTTTGCCCGTTCCACGACGACACGGAACCGAGCCTGATCATCACGCCCTCGAAGAATCTCTGGCATTGCTTGGGGGCATGTCAGGCAGGTGGTTCGGTTGTCGACTGGGTGATGCGGGCGGAGGGCGTGTCGTTCCGACACGCCGTTGAGCTTCTTCAGTCGGACTACGAGCCGGCGTCTTCACCCAAGAGTTCGAGCAAACGATCGACGGTGCAGAAGCTCCCGACGACGCTCGAATCGAATGCCGAAGATGCCCGGCTCCTGCTCCAGGTCGTCGAGTACTACCACGAGACGCTTCTTCAGTCATCCGAGGCTCTGGCATATCTCGAAGGGCGCGGGATCACGTCGATGGAAGCGATCGTGAAGTTCAAGTTGGGCTTTGCGAATCGAACGCTCGGGTACCGGTTGCCGGCGAAGAACCGCAAGGAAGGGGCGGCGATCCGTGGGCAGCTGCAACGGATCGGGTTGCTTCGCACTTCAGGCCACGAGCATTTTAACGGCTCGCTCGTGATGCCGATCTTTGGTGAGCATGGTGAGGTGACGGAGGTCTATGGCCGGAAGATCTCGGAGGGTCTTCGGAAGGGCACGCCGCTTCACATGTACTTGCCGGGGCCGCATCGGGGAATCTGGAACGGCGAAGTGCTCCAGGCTTCGAAAGAGATCATCTTGTGCGAGTCGCTCATCGATGCTCTGACGTTTTGGTGTGCGGGGTTCCGAAACGTGACGACGAGCTACGGCGTCGAGGGTTTTACGAAGGACCATCTTGCTGCGTTCCAGAAGCATGGGACCGAGCGAGTGCTGATCGCCTATGACCGCGACGCTGCGGGAGATGCGGCGTCGGAGAAGCTTGCGAAGAAACTCATGGCCGAAGGTCTCGACTGCTACCGGGTCCAGTTCGCGAAGGGGATGGACGCGAACCAGTACGCGTTGGAAGTTCGCCCCGCGACAAAGAGCTTGGGCATCGCGATCCGCAGTGCCCAATGGCTCGGCCAGGGCAAGCCGAAACCGCTGACTTCGATGCCTGTGGATCTCCTCGTGCCTTCCTCCATGCCAGCCAACGCCCCGTTAAACCCCAAGCCCGCCGAACCGACACGAGAGTCTCGACGAGAGCCTGCGCTCAATCCTTCTTTAGCTGCTGTTCCAGTTGCTAAGAAAGCAGCTGAAGAGGGAATGGAACCCGAGCCGCTTCCGGCAGTCGTGCTGCCGTCGGCACCGAAGGTGGAGGTCTCGGCCGAGATCAACGGTTCGGAAGTCGTGATCGTTCTGGGCGATCGGCGCTACCGCATCCGTGGCTTGGAAAAGAACGCGAGCTTCGATGGCTTGAAGGCGAATGTTCTCGTCTCTCGACCCTCGTTCGATGGTGTCGGCGAGACGATGCACGTCGATACGTTCGATCTCTATCAGCAGCGGCCGAGGGGTTCGTTCGCGACACAAGCGGCGGTGGAGCTCGGCGTGAAGGACGACGTGATCCGTGGCGATCTGGGAAAGATCCTATTGAAACTCGAAGCGTTGCAGACGGAACGGATCGAGGCGGAAAAGGCGGCTAAAGAACAGAGCGTCGAACTCAGCGATGAGGGACGGAAGACTGCGATGGATCTCCTGCAAGATCCAAAGCTGCTGGATCGCATCGAGCGCGACTTCGAGCGTTGCGGGGTGGTCGGCGAAGGCACGAACAAACTGGTTGGTTATCTCGCCGGCGTGTCTCGCAAGCTCGACGCACCGCTGGCCATCGTGATCCAGTCGACGAGCGCGGCGGGAAAATCGGCGCTCATGGATGCGGTGTTGGCGTTCATCCCCGAAGAGGACCGCACGAAATACTCGGCGATGACCGGTCAGTCGCTTTTTTACATGGGCGAGACGGATCTTCAGCACAGAGTGTTGGCCATCGTCGAAGAGGAAGGAGCGAGCACGGCTTCCTATGCGCTGAAACTCTTGCAATCCGAAGGCGAGCTGACGATCGCCTCGACCGGCAAGGATCCTGAAACGGGCGAGTTGAAAACACAGGAGTACTCGGTCAAAGGCCCGGTGATGATCATGCTCACGACCACGGCCATCGACATCGACGAGGAGCTTCTCAATCGTTGCGTTGTTCTCACCGTCGACGAAGGCCGGGAACAGACCCGAGCCATCCATGCGATCCAACGTCGGAAACGAACGCTCTCGGGCTTGTTGGCGAGGGCAGACAAGGAGTCTGTCCTCGAGGTCCATCAAAATGCCCAGCGTCTTCTCGCTCCGCTCGCTGTCGTCAATCCTTATGGAGAAAAGCTCACGTTCGTGGATGACCGAACCCGAACTCGCCGTGACCATGAGAAGTATCTCACCTTGATCGACTCGATCGCGTTGCTGCATCAGCATCAACGAAAGATCCAGGCCATCGAGCACGAAGGGAAGACGATCCGTTATGTCGAGGTCGTCCCATCCGATATCGAAACGGCGAATCGGTTGGCTCATGAAGTGCTCGGCCGAACACTCGATGAGTTGCCGCCGAAGACGAGGGAGCTGCTCCAAAAGCTTGATGCCTGGGCAGGCGAACGATGCAAGGCGTTGGCGATGGAACGCCCCGACTTCCGCTTTAGCCGCCGTGAGATTCGTGAAGCTCTCCGCTGGGGCGATACGGCTCTCAAGATCCACCTCGGCCGCCTGACCGAAATGGAGTATGTGCTCGTGCATCGCGGCGGTCGTGGGCAATCGTTCGCCTACGAGTTGGTGTACCAGGGCGAAGGCGACCTGGGCGAAACGTTCTTGATGGGGCTGATCGACACCACGAAGTTGGGGTACGACAATCGGCGGTCAGGGCAAAGGGGCACCCGGTCAGGGGTCGGTCACCCCCTGGTCACCCCTCGGTCAGGGGGTGGTCGGGGTCGTGAAAACGACGCAAGTGCTGAAGACGAAAAGGGTTCTTCGGGAAAACCTAACAACACCTCCGAAAACGCACTTCTAGAGCGAGTGAGTTTAAACGGGTCGTACCGTACACATGCCGAGGAAGTCGCCTCCCAGGCCGTCGACTAATGGCTCGCAGGAAACGTCGAGCAAGCAAGCCCAGACCGGAACCACATCCGATCGATCACAGCGCCATGGCGCCGTACCTGGCCCGGTTCCTTGAAGCGTGTGCGGCGAGAGGACTGACGCCTCGGACCGTGCACAACCGAGATCGGCTCTTGCGCCGTTTTATCTACTGGTGCGGCGAACGAGATCTGGACCGACCCCAAGACATCACTCGTCCGATCCTGGAGCGTTACAGGCGGCATCTCTATCATCGCCGAAAGCCCAACGGCGAGCCGCTCACGTTCGCAACGCAGCAACAACAACTGAGCGCCATCAAAGCCTTCTTCAAGTGGCTTGCCCAGGAAAACTACATCCTCTCGAATCCGGCGAGTGAGATCGAGTTGCCCCGGGTGCATCGAAAGCTCCCAAAGCACGTTCTCACGGCGGAAGAAGTGGAGCGGATCGTTGCGCAGACGGGGCTTCGAGGGGAACTCGGCATCCGCGACCGGGCGATCATCGAAACGCTCTACTCGACGGGTCTTCGTCGTTGTGAAATCGTGCAGCTGAAAATCTATGACGTCGATGTCTTGAACGGAACGTTGATGGTTCGAGAGGGCAAGGGAAGAAAAGATCGGATGGTTCCGTTAGGGGAGCGGGCCGGCTCCTGGATCAATAAGTATCTCGAAAGCGTGCGTCCGACGCTGGTCATCGAGCCCGACGAAGGCTGGCTCTTCTTACACGAATACGGAGAAGCTTTTAAGAAGAACCGCCTCTCTGATCTCGTTCGGAAATACATCGACCAGTCGGGCGTTGCGAAGAGCGGAGCCTGCCACATCTTCCGCCACACGATGGCAACGCTGATGCTCGACAACGGTGCCGACATCCGTCACATCCAGGCCATCCTGGGCCACAGCCAGTTGTCCACTACCGAGATCTACACGCACGTGTCGATCCAGAAGTTGAAGGCGGTGCATGCCCTCACGCACCCTGCCGATCGGCCTTTCTCGGCCGACTGAGAGCCTCGTTCGGCCCTTCCTCCTCCAAGCCTTCTTCTCTTTAGCTGCCCTTCGGCACCCGTCTCTTGCGCGGCTGTCGATCTAAGCCGAAACTCGCGTATAGAGAAAAAAGTAGCTGCGACCAGGTTGCTCTAGGAGATCGCGTTGCTAAGTGCGCGAAGGCATATAGGAAATCAAGAGGTTAGGCGGCGAAGGTCGTATGGCCGTGGTTTTTACATGCAGGCACGATGGTATGACCCGGGCAGTGGGAGGTTCCTCTCGACTGATCCGTTGATCCGATCGGCCGCGACGCCACAGTCGGCAAATCCCTATTCGTACACCGAGAACAATCCGGTGAATGGAGTGGATCCGGATGGCCGGAAGCTGATCTTTTTCGGCGGACGCGCATCCGCAATTTTGGGTGGTGGCGGGGAAGCCGGAGCCGGTGTGTTCTTCGGAACTCATGAGGGTCCGAGTTCGAATCAAGGATTTTTCGGAACGAGCTTTGACTTCGGGCTTTTCGCGAGCGTTGGCGGAGGAGGTGGCTTCGATGTTGGAGTTAGCCTTGAAGTAGGAGCAGTAGACTCGCTGTCTGGAACTGCCGTGAACCTAAATGGTAGCTTGGATACCCCTATCGGTGTCGGCATAGGCGGTTCGATCATCGCGGATCCCAGTGCTGAGAATCTTGCAGGGGCCGACAATCCTACAGTCGGCGATTTTACTGATACGCTCGTTATCGGAACGTCTGCCAGCTTTGGCATTGGCCTCCCGCCTGGTAGTGCTTCTGTAACCACCACGATCTCGAGAACCACCACCGACCTGGGTCGCAGTATCATCAACTCGATCGTCAGCTTCTTTTCAGATTCGCCTGACAGCGATAGCACGCGCGACGATTCAAAACCGAATTCTGGTGCTGAACCCGTACCCGTAGGAGGCAATGTTAATCCGATGACACTAATCCCACCGTCAAACGGCGGCGGTATGGGCGTGATGATGGGTTCGATCTAGCAATTGTAGAGTCGCGGCCGGAGATTACCTTGGCATGTGCCGACCTAAGACAGCGACGGGTCTGGATCCGAATACATTCATCTAGATCGTTCGTGAGCATTCTTGAACGAGTGGATCTGAACCGAAGTCTGATTCAGGGAGGTACAATATAGTGCCGCTATCAGAAGAAATTCTTGAAAAACTGAATACTATCCGCATGCGCCGAAAGAGAGTCTGGTACGTCGCCGCGCTTGTACTCCCTGTCCCGATGGTCGCATATCTTATTGGCGGCGAGAACATGATGAATTTTGCAGGATACTCGATGATGTTCGCTTGGCTCGCAGCGAACGGTTATGCGTCGACATCACGTTGCCCGAGATGCGGCGAGGTGTTTAGTCGAGGCCCTGGCCTGATCAACCCGTGGCGTACGAACTGTGGTACTTGTGGGCTTAATATCGATGGCCATAGCTAACGATTGCCGTCGTGCCGTTCCGGCGTTTGATTCCAGCCAAAGACGTTCTCCCCGCCCACCCCAAGCGTCGTTGGGGCCCTCCCTCGTCGCTTCGCTCCTCACCGGGCCAGTCGGGCGAGCAAGCGTCGCGCCCGGCCCTGCGAAGCGTCCTGCTGAATTGATCGTAAGCGATCGATGAACTGCGTCTAGGATTCGGAGCGTCGGATTGTGGTCGGGTCGATATTCTGCGGCAGTAGATCGTCGAGTTGCTCTAGCTCTGTGAGCGTCGGCAGAACCTCGAACAGGTGAGCAAAATATAGGCTCGGCTCGATCCGATTCGCCTTCGCCGTCTCGATCAGTCCGTAGAGATTGGCGCTGGCCCGTGCTCCCGCCATCGAGTCTGCGAAGAGCCAAGCTTTTCTTCCGACAACAAAGGGACGGATCGCATTTTCAACGAGGTTCGTGTCGAGTGGAACCCGACCGTCGTCGAGCACTCGAACCAGCTTCGGCCACTGGCGATTCACATCGTCGTCTTCTGACGCCAATTTGACGCCAACGGAGACGAATAAAGGCGGACAACGGTGGATGGGGCACGGGCGTAACTTGTTGATTTTGAACAACCATGGACATCGGTGGATAGTGAGTTGTCACGTTGCCATCGTGAGGGTCGTAGGCTCAATCCGATGCACGAGAACCTGCGCGGGAGCGACTACTACGACAATCACCAACCAACAGAAGGAGAAATGAACGATGCTCAATGAACCGACCATGGAAAAACTGCGAGGCATGCGTCTGGGGACGCTGGCCGATGCGTGGCTCGAACAACAGAGCGACGCCGACGTGCAAGCTCTGGGCTTCGACGAAAGGATGGCGCTGCTTGTCGATGCCGAGTGGATCGATCGCGAGAACAAGAAACTCACGCGGAACCTGAAGCAGGCCAAGCTCAGGCTCTCTCAGGCGGCGATCGAGGACATCCAATATGACGCCAGAAGAAAGCTCGAAAAGAACGTAGTCCGACAGCTGGCAACTTGCGGCTGGGTCGATGCGCATCAGAACGTGATCGTCACGGGCGCCACCGGCGTGGGGAAGACCTATATCGCTTGCGCGTTGGCTCAACAGGCTTGTCGAAA
>Ga0164315_10004101_pt1 | contig 11299 bp, 7 predicted proteins | sample GuaBasSedimGuay6_FD_113737 | JGI IMG/M metagenome (GOLD analysis project Ga0164315, IMG submission 113737) | Subseafloor sediment microbial communities from Guaymas Basin, Gulf of California, Mexico - Guay6, Core 4569-2, 0-3 cm | ecosystem: Environmental > Aquatic > Marine > Hydrothermal vents >...
AAGATAATCTATTGAATAAAATAGCTTTAGAAAATTGTTTTCATCATCATTACCATATTCATAAAATGTATAAAACTGCATGATTTCATTAGCATAACTATCCAAATCTATACCTGGTAAAATCAACCAATCTTCTTCTGGGTTGCTTCCATTATACCCATTCATATATGCATGGCCATCACCTCCAAAATCACTCCAGTTCCAATATCTGGTTGGACCTGCAGCGCTGTATGGATAACAATCACCTAAGTCGGCATCAAAAGGTTCATAATAAGGTAGCGTAGTTGTAACAGGGTCAGTCACTGTATAACTCATTTCCAATGAACTGGCGTCATCTCCAATATTATCTTCAGCATATACCTGGTAATATACGGTTGTTCCGTTTGAATACATAGGTATTGGTGAATCAGTAGTATAAGTATCACCACTAGTGTTTGACATATTTATTGAAGTGATTAAAGCCCCTGAAGTAGTTCCCCAGTATAATTCTACCAAATCAACACTTCCATCTGGGTCTATTACAACGGCAGAAGCATGCACTGTTGAAGAGGATAAAACAGAAGAAGGAGTAATCACAACATTTGAAATTTCAGGAAGTAAATTGCCTCCTAATACTGGTGCTATTCCAAATCCAATAGGTCCATCCCCAGATGGATCAGTACTAAGCGTTTCAAATCGTATACTTGGATCACTCCAACCAACAAGATCACCTGTAGTTATTCCGGCTTTCAAATTGATATTCTGATTTCTTGTTGATACACCATTACCTTCCCATGCAGAACCTGGGTCAACACCTGGCTCACCAAAAACATCAGTGATAGTCCCACCATATTTAACAACCAGAGCATCATCACCATTAAAAGTGAATGCTTCAAAATAAAAATCTGAGCCATTAGCAATAGTTGTGGCTTCCATATCTGCTGTTCCAATTACAATAACATCACCACTTGCTAAGGTTCCAGAGCTTAATGTAAAATCTGGTGCGGGAGTACCTCCATTAGAGCCTTTTTCAATAACAAGGTCATTTACTGAAAAATCTAAAGTACCTGCTGTGGTGTTCCAAATTTCAATGCCTTTTGGAGTAGTCCCAGAATTAGTTTCAATGTACTGACTAATTATTTGTCCCCACCCATTAAAGGCAAAAGCCATAAAGGCTGTAATTAAAAGAATTGTAAATTTTTTCATAAGAATAATTTTTATATTAAAATTTTGGTTTAAATAACGAAATAAACAAATCTATCAGATCGTTAAGTTAATCTATTATTTAATTAAAAGTGATAATTTGCGCGGAGAGAGAACGTAAAATTAAAAAATAATTTTCAATTGTTCCACAAAAAAATAAAATTGTTGACAATTATTTTTTAAAACTATTGTAAAGTGTTGAGAAAGTACAATTTATATTTCTGCTGGGGAAAACAATTTGATAAAATCTGGAAGTGATTTTAGCATACATCATTACTTTCGGCCAAAATCAGCTGGAATTTCACCCCAATATTTGGTTTCCCATTTTAAAATCTTGTTCTCATAAGAATTGTTGTTCAACCAATACAAAGCACGATCAACCAACTGAAATAATTCATTATTTTTTTTGTTGCGCTGGAGGGTTGTATTAATTTTTTTCTTTCTCACCCATGCTATGGCAGTTCTGGAATCAGAATACACAGGTTTATTGCTATTTTTTTGTTTTAAATAAGCAATACCATGCACCAGGGCTAAAAATTCACCCAGGTTTACAGTGCCCTCAGGAAAAGGGCCTTTTTTAAATATTTCACGGCCTGTACTTGTATGCACTCCCCGGTATTCCAACACCCCCGGATTTCCACTACACGCTGCATCAACTGAAATGCTGTTGGATAGTGGACTACCATATAGTTGCCGTTTTTTTTCGTCAAAATTCAATATCCGCTCATCCAGGCCTATATAATTTCCGCTTCCATCCTGAAAAGCTTTTTCTGCGAGAGTTTTATCTTTAAATGACTTATATACTGCTTCCGGGAAACCATCAATTTGCTGTTTGCATTCTACCCAGGAATTATATACCCCGGGTACTTTACCTTTCCAGACGACATAATATTTTTGTTTTGCCATTTTCTATAAACTAAAAATGCCTTGCAATTTTTCTAAATTATGCAAAGCATTAAGTTTCAAAATTTGTGATACTATATTTACTTCCTTGCTAAACCTAAACTATTTGTCAACAATTCTGAAAATATACTACTCTTTAGTATCCTTGCTATCGTATACTTTTTTAACACCGTATGTTATTCCCAGGCTGATCAATAAAACCAATCCTCCATCAATAGGTGAACCTCCAACAGGGATATCACCATTACCTGGCCCACCTGTACCCGGATCTGGTGGTAAATCTGCAAAAACATTAGTCAAAAATGGACTTGCAAATAAAGCCATCAAAAGAAGGAAGGTTGTAATAATTATCTTTATACGCATAAGGTTTTTGCTTTTCCTTTTAAAAAATAATAGCCCGAAAAGCCAATAATTAGTTTATCAATTAAACAAAATTAACACAAGCATTTCAGAATTCCAAATATAGAAAAAATTTTATTTAACCAATGTTAGATTTAAAATATTTATTAAGAATTCTTTTGACAAAAAATTAGATTATACAGATCATTACAAATTAATTGTTTAGGTGGGTTAATTAATATATAATTTTGCACCTTTTAACAACCACTTTTATAAGAAATCACATGCCTACTAAAGATAATAACAAAGGTTCGCGCAAACCTTTTGACAAAAATTACAAAAAAAAGCCAAAAAATACTCCCATTACCGGGAAGGATGATCATCTGGTTCGATTGAATAAATTTATTGCAAATGCTGGCGTTTGCTCCCGAAGAGAAGCAGATAAACTGATCGAATCAGGAGTTATCAAAGTAAATGGGGAAGTAATTAAAGTGTTAGGAACAAAAATTTCGCCTACTGATAAAGTACAGTACGATGACCAGGTTCTAAAATCTCAGAAAAAATACTATGTACTTCTGAATAAACCAAAAGGTTTTATTACCACAACTGATGACCCTTATGAAAGAAGAACTGTTATGTCACTCGTTAAAGATGCATGTAAAGAAAGAATATACCCCGTGGGCAGACTTGACAAAAATACAACTGGCTTGCTGTTATTTACGAATGACGGAGATCTGGCAAAAAGATTGACACACCCAAAACACCAAATTAAAAAAATATACCATGTTGTCCTTGACAAAAATTTAACCTCTGCAGATTTTCAAAAAATTAGCAGTGGCCTTGAACTGGATGACGGGCCGATAATAGTTGATGCTATAGCTTATGTTGAAGGTGCTGAAAATAAAAAAGAAATAGGGATTGAGATTCATTCAGGCAAGAATCGAATTATCCGTCGAATTTTTGAATCGCTGGATTATAAGGTTGTAAGATTAGATAGAGTGGCATTTGCAGGATTAACCAAAAAAGAAATTCCAAGAGGAAAATGGCGATTTCTTTCTGAGAAAGAGGTTAATTTTTTGATCATGAAATAAGTAATAAATAAAATATCAAACGAACATCAATATTTATTCAATAACATCCCATATGACTGCTTTAACACTAAAATATGGAGGTGAAGTAATTATTTTTATTTAAATCCTTTATAAATTACATTGTATTATCTATAGACTATTGATAAACAAGCAATTTTGAAATACTTTTGCAAAAATCTTAAAACTAAAAAAATGATCAGAAAAATCTTATTTCTATTCGTAATTGCTGCATTATTTGTCTCCTGTAACAACACACAAAACACTTCAGCTGATAAAGAAAATACGGATCAGGAAGTGAATGCAGAATTGGTAACCCTGGCAATTGTTGATTTCGACAATCAGGCAGGTAACTATGTAGGTAAAGAGGTACAAATTTCAGGATTGGTAAATCATACCTGCAAACATGGTGGTAAAAGAATGTTTATCATCGATGAAGAAACAGAACAAACCGTTAAAATTGAAGCTGGAGAAAACATTCCAAGTTTTGATGCTGAACTGGAAGGTTCAATCGTCTCTGTAACGGGCATTATCAATGAATTAATTATTGATGAAGCATATTTGATTGAATGGGAAGCTGAAATTAAAGAAGAAATGCTTAACGCCCCCGAAGAAGAAGCTGAGCTTGCAGAAGGTGAAGAAGAAGGAGAACATGCTGAAGGTGAACATGCAGAGGGTGAACATGAACATGCTGGAGGAGGAATGGGTGAAGCAGCTGACATGGGCGAACATATTAGCGGATTAGAAAAAATAGAAAACTTCCGGAAAGAAATTAAAGAAAGTGGTAAAGATCACCTTTCATTCTATTCTATTGAGTGTATTTCGTTTGAAGTAATTCCTGAGGCAACAGAAAACTAATTTTTTCTTAAAAAATATTTTTGAAGGTCAGAATGTGTTCTGGCCTTTTTTTATTTTTGCTGACTCTAATAAAAAAATCGATCGATGAAAATTAAGTGGAGAAAATGGAATAGGGCTATTCACAGGGACCTGGGTTATTTATTTGTTGCTATGACTATCATTTATTCTTTATCGGGAATTGCCATCAATCATTTGAATGACTGGAATCCCAATTATGTGATAACGATATATAATGTGCATGTTGATTTATCTCATGAAAAAAGTTCAATAGATAAAAATGAAGTGAAAAACATACTTGGTCGAATTGGGGAAGAAGACAATTATAAAAAGCATTATTTCCCCGGCAACAACCAATTAAAAGTATTTATAGATGGCGGTAATGTTATTTTCGACCTTGATACAGGGGATGGTGTAGTTGAAAAAATTAAAAGAAGACCTTTATTTCATGCCATGAACTTTTTACATTACAACCCAGGTAAATGGTGGGCCATATTTTCCGACATTTTTGCCGGGGCACTCATTGTGTTGGCAATATCTGGTTTATTTATAATCCGGGGTAAAAATGGTATTAAAGGACGTGGAGCAATCCTAACAATAATAGGCATTATTCTTCCAATCCTGTATCTGATATTTTTTTATTAATAAATTTTTTTTATCTATATTTTTTTATAACTTGCAGGCAATTAATAACTAATAGAGGTAAATTGTTTTAATTATTAAGGAATTAGGTGGTTTTAATGATCAACTGCCTATTTATTAAAACAGGATCAAGGTACAGGTAAATTAACGGAGTGATCCATTTTTTGGATCAAATTCTGTATTTCTTAGCATTTAATTCAAGGCTCATATATGCCGATTAAGGATTTTGAGGACAAACGTCTTGAGGACCAGAATAAGGAGAAAGAATCGAATCCCCTGGCTTCTGGTCAACATATTAACCGACCTGATAAAAAACTATTATTGGGTACGGTACAGTTTTATGAGGATATTTTAACCTCTATAAACAAATCCTTTATTGTGGTATTTAATAGCCACGGAAAACACATTGAAGTATGGGGAAATGCAAATTTTCGTGAGATTTACGGGGTCGCTATTTCCGAATTTAAAGGTAAACTTTTACAGGATGTATATCCGGAATCGCATGCCCATGATCTATTATTAAAAATCAATGAGGTATTTGAGACAGGTAAATCAAATTCAATGCAGTTTCAGGTTGAATTTCCAAAAGGAAATTTTAACATGGAAGTATTATTTTCCCCTTTAAATGCAAATGAGGATATTCCATCAACTGTAATTGGAAACTTCAGGGATATTACTGACAGCGTCAAAACTGAAAAAGAACTAAAAACAACCCGTGAAAAATATCGTAATCTTGTAGAACTGTCACCAGAAGGAATTATAACAACAAACTTAAAAGGTGTTATTTCATCCGTAAATGTAGCATTTAAAGAATTCTCAGGATATTCAGAAGAAAGAATAATTGGTAGAAAAATAACAAAATTACCTAATTTTAACCCTCTTGCTATTTCCCGCTTTCAGGCAAACATCGATTATATTATTGAAAACCAAACGACCCAACCTTTTGAGTTATCATGGGAAAAGGAAGAGGGTACACTTCTTTGGTTTGAAATTCATATAAGCCCTTTAATTAAAAATAACCGACCTGTAGGATTACAGTTGATATTTAATAATATTACTGAAAGAAAACAGGTTGAAAATGATCTTTTAAAAAGCAAACAAGCATATAAAATTATCATTGAAAATGCACATGAGGCTATTTTTGTAATTCAAGATAATCATGTGCGTTTTTGTAACTCTCAACTGCTTAAACTGATGGATTGTAGTATGGATGAGTTGTTGAAAAAACCTTTTATCGACTACGTCCATCCCATAGATCAGGAAACTGCAATACAAAAATTAACCAGCTCATTACCCGGGAAGTCAGCAACAAACAATTTTACTTTCAGGGTAATTGATTATGTTGGCAATGTTAAATGGCTTATGAATAATGCGGTTTCGATAGATTGGGGAGGTAAACCTGCTTTATTGTCATTTGCTACCGATATTACGAATACAAAATCAGACGAAGAAGAGAAGCAAAAACATTTACAAAACCTGGAACTTTTATCTGAAAAAGCATTAGAATTTATAGCCTTAAAAACCAGCGACAACATTTATCGTTTCCTTGGAGAGAAAATAGGAGAGATTGTTACCAATGCTTTGGTATGGATTGTATCCTATAATCAGAATTCGCTATTTACAACTACGCAACATATTGATGGTCCGGAAGAAAAGAAAGCAAAACTTTTAGATGTAATAAGCAACAGTACCGATCAGTTTAAATTGAAATTGAATCATGATTTGATAAGGAACTTATCATTTGGAAATTTAATCAAACTAAATGATGGCTTATTTGAACTGGGTTATAATATCGTTCCTAAAAACACCTTCAACCTGATTCAGGAAAAACTTAATATAGGTGACATTTATTTGATTGGGCTAAGCTGGGAGAATAAAGTTTATGGAAATGCAATCTTATTCCTTCCAGAAAATCAAAAGCTGGAAAATCCTGAAGCCATTGAAACACTGGTTAAGCTAAGTTCATTTTCATTGCATGGAAAAGACAATGAGCATGAACTTCGGACTAAAGAACAGAAATACCGTCGTATTTTCGAATCATACCAGGATGTTTACTATCAAGCTGATATCGATGGGACAATTATTGAGGTAAGCCCCTCAGTGAAAAAATTTAGTGGTTTTTTACCCAATGAAATTTTGGGCAAAACAATCTATGACTTTATTTCTGACAAATCATTTATTCGCAATATCAGTAGAAAGTTATTGAGAGAGGGTGTTATTTCTGATACTGATGTTCGTTTAGTGAACAAAGACGGCAAGAAGATTGATGCTTCACTCAATGTAATGCTTTTGCGAAATGAAAAAGGGAGACCCATCGGTTCTGAAGGTGTAATCAGGGATATCAGCAAACGAAAAAAGACAGAATCATCCATTCAGGAAAGAGAAGAAAAATTACGAACACTTGCTGACTATACATATGACTGGGAATATTGGTTAGCACCTGATAATTCAATCATTTATATCTCTCCTTCCTGTCAACGTATTTCGGGCTATTCTCCTGACGAATTTTCCAGTAATCCACAATTGCTGATCGATATTGTTCATCCTGATGACAAACACCTGTTTGATGACTTTTTAAGAAAAGGGAACACCGAAATTGATGACATTAATAGTTTTGATTTCAGGATCATTACCCGGGAGAAAACGACCAAATGGATTAACCAGGTTTATCGCAAGGTTTATGATAATAACGATAAATATTTAGGAATACGGGCAAGTAACCGGGATATAACAGAACGGAAAATCGCTGAAGAAAAATTACGTAACAGCGAAGAACGGTTTCGCGCATTATTTTTTGAATCACCAGATGCTGTATTTGTTCAAAATTTTGATGGTATTGTAATGGATGTAAATCCGGCAGGTTGCAAACTGCACATGATGGAAAAAGAGGATATCGTGGGCAAAAATGTAATGGATCTGGTTCCGGATTTTCATAAGGATACAGTTGCTGAGGAATTTCCAAAATGGATTTCGGGTGAATTGTCAACACAGCAGGGTTTTTCTATAACATCAACAGGATTGAGTATACCTGTTCAAATAAATGGCAGTAAATTTTTATATTCAGGAAAAGAAGGGCTTCTTTTTATTGTGCGGGATATTACCAAGACGAAAGAAACCGAGGATAGATTAAGAAAATCAGTACAAAAGGCTGAAGAAGCTGATATGCAAAAGTCTGTGTTCCTTGCCAATATGTCGCATGAGATCAGAACACCAATGAATGCCATTATTGGATTTTCTGAAATCTTATCTGATCAGGACCTCTCAAAAAAAGAACGACAGGAATTTATCAATTATATCACCCAGGGAGGTAATACCCTGATGAATTTAATTGAAGATATCATTGATATTACAAAAATTGAAGCAGGTCAAATCAAGATCAATTTTGAAGAATGTGATGTAAATAATTTAATGGACGAATTATATGCCACATTTATCAAAATGAAAAATAAAAATGGCAAGCAAAAAGTTGAAATACGATTAAACAAGCCTGTTGTAAAAGAAGGATTTACAATAACCACAGATCCAAGCAGAATAAGGCAGATTTTATCAAATCTCATTGTTAATGCACTTAAATTTACAAATGAGGGATTTATTGAATTTGGCTTTACCATTATCGGTGAAAATCAAATCATTTTTTATGTTAAGGATACGGGGGTGGGAATACCTGAAGATAAGAAAAAACTGATTTTTGACAGGTTTGGCCAGGTAGAACACCATTTGTCACAAAACAAAAAAGGAACAGGATTAGGATTATCCATTTCAAAAAAATTATCCGAATTATTAGGTGGGGATTTAACTGTTGAATCAGAGGTAGATACTGGGTCAATTTTCTATTTAACCTTGCCTATGGTGCGTGATTATGTAAAAGAGATCACGACAAAAGACATTATTCCTGTCACACCAAAATACGATTGGAGTGATAAAACTTTTTTAATTGCAGAAGATTCTATCCTCAATTATACTTTCCTGGAAGCTTTATTCCAGAAAACAAATGTAAGCCTGTTATGGGCCAAAGATGGTAAGGAAGCAGTTGATCTTTGTCGCGAAAACAGTGATATTGATCTTGTATTAATGGACATAAAAATGCCCATATTATCAGGACTGGAAGCCATAACAGAAATCAGGAAATTCAGAAAAAGCTTACCTATCATTGTTCAAACAGCCTACGCCATGCCAGAAGACAGGGACAAAAGCTTTGCTGTGGGAGGTGATGAGCACCTTACCAAACCTTTGAATGTGGATGAATTATTCAAAACCATCACCAAGTTTATAAACTAATAAAGTTTAACCTGAATTGAACTCTATATTTGTTAGGTTCACCATTATTCTTATACCAATTGTTTTTCAAAATGAGCCTTAAGCCTTTTTGAAAATTATCCCGCACATGCTCGAATTAATGCCGACCAGCCTGCGTCTGGCAGGCAGACAAATAAAGAGCTTTGATAATCGAAGTGAAAATAAAGCTCATTTTATTTGCTATTCGGTATTATACAATAAACAAGAACAGATAATTTATTAAATATAAGAAATTTGGGGATGATTTTACTTTGAGAATTAGATAAAATAAAAATTCAGAAATCAATTAGGTCATCAATTTATTCACCCGCACTAATTTTACTTTTTGATCGTCTTTTTCGCAGAAGGGGCAATGATTATAGTGTTCAGAAAAAACATAGCCACACCGATCACACTTATAACTTGCTTCTGTATAGGTATTTAATTTTTTCTCGGTTGAGCTTAAATATAAAGCAAGGCCCAAAATTGGAGTAAGAAAAAAGCTGATAACAAACAATCGTATTGAGCCGATTTCTTTGCTCTTTCCCAAACGGGAAAATAAATACACGACCAATGTGTACAAAACCAATGCAACAAATAAGATTACATGCTTCTCTTCCATGCAAGTATCAGTATAAGTTTATGTAAATTTCCACACCTGCCTGACCATTTCGGGCAGATAAAGGCGCAAATGTAAACAATTTATAAAAACAAATTCGCTGCAATTCCGTCAGCAAACAACTTCCCTGCTTCTGTCAAACAATACCGGCCATCTTCAACAACAACTTTATTCTCATAAATGTAGCTTTTTACCTCTCTCTTAAAATTATCTAAATAGCTTACACCAAACTGATTAAGTATATATTTGGCATCAGTTCCCCAAACTGTTCTGAGGGAAGTTAATATATATTCATTGTATTTTTGATCTATTGATAATTCTTCTATTTCTTTAGAAATAACACCAGAATTTATCGAAGAAATATATTTTTGGACATTAGAAACATTCCATTGCCTTGATTTTCCGTTGAACGAATGAGCAGAAGGTCCTAATCCCAAATAATTTTTCCGAAACCAATAATTCTTATTGTGCAACGAATAAAATGGTTCTTTACAAAAATTAGAAATTTCATAATGTGTGTAGTCATTCTGACCTATTTGATCCACTAAAATTCGAAAGTGATTTAAAATCTGTTCTTCTTTAACAGCTTTCATTTTTTGTTTGCGAATAAGAACATCCAAGGCAGTTTTAGGTTCAACAGTCAAGGCATAAGCAGAGAGGTGAGGAAGGCCCAGTTCAAAAAACAATTCCAGGTTTTTAATCCAATTCGCCTCTGTTAAAGTTGGGGTGCCATAAATCAGGTCGATGCTCATGTTTTCAAAACCGGCATCCTGGGCATCTTTTATGGAATGATAAGCCTGGTCAGCAGAATGGATCCGGTTCAAATATTTTAAATCTTCTTCAATAAAGGATTGAACTCCTATGGAAAACCGGTTTATCGGAGTTCCCTTCAAAGTATTCAAATACGACTTAGATAAATCATCCGGATTGGTTTCAAATGTAATTTCAGCATTGTCAGAAATGGGAAAAGTAGTTTGTAATTTCTGAAACAAATGATTAATTTCATCTGCAGATAAAACAGATGGTGTACCTCCTCCCCAATAAATGGTCTCAATTATTTCGTTTTCCAGGTAGTTCTTTTGCAATTCAATTTCTTTAAACAAAGCTTCAAGAAAGGCTTCTTTATTTTTATCAGAAGCTACTGAATAAAAATTACAGTAATGGCATTTTTGCCTGCAAAAAGGAATATGGAAATAAATTCCGGCCATAGAAATTTTCAATCAAATATTTAAAGTACAAGATTAATTATCAATAATTATTCTGAGCGGTTAAAATTATAACTTATTCTTATAGCATGTTGATATTTATCCGAAAGGACTATGTTCAAATTATGAAAAAAAATTTGCAGCTGACGGACCAGTTCCGGTAGTTATGGATGGAACGACATATACACCTG
>Ga0164315_10004103_pt1 | contig 11298 bp, 7 predicted proteins | sample GuaBasSedimGuay6_FD_113737 | JGI IMG/M metagenome (GOLD analysis project Ga0164315, IMG submission 113737) | Subseafloor sediment microbial communities from Guaymas Basin, Gulf of California, Mexico - Guay6, Core 4569-2, 0-3 cm | ecosystem: Environmental > Aquatic > Marine > Hydrothermal vents >...
TGACAACGTCAAAATGGACGTAACTCTTATTGCACCGATTGCGATGGAAGAAGGTTTACGTTTTGCTATTCGTGAAGGCGGCCGTACCGTTGGTGCTGGCGTCGTTAGTAAAATTACTGAGTAGTTGAAAAAAGGATGGTCGAAGAGTTTTGGAGTCTTCGATCAGTTTGAGAGCATATGTTAGGCCAGTAGCTCAATTGGCAGAGCGACGGTCTCCAAAACCGTAGGTTGGGGGTTCGATTCCCTCCTGGCCTGCCATTTTGTTTTCTTAAAATTTATTTAAAGATAACGAAATTTAGAATGGCAGATAATATTAAATTAGTAGTTGCAGTTATCATTATGATGGCAGCAATCGCTTTGTTTTACATGTACGCGGAGTATTCTACTTTGCTGAGAGTGCTTGGCTTGCTTACGGCGGCTGGGCTTTCTCTGTTTATTGCATCACAAACAAAAATTGGTTCAACAATGTTGAGTTATATTCGTGATACGCAAATAGAAGTTCGTAAAGTGGTTTGGCCGACACGTCAAGAAACACTACAAACAACCATGATTGTTCTCTTAATGGTAATGCTGGTTGCATTAATATTATGGGCATTTGATTCGTTATTAGGTTGGGCGGTTCGCGCTCTAACACTATAAAGATAAGGTCTGAATAATGAGTATGCATTGGTATGTGATTCAAGCCTTTTCTGGTTATGAAGGGCAAGTAAAACGTTCTTTAGAAGAACGGATTGAACGATTTGGATTGGAAGCTAAATTTGGTGAAGTACTTGTCCCGACGGAAGAAGTCGTTGAAATGCGTGAAGGACAACAACGTAAAAGTGAGCGTAAGTTCTTTCCAGGCTATGTATTAGTCAATATGGAAATGGATGATGAAACATGGCACGTGGTTAATGATATCCCACGTGTACTTCGTTTTATAGGTGGTACCGGTGACCGTCCTACGCCTATTTCAGAAGCAGAGGCTAATAATATTCTGCAACGAGTACACGAAAGTGAAGAAAGTCCAAGACCTAAAGTATTGTTTGAACCGGGTGAGGTGGTACGCGTTACTGACGGTCCATTTAATGACTTTACTGGCGTTGTAGAAGAAGTGAATTACGAAAAAAGCACAATGCGTGTTGAAGTGGTTATATTCGGTCGTTCAACACCAGTTGAACTTCAATTTAGCCAAGTCGCAAAAGGTTAATAAAAAATTATCCAGCGTTAGCTGGTTTGTTGTTGGGGAGCTGAGAGGCGTTTGAACCCGTTGAGGAGTAAAAGATGGCGAAAAAAATAGATGCCTATATCAAGCTGCAAGTGCCAGCTGGTTCGGCAAACCCAAGTCCTCCTGTTGGTCCTGCTTTAGGTCAGCATGGTGTAAACATCATGGAATTTTGTAAAGCATTTAATGCAAAAACACAAAGCATGGAATCTGGTCTTCCAATTCCTGTTGTGATTACAGTATTCAATGATAAAAGCTTTACATTCATTACTAAAACACCACCTGCAGCAGTATTGCTTTTAAAAGCAGCTGGATTGAAAAGTGGTAGTGGTACGCCGAACACTGACAAAGTGGGCACAGTAAGTCGTGCACAATTAGAAGAAATTGCAACTACTAAAATGGCCGATCTTACTGCAGCTGATATGGATGCAGCTGTAAGAACTATTGCCGGTACTGCTCGCAGTATGGGGTTGAACACAGAGGGCGTTGAATAATGGCTACTATGGGAAAAAGAGGTCGCGCTATCCGTGAAAAATTGGAAGCAGGCAAACTATACAGTGCTCCTGAAGCATTAACATTTATTAAAGATAATGCATCTGCAAAATTTGTTGAATCAATTGATGTTGCGATTAACTTAGGTGTTGATTCACGTAAATCTGATCAAGTTGTACGTAGTTCTACTGTGTTGCCAAATGGTACCGGTAAAACGGTACGTGTTGCTGTATTTGCACAAGGTGCAAATGCTGAAGCTGCAACAGCAGCAGGTGCTGATATCGTAGGTTTTGATGATTTAGCTGAATCAATCAAAGCAGGTAATATGGATTTTGATGTTGTTATTGCATCACCTGACGCAATGCGTGTTGTAGGCACATTAGGTCAAGTATTGGGTCCTCGCGGTTTAATGCCTAACCCTAAAGTAGGTACTGTGACCCCGAATGTTGCTGAAGCAGTCAAAAATGCCAAATCAGGCCAGGTTCGTTACCGTACAGATAAAGCTGGAATCATTCATTGCCCTATTGGTAATGCCGGTTTTGAAGTTGAAGCTTTACAACAAAATCTTGTAGCATTGATTGAAGATTTGAATAAATTAAAACCAAGCTCAGCTAAAGGTATTTACCTGAAGAAAATTAGTGTTTCAAGCACTATGGGTGCGGGTATTACACTTGATAAATCATTCCTAGATTAGGAATAAAAAATTTGGACCACTTGACTTTCATAATTGATATGAGAGTCGAGTTGTCTAAGACCGTAGGTATGTGAGTTTAATCGATTACATTCGTGTAATAGGCCTACGCAGACGGGTTCAGCTGCAGAATTTCTGGATGTTGAATGCCGTAAATGGTGGAAGAGGTTTACCTCTTCTTTGTTAGCAACAACCACTATCTTAATAAGAAGGTGGTGATCCTAAGGAGGTAACTTAGGTGGCAATGAATCTGGAAGGAAAGAAGGCCGTCGTTGCTGAGGTCGCTGAAGTAGCATCTAGTGCATATTCTGCTGTAGCAGCAGAATATCGTGGATTGTCTGTTTCAGATATGACTGAGTTACGTGTTGCAGCTCGCGATGAGAATGTTTATTTGCGTGTTGTTAGAAATACACTAGCTAAACGTGCCGTAGAGGGTACTGATTTCGCCTGCATGCAGGAAGGAATGACAGGACCTCTAGTATTTGGATTTTCAACTGAAGATCCAGGTGCTGTTGCACGAGTTATGAGTAGCTTCGCTAAAGAAAATGACAAACTCGAAATTAAAATGGTTTCTCTGGGCGGTAAATTATTACTTGCTTCAGATCTTGAGAAACTTGCCAAAATGCCTACTAAGGATCAAGCAATTGCAATCCTTATGGGTACTATGAAGGCACCGGTTGAGAAATTTGTTCGTACTTTGGTGGCTCCGACTAGCAAGATGGTTCGTACGCTCGCGGCTGTCCGTGATGCGAAAGAAGCAGCTTAATCCCTGTTTGGGTTTCAGTTGTACATATAATTCTGTAAAAAAGATATTAGGAAAATAAAATGGCTAAAGTTAAAAGCGAAGATATTTTGGAAGCAATTTCAAATATGACTGTTGTTGAAGTTGTAGATTTGATTGAAGCAATGGAAGAGAAATTTGGTGTAACTGCTGCTGCTCCGGTAGCTGTAGCTGCTGCTGGTGGTGATGCTGGTGGTGCTGCCGCTGCAGAACAAACAGAGTTTGATGTAGTAATGACAAGCTTTGGCGCTAACAAAGTAAGCGTAATCAAAGCGGTTCGTGCAATTACTGGTCTTGGCTTGAAAGAAGCTAAGGACATGGTTGAAGGCGCACCTGTTACTGTTAAAGAAGGTGCTGAGAAAGCCGAAGCTGAAGATGTTGTTAAGCAACTTACTGAAGCTGGTGCTGAAGCTGAACTTAAGTAGGCTGCTCATCGATCGTGGTGACAATATTGTCACCACGATATAGAAATTGGCTGGTGATTTTTGTCACCGGCCTTTTTCCGTTACTGGTCAGTAGTAAAAAATAACTATTGGCTAAATACAAAATGACAATTCCTTGCTTCACTATATGTGGAGTTGGGGCATATCATGAGGTGTAATAAATGGCTTATACGTATACCGAGAAAAAACGGATTCGTAAAGATTTTGGAAAACGTCCAAGTGTCTTGAATGTACCTAATCTGCTCGCTACGCAGGTAGATTCCTATCAGAACTTTCTACAGCAGAGTGTTGTTGCTGATGAACGTTCAGATCGAGGTTTGCATGCAGCATTTGGGTCTGTATTCCCGATTAAAAGCCATACAGGCATGGCTGAACTACAATATGTAAGTTATCGCCTCGGTACTCCATCTTTTGATGTTAAAGAATGTCAATTACGAGGTGTTACCTATGCTGCACCATTAAGAGTGAAAATGCGCCTTGTCATTTATGATAAGGAAGCATCAACTGCTAAGTCTAAAGTTGTTAAGGACATTAAAGAGCAGGAAGTATATATGGGAGAAATCCCACTAATGACAGAGAAAGGTAACTTTGTTATTAACGGAACCGAACGTGTTATTGTGTCGCAATTGCATCGTTCTCCAGGTGTGTTCTTTGATAGTGATAAAGGTAAAACACACTCATCCGGTAAAATTTTATTCAACGCACGTGTGATCCCATACCGTGGATCTTGGTTAGATTTTGAATTTGATCCCAAAGATGCAGTCTTTGTTCGTATCGATCGCCGTCGTAAATTACCAGCGTCAATATTATTACATGCTCTTGAATATACCAATGAAGAAATACTCGATATTTTCTTTGACCAAGACACCTTCACCAAAAAGGGCGATGATTTTAAATTAGCTCTAGTTCCACAACGTTTACGCGGGCAAACAGTACCATTCGAAATTGCTGACCCTAAAGGTGATGTCATTGTTGAAGCCGACCATCAAGTGACAGGTCGCCATATTCGTAAGATGGAAAAGGCAAAAATGGCAAGCTTGATTGTGCCAGCATCTTATCTGATAGGTAAAACTATCGCTAAGGACATGATCGATACTGATAGTGGTGAAGTAATTGTTTCTGCAAATGACGAAATTACAGAAGAAATATTAGAAACATTAAATCGCTTTGATACTAAAGTAGTTGAAACAATCTTTTCTAATGATTTAGATAAGGGTCCTTACATTTCTGACACATTACGTTTAGATGAAACAACAACTGCTCTAGAAGCTAAAGTTGAAATCTATCGAATGATGCGTCCAGGTGAACCACCAACAGAAGATTCAGCAAAAAATCTCTTTAAGAGCTTATTCTTCAGCGGTGATCGCTATGATTTATCGGGTGTCGGCCGAATGAAGTTTAACCGTCGTCTAGGTCGTGATGATCTAGAAGGTGAAGGCATCTTATCTAAAGATGACATTGTTGCAGTGTTAAAAGAATTGATTGCTATTCGTAATGGTGACGGAGTGGTTGATGATATCGATCATCTTGGTAACCGTCGTGTAAGAAGCGTTGGTGAGATGGCAGAAAATCAATTCCGTGTTGGTTTGGTGCGTGTCGAGCGTGCTGTACGTGAGCGTTTAAGTATTGCTGAATCAGAAGGTTTGATGCCACAACAACTTATTAATGCTAAACCGGTTGCTGCTGCAATCAAAGAATTCTTTGGTTCTAGCCAACTATCTCAGTTTATGGATCAAAATAATCCATTATCTGAAGTCACGCACAAACGCCGTGTATCAGCACTAGGCCCTGGTGGTTTAACTCGTGAACGTGCTGGTTTTGAAGTTCGTGACGTACATCCGACTCATTATGGCCGGGTATGTCCAATCGAAACACCTGAAGGTCCAAATATCGGTTTGATCAATTCATTAGCTGTTTATGCTCGCACCAATGAATATGGTTTTATTGAAACACCATATCGTAAAGTCATCAAAGGTAAAGCAACAAAAGATATTGAGTATTTATCAGCGATTGATGAAGGTGAATTTAAGATTGCACAAGCAACAATTAATCTGAGTGACAAAGATGAAATTCTAGATAATATGGTGCCATGTCGCTATAAAAATGAATTCTCATTGATGCCGGCAGATCAAGTGCAATATATGGACGTATCACCACGTCAGGTAGTATCAGTTGCGGCATCATTGATTCCTTTCTTGGAACATGATGATGCTAACCGTGCATTGATGGGATCAAACATGCAACGTCAGGCTGTTCCAACATTACGCGCTGAAAAACCAATCGTTGGTACTGGAATGGAACGTGCCGTAGCACGTGATTCTGGTGTTATGGTTGTTGCACGTCGTGGTGGTACAGTTGATTCAGTTGATGCTACCCGTGTTGTTATTCGTGTTAATGATTCTGAAGCAGATGATGCAGACTCAGGTGTAGATATTTATACCTTGATTAAATATGCTCGTTCAAACCAAAGCACCTGTATCAATCAACGGCCACTTGTTAAACCGGGTGATGTAATTGCTAAAGGTGATGTGTTAGCTGATGGCCCATCAACTGATAAAGGCGAGTTGGCATTGGGTCAGAATATCCTGATTGCTTTCATGCCGTGGAATGGTTACAACTTTGAAGATTCAATTCTGGTTTCAGAACGTGTCGTTGAAGAAGATCGCTTTACAACTATTCATATTCAAGAATTGAACTGTTTAGCTCGTGATACCAAGTTAGGTACGGAAGAAATTACCAGTGACATTCCTAATGTTAATGAAAGTGCTTTATCCAAGCTAGATGAATCAGGTATCGTTTATGTTGGTGCTGAAGTTGGTCCTGGTGATATTCTGGTTGGTAAAGTAACACCAAAAGGTGAAACACAACTGACACCAGAAGAAAAATTACTGAGAGCCATTTTTGGTGAAAAAGCTGCAGATGTTAAAGATTCATCACTCCGTGTGCCTTCAAGTACCTTTGGTACTGTTATTGATGTTCAAGCCTTTACTCGTGAAGGCGTGGATAAAGATGAACGTGCATTGGCAATTGAGAAAACTGAGTTAGAAAAAGTACGCATAGATTTAAAAGATCAACATCGTATTATTGTTGATGATGTATTTGCCCGTCTTGAAAAAGCGTTATCAGGCAAAGTAGCTAAAAAAGCACCTGATTTGAAAGCAGGTAGCAAAGTTACTAAAGCCTATTTGAATAAGCTGGAGCATTCACAATGGTTCGATATTACTATGGAATCAGCGGAATTGAACACTCAGCTTGAGCATGCCGTTGAGCAAATCAAACAATATCGTCAAGATATGGATGATGCGTTTGAAGTTAAGAAACAGAAATTGACATCAGGTCATGATCTAGCTCCTGGCGTACAGCGTATGGTTAAAGTATTCCTTGCTGTAAAACGCCGTATTCAACCTGGTGATAAAATGGCGGGTCGTCACGGTAATAAGGGTGTTATCTCAAATATTGTTCCAGTTGAAGATATGCCTTATACAGCAGATGGTCGTCCAGTTGATATCATCTTGAACCCATTGGGTGTACCGTCACGGATGAATATTGGTCAGGTTCTTGAGATTCATTTAGGCTGGGCTGCCAAAGGTGTCGGCTTCAAGATTGCTGAAATGTTAGAGCAGCAACGTGAAATTGCTGAACTACGTGAATTTTTGGGTAAGGTATATAACACTAGCGGTAAACAAGAAGATTTAGATTCGCTTACTGATGATGAAATCATCGAATTGGCACACAATCTAAAAGCGGGTGTACCAATGGCTACGCCAGTATTTGATGGTGCGGCAGAAAGTGAAATCAAAGATATGCTGGAATTAGCAGGCTTACCACGTAGTGGTCAGGCAATGCTAATTGATGGTCGTACTGGTGAAGAGTTCGAGCGTCCAGTTACAGTTGGTTATATGCACATGCTTAAATTGAATCACTTGGTTGATGACAAAATGCATGCACGCTCAACGGGTCCTTATAGCTTGGTTACTCAACAACCATTGGGTGGTAAGGCTCAATTTGGTGGGCAACGTTTTGGTGAAATGGAGGTATGGGCACTGCAAGCTTATGGTGCTGCTTACACCTTGCAAGAAATGTTGACTGTGAAATCAGATGACGTTCATGGTCGTACCCGAATCTACAAGAATATTGTGGATGGTGATTATCGGATGGAAGCAGGCATGCCTGAATCCTTCAAAGTATTAACACGTGAGATTCGTTCTTTAGGTATTGATATTGATTTAGTCGAAGACTAATCGAAGTCAAACGTTAACTACTGATAATCAATATATTTGCCTCTAGGGCAGCGGAGAAAATAACATGAAAGATTTGCTTAATTTATTAAAACAGCAATCTCAACCAGAAGAGTTTGATGCCATTCGGATTGGTTTGGCTTCACCAAAAATGGTACGTTCTTGGTCTTTCGGAGAAGTTAAAAAACCTGAAACCATTAACTATCGTACTTTTAAGCCGGAGCGTGAAGGACTGTTCTGTTGCAAGATTTTTGGACCTGTTAAAGACTACGAATGTCTATGTGGTAAATACAAGCGCCTCAAACATCGTGGTGTTATTTGTGAAAAATGTGGTGTAGAAGTTACTGTTGCTAAAGTTCGCCGTGAACGTATGGCACACCTTGAGCTGGCAAGTCCGGTTGCACATATCTGGTTCTTGAAATCATTGCCATCACGTATTGCTCTGTTCTTGGATACGACTTTACGTGATCTAGAACGTGTGTTGTATTTTGAAGCATTTATCGTTGTTGATCCTGGTATGACACCACTTGAAAAAGGGACGCTACTTTCTGATGAAACCTATTTACAAGCAGTAGAAGAATATGGTGATGAATTTGATGCGCGTATGGGTGCAGAAGCTGTTCAGATATTGTTGCGTGATATTGATCTTTTAAAAGAAATTGAAGTTATTCGTGAAGGAATTGAAGCGACTAACTCTGAAACTAAAATCAAGAAACTGACTAAACGTCTAAAATTAATGGAAGCATTCCTTGATTCTGGTAACAAACCAGAATGGATGGTAATGGAAGTACTTCCAATTTTGCCTCCAGATTTACGTCCATTAGTTCCACTTGATGGTGGTCGTTTTGCGACATCTGATCTTAATGACTTATACCGTCGTGTGATTAACCGTAACAACCGTTTGAAACGATTATTAGATTTAAATGCACCCGATATCATCGTACGTAATGAAAAACGTATGTTGCAAGAATCAGTTGATGCCTTATTGGATAATGGTCGTCGCGGTCGTGCCATTACCGGTACCAATCGTATGCCACTGAAATCTCTGGCAGATATGATCAAAGGTAAACAAGGTCGTTTCCGTCAGAACTTATTAGGTAAGCGTGTAGATTACTCTGGTCGTTCTGTAATTGTAGTTGGACCATACTTGAAATTACACCAATGTGGTCTCCCTAAGAAAATGGCATTGGAACTATTTAAACCATTTATCTACGGAAAATTAGAACGTGCAGGCTTGGCAACAACTATTAAAGCGGCCAAGAAAATGGTTGAACGTGAAGGTCCAGAAGTTTGGGATATCCTTGCAGATGTTATTCGTGAACATCCAATCATGCTTAACCGTGCTCCAACATTGCATAGATTAGGTATTCAGGCTTTTGAACCATTATTGATCGAAGGTAAAGCGATTCAGCTTCATCCTTTAGTCTGTAGTGCCTTTAATGCTGACTTTGATGGTGACCAAATGGCGGTTCACGTACCGTTGTCATTGGAAGCTCAAATAGAAGCACGTTCATTGATGATGGCGACCAACAATATCTTGTCACCAGCGAATGGTGAGCCAGTTATTATTCCATCACAAGACGTGGTCTTGGGTTTGTACTACATGACTCGTGAGTTGATCAATGCTAAAGGTGAAGGCCTTAAGTTTGCTGATTTAGCCGAGTTAAAACGTGCCTACGATAATAAGCAAGTAGCATTGCATGCACGTATAACAGTTCGTCTTGATGAAACAGATTCATCATTGCCTGAACCTGAGCAACATAGAACAATCCGTGTTGAAACGACAGTGGGTCGTGCAATCCTATTTGGTATTGTGCCAACAGGGCTGCCATTCTCAGTTATTGATCGTTCAATGACCAAAAAAGCAATTGGTGAATTGATAAATGTTTGTTATCGCCAATTGGGGTTGAAACCTACAGTTATCTTTGCTGACCAATTAATGTATTTGGGCTTTACTCATGCGACTAAGTCTGGCGCTTCAGTTGGTATTGATGATATGGCTATTCCAGAACAGAAAGCTGTTATTCTGGCTGCAGCAGAAGCTGAAGTAGAAGAAATTGCTACTCAATATGCCTCTGGTTTGGTAACGGATGGTGAGCGTTACAATAAAATTATCGATATTTGGTCTCGTACCAATGACCAGATTGCTAACGCCATGATGGATGGTCTGGGCTCTGATACTGTAATTGATGCAGAAGGTAAAGAAGTCGAACAGCAATCTATGAACTCTATCTATATGATGGCAGATTCTGGTGCTCGTGGTTCTGCTGCTCAGATTCGTCAATTAGCGGGTATGCGTGGCTTGATGGCTAAACCAGATGGTTCGATTATCGAAACACCCATCACAGCGAACTTCCGAGAAGGTTTGGACGTACTTCAGTACTTTATTTCTACTCATGGTGCTCGTAAAGGTTTGGCTGATACAGCATTGAAAACTGCTAACTCTGGTTATTTGACACGTCGTTTAGTTGATGTATCACAAGACTTGGTTGTAGTAGAAGAAGACTGTGGTACTGAACGCGGCGTTAACATGACGCCAATCATTGAAGGTGGTGATGTAGTTGAGCCCTTAGGTGAGCGTGTTTTAGGACGAGTTGTTGCCCTAGACGTGATGAGCAACGATGGTAGTGAACTTGTTGTTACTGCCGGTACCATGATGAATGAAGACTCAGTAATCTTACTGGAGCAGAAAGGTGTTGATGAAGTTGTTGTTCGTTCTGCTATTAGTTGTGAATCACGCTACGGTGTGTGTGCGACATGTTACGGACGTGATTTAGGACGTGGCCATCAAATTAATGTAGGTGAAGCTGTTGGTGTTATAGCAGCTCAATCAATCGGTGAGCCTGGAACACAGCTGACAATGCGTACTTTCCATATTGGTGGTGCTGCATCGCGAACAGCTGCTGATAACTCCGTTGCCTTGAAATTTAAAGGCAATATCCGCTTCCACAATATTAAGTCAGTTAAACATGAAAGTGGTAACTTTATTGCAGTATCTCGTTCTGGTGAATTACATTTAATTGATGAAAATGGCCGTGAGCGTGAACGTTATAAAATTCCATATGGTTCTGAAATCAGTGTTGCTGACAATGAAGCTGTCGATGCGGGTCAAGTTATTGCGACTTGGGACCCGCATACCCATCCAGTTGTTACTGAAATGGCCGGTCGTGTTGAAATTAAAGACCTAGTTGAAGGCGTCACCGTTGACAAACAAGTCGATGATGTTACCGGTTTAACAAGTTTGATTGTACGTGATCCAAAACAACGTAGTACTGCAGCTAAAGATATGCGTCCAATGGTTAAACTGATTGATAGTGATGGCAATGACGTCTTTATTGTTGGTACAGATATTCCGGCACAATATTTCTTACCAGGTGGTGCGATTGTTCGTGTTGCAGATGGTGAAGATGTGAGTATTGGTGATGTATTGGCACGTATCCCACAAGAAA
>Ga0164315_10004104_pt1 | contig 11290 bp, 7 predicted proteins | sample GuaBasSedimGuay6_FD_113737 | JGI IMG/M metagenome (GOLD analysis project Ga0164315, IMG submission 113737) | Subseafloor sediment microbial communities from Guaymas Basin, Gulf of California, Mexico - Guay6, Core 4569-2, 0-3 cm | ecosystem: Environmental > Aquatic > Marine > Hydrothermal vents >...
TAGCTGCCTGGAAAAGACCGGGGGGCAGATGTCGCTCCGCCAGATGAGACAGGAGCATAACGACCTGTGCAAGATCAGCGAAGAGGGGTCACGGGAGGTTCGGGAAGCACTTAAAGAACTCTCAGGTCTTAAAGACGATGAGGAACTGGAAGATAGCGAGTCAAAGGATGACACTGCCTCAGCGATGTATCCGGAAGCGGAAAACGTGGAAATTCAGACCGGGCCTGCCTGAATTTCATGAAAGCCGGGTTGGGACATATGGTTACATACTTTCCCGTTTTTATTGCTTCCTGTCAACTAAGTTCACCTGTATTTTTTCAGGTTATTTCAGAGGATCAATCTTAAACGGTAATTCACCTTGCGAAGAGGATATGGTGGGTTACGCTGCGCTCCACCCACCCTACATTTTCAAATAAGAGCAAGAAGGTGATCGCTTATCACTCTGAGAAGTATTCCGCCTCATACACTTTCACCACAATATCCCCATCTTTCCAGCACATGGAATCCATCCCGCCCTTTTGACAGAGATGCGCCAGAAACTGCTCTTTGTCCGGCAATTGTTCCCAGACCTGGGGAAGAAAGGTGGCACTGTGCCATCCTTTGGAGAGGATGACCCCGTGCCCCCCTGGTTTCAGCTTTTTTTTCAGGTCCTCGCCATCTGCATATTCCAGGATTTGAGGAACCGTGAGTACGCTGACCTCAATATCAACCTCTGGGAGTTCTTCTGAGGACAGGCGGGGGAACCGGGGATCCCGAAAGGCTGCATTCAGGGCATTGTCCTCCACCCCTGAGACCAGGGGCTTTACTGGTTCAATATTGCCAATGCACCCTCTTAACTCGCCCCTGATATGCAAGGTGACAAAACAGCCCCGTTTTTCCTGCATCGGGGGAGAAAGCGAGGCTGGCTTTTCCACCTGATTTCCGCTGTCAAGTTTTGCTGCAATCGCAGACCGGGCCAGTCTGAGCAAGGCACCCCGATCCTCGTCAGTCAGGGATGTGGACATGGTTCACGCTCCTTTCAGGAAAAAAAGCCAGACCAGGAAATAAATAAACCCGCCGCACACAATAAAAGCCGTCACATAGCTCAACCAGTCTGTGGGTTTTTGGGCGATGCCGTTAATGTCGGGCGGCCCGACTTTGTTGTTACAGTGGAAGCATTTTGTGTCATCAACCTTCATGATAACATGGCAATATGGACATTTTTTTGTTGATTTGACGTTTGCCACGTGTATCCCCCTTTATAAAAAAATGAAATGCGTTTATCCGTGTCTGTAGTGCCTTGTCAACATTCAGATGACAGGCCCTGATCGGAATCGCTATAGGCGTTATGATTCGTCAGTATAAATCCCCCTCAGTCCCCCTTTAAAAAAGGGGGAGGCTGAAGTGTCTGAGTGTTCTGAACATTTTCAGTTCACTGTTTCAAACTTGACAAAGCACTAATTCAGAAAACCCGGCTCAATGGAAATTTCGCTCTGCTCCTTTATCTTGGAGAGCCATGTGTCAAAGGTTTTGAACTGTTTCTGCTGGATCAGCTTCTTCCTCACCTCTTCCTTATCCTTGTCAAAGGCTTCCTGATCTGGTTCTTTCCGTTCTTTGAACTGAATGACATAGTAGCCTTTTCGGCCTTTGAACTCACTTTCCGGAAGCTTGCTCTCTTCTGAAAGTTTGAAAGCAGCCTTGACGATCTCACGCTCATAGCCGATATCCGGAATGGATTCATTGCGCTTAAAAAAATCCGTGGCTTTTGAGAGCAGATCAAACTTCCCGCTTTCTGTGTTCATATCTCCGCCATTTTTCAGGGCGGCCAGGAGTTCGGCAGCATCGCTTTTGGCTTTTTCCTCCTGCTGTTCCTTGATAAAATCACGCCGAACCTTTGCTTTGACATCCTCAAATTCAGCAAGCTGTTCCGGAATTTTCTCCGTCACCTGAAGCAGATAATAGCCGTCTCCGAAATCCTGGATATCACTGATTTCCATTTCAGGAAGATCAAAGGCCGCTGAACCGAACTTTGAACGGTTTTTCACCCCTTTTTTGGGACCTTTTTTGGTAAACATATCTGTTGTGCTGATTTTAAGCCCTTTTTCCTCAGCGATCCTTGCCAGATCATCCGCGTCAAAAGCTGCATCGTAAACAGCTTCAGCCTCATCATATGCGATGGTCTTTGCCCTCTCATCCGTGAGCTTGCGGGTGATTTTCTCCTTTGAGGCCTCAAAGGAAAGGGTTCTTTCCTCATTCACCTTTTCAACCTTGATGATATGCCAGCCAAAACGTGTCAGCACTGGCTCGCTGATATCTCCGGGTTCCATGGAAAAGGCTTTGTCAGAAAAGGGCTTGACCATTGCGCCCTTTTTGAACGCACCCAGGAGACCTCCCTTGTCCTTGCTCGGGCCTTCGGAGTGTTCTTTTGCCAGTTCTCCGAAATCCTGCCCCTCTTCCCGGGCCATGGCCAGGATTTCCAATGCTTTCTGCTTTTTTGTCTCCACAATTTCCGGGGGCGGTTCCGGATCCATTTTAATCAGAATGTGACGCGCCTCAACCGTTTTTTCCTCTTTGAATTCATCAGGATTCTCGTCATAATAATATCGCAGTTCCTCATCCGTGAGTTCAACCTTTGACTTGTAGACATCCGGGGCAAATTTCAGAAACCTGGCTCTGACCTTTGGCTCGGTTTTATAAGATGTTTTATTTGCTTCAAAATACTCGCTCACAGCCTCATCCGTGGGATCAATATCCGTATATTTCCCCGGCTCAAAAAGCACATATTCGATATTCACAGACGTGTTGTCCCATTTGAACCATTCCAGGGCCTCCTGATCCGAAACCTTGATGCAGTTCAATATGAATGAGCGCAGTTTTCCCACCAGAATACCGTCTTTCTGGGACACTTCAAAACCTTCAGGGGTGAGTTTGTTAAGATTCAGCACCCTTTCATAAAGTCGCCTGTCAAATTTCCCATCCCTTTGGAACACTTCCATTTTCTGTATGGATTCCGCGAGTTCCTCATCTGACACCCGGAAATTAAGTTTTCCAGCTTCCTGGCGCAGAAGACTCTGGTCAATCAGGCCGTCCAGGGCCTGTTTCTCAAGCCGTTTGATCATATCCTCGTTCAGATTGCTTCCGAATTTCCGGTATTGTTCAATCAGCCGATTGTAAGCATCTCCGTATTCCTGAGAAGTGATGGGTTCTCCATTGACTGCCGCAATCTGACTTTGTTTTGTCTCACGGAAACTTCCGACCCCCCAGAACATAAACACGATGACAATTGAACCCAAAAGAATCTTAATCAGCCAACCAGACGCGTGATCCCGCATTAATCTAAGCATTACAACCTACCCCTTCATTTGTTTTATTGATTTTCCAGCAAAGGTTCCTTTCCTGCCTGTACAGGAATCACAGCAAGTGTGAATGAATAAATCTCCTATATATAATAAAAGAAATATCAGGGTGAAGACCTTTCATGTTCAACAGGCTGTGAACCTTCTGAAACCAGCTATTCTATTTCCTGTGTTCCAATTTGTCAACCATTTAGCAGTGATTCTGATACGGATTTATGATATGGCAGAATAAAATTCCCATGGCCCCCTTTTGGAAAAGGGAGGAGAAAAAAAACTGCCCCAGTGAAAACAGGGAACAGGAATGATGGTCTGAATATAATATTTTGGAATTATGTAAAATCTGTAGCGATGAGCAAAATTGGATAAATGAGAAACCACGAAGGACACGAAGGGCGTGAATCGGGTCGGTGACGTATAATAAAGACTGCGAAAGTGAAGTAAAATCAGTGGAGGGACAAATTGTCGAGCAGACCTCTCTCCCAGAGCCATTAAGCTAAACGGCGAACACTTCACCTCCCCCTTTTTTAAAGGGGGACTGAGGGGGATTTTTTTCGGCAGCATCACCAGATTTAAGGCGGAGGGAGAAGGAGGGGACTTGGAAAGGGCGGAGAAACGGGCGAAAAGCAACCGATAAAATCAAAAATAGCATAGCAATAGTGCTTTGCCAAGATTGAAACTGAGAGTTCGTGTTCGTAGTTCCGCCTTCAGGCGGTTCGCTTCGCTGCCGAGATATCTGCCATGTCAGACCGGATGCCGCCTGCGAGTGCCCTGCTGTCACGCACAGGTTCAGCCCAGCGGGAGCCGCCTGAACGCAGAACCACGAACTCCTGAAAACAAAACTGACATAGCAATCGCTGCGATCTGAAATTATGGTCAGTCTAAAAATACTGGTAAAATCTTTCTGATTCATATATCTGTATTCCTGAATAGCAAATTTTAAACATGGAAAAAGATATATCTCAGCTATCAGCCTGCCCCGGATAAGCGATCATGCGAAATAGTCTGAGGTTTTATATCACATAATAATTCCCCATGATAATTCGTGTCTGCTCGCGAATTATAATAAAGTAAGTTCCTTATAAATAAAAAAATAAATAAAAAAAACATGAAAGTATGGTACTTGTAAGAATTCCATGAAAAACAGGCACGTTTGGTCCAAAGTAAAAAAAATGAAATATACAGATTTTCTGATCTTCCTCATATATATCGGGATTCTTACAGGGCTGCAATGGACGAACGGCGCGTTTGAGTCCGAATTCGGAGGGCACCCTGACGAAGCAGCTCATTACATCACCGGCCTGATGTTCCATGATTACGCGGCAGCTCTGGAACTGACATCGCCTCTGAAGTTTGCGGAAAATTATTACATTCATTATCCAAAGGTCGCCATCGGCCACTGGCCCCCTTTTTTCTATGTGATCCAGTCCGTATGGATGCTGCTCTTTTCCCCTTCTCGCATTTCCCTGTTGCTGCTGACGGCATTCCTGACAGCACTCCTCGCTGGAACGGTCTGTCTGATCATCAGAAAAAAAGCCGATGCTTATACAGCTTTCGGAGCAGGTCTGATGCTCATCATCCTGCCGCTGATTCAGCAGTACAGCAGTATGGTTATGGCGGAAATACTTCTGGCCTTGCTGAGCTTGTGGGCTGCCATCTGTTTCGGCCTGTTTCTGGATACTGAAAAATCCCGTTGGTCTGTCGGGTTCGGTGTCTGCGCTGTGTTGGCAATTTCAACTAAGGGGAACGGCCTGGCACTGACCTTGCTTCCGCCTCTGGCAATACTTTTCAGCCGAAAATTTCACATCCTCCTCCGTATGCGTTTCTGGTATCCGGTATTCATGGTGGCGTTCATCTGCGGCCCGTGGTACTGGGTGACACTGGACATGGCAAAAAACGGAATGGCAAAAGAGTCCCTGTCACTGAGCTACACTCTCGCTGCAATTCCCTGCTTCTCATCCCACCTTGTAAAAATCGCTGGCACTGGCCTCAGTATCCTGATAATGCTGGGGCTTATACAAGAGGTCATTCTCCCATGCCGAACTGTGGGAGCGGAGGGAAAGTCGGCCGCATTGGGCGCATTGCTGGCAGGTGTCTGGGGGTTCCATGTGATCGTGCCCGCAAGCCTGGAAATCCGACACCTGATTATGGCGGTTCCGTCGCTGATGATATTTTTTGCAGCGGGTACCCGGGCCGTGGCAAAGCATTTACCCGGCCGGCAACTGACACACAAGTCAAAATCAGCCCTGCTGATGCTTGCCGCCATGGCATTCTTCATGTGGAACGATTTCACCTTTGCTGAAAAGGCATGGTACGGATTCAGGAATATCGCACAGCACCTGTCATCTGTGCAGAAATTTCAGAACCAGATCCTGGTGATCTCATCTGATGAACAGGGGACAGGGATGTTTGTCTCGGAATTTGCCATGCAGGAGAAACGGCCCGGCCATGTCATTCTCAGGGCGGACAAAGTGCTGTCCACAAGCCGATGGGATGGGAGTCAGTACAAACTGTTTTATGAAACCTCCGAAGAAATTATGCGCTATTTGGAGCGTATTCCGGCAGGAATTGTCATTATAGATGACTCTGCGTCACGCAATTCCCAGCTTCCGCATCATCAGTTGTTCCGAAAATCCATAGAAAAAGAGCCGCAGCGATGGAAGCTTATGGGCAGATATTCGCTGACCCGGAAAGGGATCACATACCCTGATGCGGTATGTGTTTACCAGATGAAGGGGCATGAAAATCAGCGAGTGAAAGCCATTGAGGTGGATATGTCAGAGGCCTTGGGAAGAAATTTTGAAAAATATTTTCAGTAAGGGATTCCCAAAAAAATGAGATACCCGAAAATGTAGGGTGTAGGGTGGGTGGAGCGCAGCGTAACCCACCATCATTGTCTGAACCCGGATTTTCAGGATGAAAGGATGGCCAGGATTTTCGCTCGCACACATGGACCTCCCCTTTTTTTCAAAGGGGGAATTGCAGGGGTGGAGCGCAGCGTAACCCACCATCAGCCTGCCCATATTTGCGTCAAAGGGTATGTCCCTAAGCGAAATATCTTCGCTGTCAAATTAAAGAGACCCGATTGGAAGGATTGCCAGTATGAATGTTTCTGAATTCCTTAAAAATGAAAAAAAGGTCCTGTTTTTTATCGTACTAACTGCCATCGGAATAAGATTGTTTTTCATGTTCTGGCTGACATCTTACCGCATAGACAGTCATTGGGATTGGGATTTTGCTTACGAGATGGGAAGCATTGCCAAATCCCTTGCTATGGGAGAGGGTTTTGCCTCCCCGTTTGGCCATCCTGGCGGTCCCACAGCCATTGTCCCGCCTTTGTACCCGTATTTTCTGGCGATGATCTTCAAAATCTTCGGTGTCTGTTCCACTGAATCTGCAATCGTCATTCTGAGCATCCATTGCCTGGTCTCCGCTTTCACCTGCATACCGCTGTACTATGTCGCCAAAACCCTGTTCGGGCGATATACCGGATATCTGGCAGCAACAGGCCTGGCGTTTCATCCCACATCCGTGTGGTATGCTGTGAATACCATATGGGATACCACTTTCTTCACATTTCTGGGCATCCTTCTGATGTCTTTGGCATTTCTTCTCCCACAGAAGTTCACATATAAAACATCAGCGGCTTTCGGAGCTTTTGTGGGATTCATCGCGTTGCTGAAAAGTGTTGTTCTTGCATTTTATCCCTTTTTGCTGCTCTTCTTCTTTTTGCAAAGCCCCCTTCCCCGGAAAAGGACGATCTCCCGTATCCTTGTCATCTGCTCGCTGACGGGTGTTGTGCTGATGCCGTGGATACTGAGGAATTATCTGGTATTCGGGCGTGTGATGCTCCGATCCAATTTCGGACTTGAGCTTAAGCTTGAGAACTGCTCAGAGACTTGGACAGCACTTGAAAAAACGGGCGACAGTAATGTGTTTTCGCTACAGCATCCCACGATTAACTCGGATGAACTTCTTCTTTACCAGCAGGTCGGAGAATTAAAATATATGGACATCTGCCTTGAAAAAGCGAAGACCTTTATCAGGAAGCATCCGGAAAAATATATGATCCTGACGCTGAAGCGGATATCATATTTGTGGATCGGTGATTTCGACAGGAAGAACAATTGGATGGGAAACTTGGATGCCCCTTTTTCAATATCAGGTCTGAAAAAACTGTTTTTACTGTTGCCACTTCCGTTTGCGTTTATCGGGATATTACTGGCAATCCAAAGACATATCCCTCATATATGCTTAACGCTCATGTATATTCTTGTACTTCCGGGGGTTTATTATATCACCCATGTATGCTCCAGATTCCGATATCCCGTGGAACCACTGATTCTGATGTTTGCCGTTTATGGCTTGTCCGCTTTGATTCCGCAGAACCGGATGTCACAGATCGGCCTGTCAGACCAATGCTGAAGCATGAATCAATGGTAATGTGCCAAATATGGCTATATCACGGAAGCTGCGCGCACACTGGGAATCGGACGAAGAACCTTGTATGCCAAAATGAAGCATCTTGAAATTATGATGCGATCCCATCCTCCTTCAGGACACAGCAAACGCCAGGCAAAAATGTCCATATTGAAACCTGACACCTTTTTCCTTGCAAAACGGATCACTCCTACACTATCGCAATGATTATGACTGGTGATATCGCAGGACACGCCCGAGGCATGCCCTCCCGGGGATGACACGCCTCTGGCGTGCCCCTACCGTCAGAATCATTGCGGTCAGATACTCCGCCTCTCATTCCGAACTTGTTCTCGTTCCCACGCAAAGCATGGGAACGAGACCAGTGGCTGGCGGAGACCTGTCCGCAGAACCCGGACGGATCACATTCCGTAGGGGCAATCCCTCTGTGGTTGCCCTCCCTGGGAACGAGTGCGAAAATTTTTCTTGTTCCCAGCCTCAGATTGCTGACAAAAGCGTAAGGAGAGGGCTTGCATTCCGGGGCGTTCTGAGCTATTGATCATGACATTCAGATGAATTTTCAGAAAACCCGGAGAATAAACCATGCCAAATGGCAAACCAGATTTCACCGTTAAGACAAAGGACGCTAAGGGAACCACTCAGGCAAGATTCATCGAAAAAGTAATAAACATTTTCTATTCAGGCCGCCAGGAATCAGAGCATCAGCAGTGGATAGTGCTTCTGCTGATTCTCATCGCTGTGCTTGCAACTGTGGGCGTAGGAACAGCTTTCTGGTATTTCACCAAAGAATCCCCCTGCTTCGAGATACAAAACCCCATTCTTCGCTCAGATGCCACGATGATCATTCAGGCGGAAAACAATGCCGCTGACCATCCTGATCCCCTGAATGTCGAATTTGATGGCCTTATCTTTGGCAAAAAAGGCATCCCCGAAAAAAAAGAGGAACGCCGTACTCGCCAGAAATGGCATTTTGATCTGAGCGGCCAGAACCCCACCGAAGATATGCTGAAACAGGGGAAACATCCGGTTCGCATCGGGTTTCCTGGAGAGCCGCTTTCAGACAAGATTATCATTGTGTTCAAAAACAGACCGCCCATTGTCGGGGTTGAGACGTTTGTATCCGAATCCCACCCGGATGTCGGAACTATCCGGGGCAAGGCTGCCAGCGAGCTTCAGATTCCCGGAGAGAAAATCGCCGTCGAAGTGCTGTATTTTCACGAAGGCACGCAGCAGGAAATTGATATACCCGTCCGGGTGAAAGAGGATGAGGACACGGGCATCATCTTTTTTGAGTTTGAGACATCTGTCCAGGGATTGCCGCAGTTGTCCCCGGATGACCCCAGGTATGCGGCCCCGTTTTTCGGATTCAGAATAACAGATCAGGCAGGCAATGCTTATTTCCAGGAACAAAGTTATGCCCAGTACATGGCCCCCGGATGCGGACGTTTCGGATTTAACGAACTTGCCATGATCAAAGTGGAAAAACTGCTCGAAGGCAATGATCTGCACAAAAATATCATCAGGGTGACCCCTACGGAAATGCTGATTCAGCGGCAACTGGCAAACGGGGAGCCTGCTATCCTGTTGGAAGTGAAAAGCATTGCCAGTTCAAGGAAACTGAAGTGGAAAAGCAATGTGACTCCGAGAAAACCCGTGACCCTGGTTTTTAGGGATGACAAGCAGCTTGGCACATCTTTTACGGATGAATACACGGATGATGAAGAGCTGAATACGGATACCGTGATCTATAAAGTTGAGCAGGAGGGCGAAGACGGAACAAAATACCGGAGCAATGATGAGGAGTTTACAAAGGAACCTGCACCAATTCCAGAACCAGACAGCAACTCCCTGGGAATGAAATTTGTTTACATCAGGCCAGGCACTTTTATGATGGGAAGCCCGAACAGTGAAACTGGCAGATATGATGATGAAACCTTGCACCAGGTGACGCTGACCAAAGGCTTTTACATGCAGACCACCGAAGTGAGCCAGAAGCAGTGGAGAGCAGTGATGGGGAAAAATCCGTCCCATTTTAAAGATGGCAGGGATGACTGTCCGGTTGAAAATGTATCCTGGGAGGATGCACAGCAATTTATAAAAAAGCTGAACGGGCAAGAGGGGAAAAACTTATATCGCCTGCCTACCGAAGCTGAGTGGGAATATGCCTGCCGAGCCGGGAGCAGCACCAGGTTCTGTTTCGGGGATGACGAAAACCGGCTTTCAGAATATGCCTGGTATGACGGAAATTCCGGGGGGAAAACGCATCCTGTGGGGCAGAAGAAGCCCAACGCCTGGGGACTGTACGACATGCACGGGAATGTGTGGGAGTGGTGCCGGGACTGGTTTGGCGACTATCCTTCTGGCGATATTACCGATCCGGCAGGACCTTTAAAGCCGGGCTCGCGCCGGGTCGCCCGTGGGGGCGGTTGCTTCTTTACGGCTCGTGGTTGCCGGTCTGCCTTCCGTGCCGGGTTCCATCCCGGCGATCGGCGCCGCGGCCTGGGCTTTCGTCTTCTGAGGTTAGCACCTTAAAACTTACCCTTTGGTTTTTTACCCTTTTACCCTTTGCTGTCCGGCTTGTGTCGGAATCTGCAAGCGGGCGGTAGCAGCGTAGCAGATTCCGGCGCAAGCCGGACGAAATTTTGAAAATTCTGATGATTAAGATTTTTACATTAAGATTTTCTGAAGTCCTTCAGGGGTTTGATGATGAGGATGTGCGGAAATTCATGGCAGACAAAGAGATAATCTCCGTGCGCGATCAGTTTTTCATCAGAAACAACATTCCCTACTGGTCGGTGATGTTGGAATACAACCCGGTTTCCGAGGACAAACCTTTGCACAAAAAGAGGAAATCTGATAAGGAGCGCAAAGAGGAATACCGTGAACTGCTGACAGATAACAGCATGCCCTTGTTCAATTATCTTCGGGAATGGCGAAACGAGCGGGCCAAAAAAGGCGGACTTGCGCCATTCGTGCTGTTCACCAACAGACAATTGGCAGAGATTGCGGACAAAGCCCCTGAAAGTCTGGACAAGCTTGCAACCATCGAGGGCGTGGGAAAAGCCAAGCTTGAAAACTATGGAAAAGAGGTGCTTGGAATCGTACGCACTGTCAGCCAGAAAAAAGCAGAACAATCAGAAAAGTCAGGCAGGAAAGGGGACAAGAAAGAACAGACCGGAGACAAAGCAAAGGCTTCTCCTGCCCCCCGTGAGACGAAAGAAACTCTGCTGTGGGATACGGAGCAAAAAAATGACGCATGAAGAACTGCCGGTTTTTGTGTGCTGGTACAGATTTCTCGGATGGCTGCTGGATACAACAGAAAAATTTCCAAAGCGGGTGCGCTTCACCTTTTCCACCCGCCTGGACAACCTGGCCCTTGATGTTCTGGAAAAGATCATCGAAGCGACCTATTCCAAAGACAAGGCCCTCATTCTCCGAAAGGCCAACCTTGAAATTGAGAAACTGCGGGTGCTTCTGCGTCTTTGCAGTGAAAAGCAATACCTGAGCATCCGGGGGCA
>Ga0164315_10004105_pt1 | contig 11287 bp, 11 predicted proteins | sample GuaBasSedimGuay6_FD_113737 | JGI IMG/M metagenome (GOLD analysis project Ga0164315, IMG submission 113737) | Subseafloor sediment microbial communities from Guaymas Basin, Gulf of California, Mexico - Guay6, Core 4569-2, 0-3 cm | ecosystem: Environmental > Aquatic > Marine > Hydrothermal vents...
CTCTCCACGCCGCAGCCATATTTCTTCGGCAAGACTTTCCGCAAAGCGCCGATGCACATCCATATCACCCTGCGCCGTCACCAGCACCGTCGGCCCGACCGCCTCGATATCCGCGCTGGCAAATCCAGCGTTGATGCTGACCGCATGGACATCGTCGCGCAGCTCCCATTCACGTGCCGCCTCGAGTAGCGCGACCATGGGGCCGACGTCGCTGCGCCCGCCATTGACTTCTTCCAGCATGGGGCGGCTTACGCGCAAGGTTTGCGGATTGATTTCACCTTTCAGGGTAGCCTGCAGTAATTCGCCGGCGCGGCGTCCGGCGAGACGCATGTCGACATGCGGATAGGTCTTGTAGGAGACGACGATATTGGCCAGTTCACACATCAGCTCACTGACGTTGGCATGCAGATCAAGGGTGATAGCGATCGGCAGATCGTGACCACAAACTTCACGCAGGCGGCGTAAAATTTCACCCTCCCCGTCATCACAGGAATCGGTGACCATGGCGCCGTGCAGGCCCAGAATAATAGCGTCATAGCCGCCATTGCCGAGCCTCTCCACGAGGGGGTCGCAGAGCCAGTCGAAGGCATCCGCGGTTACCTTGCCAGAAGGTCCGGCAGAGGCGCTGTGAACATGATCGAGTCGCCAGCCGTATGCGCGCGCGCTGTCGACAAATCCGGCCAGTTCGGTATTGGCATTGGCGCGGCGTTCCAGGGCATCTTCCGCGCGATAGTAGTTACGATCACGAAACGCCTTCCGGTCAGTCGCAATGCGGCTGAAGGTATTGGTTTCGTGCGCGATTTCAGCGCTCAGGATTTTATAGCTCATGTGTTACATCCCGGCAGGCCGCGAGGCGCTACTCGACTATCGCAATGACAAGATCCATGACATTGGTACTGGTCGGACCGGTGACAAAGAGTGCGTCATGTTTTTCCAGGTAGCGGCCGGCATCGGCCTGTTGCAGGGCGCTGCGCGCGTCCTCGGGATCACACCAGGTAGCACCGTCGACCATGCCCCCGGCGGCCGTGGTTGGTCCATCGGTACCATCGGTGCCGGCCACCAGCAAGCCGATGTTTTCCATACCTGCAATCTGTTCGGAAATGGCCAGCGCCAGGCTCTGGTTACGCCCACCCCGGCCGGGATTTTCCGGCAGCATAACCGTCGGTTCACCGCCCCAGAGGTAGACGCCGGGCGTCGCATTACGCAGGGAATCACCGAGCGTTGCGGCGAGTTCATGCACGTCTCCATAGAGCGTTTCCTCGTTCACCCTGACTTCATACCCCAGCTCAAGGGCCTTTTGCCCCGCCTGCTCGCGCGCAATCTGGTTCGACGCGATAATCTTCGATGTCGCCAGTACCGATGCCCGATGACAGTCGCCCAGGCCCGAGCCGATGGTGTCGATAGCATCGCCCTCGACATCGGAAATTGCGTAGACACGGATTTCAGCGCCCTTGAAGGCTTCGATCAACTTGCCATCCTTGATGCGGGAGTTCTGTTTGCGCCACGCGTTGATCTGCGCGATGGTCTGACCTGTGGCGATCAGTTCATCAGTTTGCGCGCGCAGATCGTCCAGCGACATGCCCGCGGGCAAGGCTTCGGCCAGCGCCGAGGCGCCGCCGGAAACCAGCAACAACAGGCGACTGTCGGCCTCCATCGTGAAGGTGCGTTCCAGCAGGGCGTGCCCCGCCGTCAGCGAATTCTGATCGGGCAGCGGATGCGCCGATTCGAGGATAATGACGCCTTCGCGATCGCGCAGTCGATCATCCACGTGATCATACTTGGTTACCACCAGCGCTTCACAGGGCGGCAGGCTGTCCAGCGCGCCGAGACACATACCCGCCGCAGCCTTGCCGACCGCAATCACCTGGTCGGGCCGAAATGCCGGGTCCGCCTGTAGTGCGTTCGCGACCGACTGGTACCCGGAGACTGCATCGATGGCCGCTTGCCAGATGCCGATCAGCGCTTCTTTTCTCGATTCTGAGCCCAACATGCATTTTTCCGTTTTTGTGATCCGTTACTGTGTCTTTTATTGCCATGGATGGCAAGTACGCAGAAAAGGCAGCGGTCCGGTATCCCGGAGCAATATTCTGCCGCAATGATGATAAGTTTTGCCTCGAGCAAGTGCCATTGCGATCAGGCATCAAAATTGACCCTGTCGGTGAGGTCGGACTATGATGTCCGTTCAATTCATAGACGCTACAGGGGAAATATCGGCATGGGCAATTCTACAAATGAGCGCCTCAATGATGTCAACATCGAAGCGGTCGCCGGACTCGCCGGTAAGATACAGGAAGAACCCGAAGTCGCGGCGACGCGCTGGAATGCCAGGGTGGACTGGAAAGGCGGTTTTCGTTCCGAGGCAAAAATTCGCGACTTCGCGCCCCTGGTTTCGGATGAACCTGACGCACTCGGCGGCACCGACAGTGGCCCTAACCCGGTCGAACAGGTGCTGGCCGCGCTCGGCAACTGCCTTGCGGTCGGCTACGCCGCCAACGCCACCGCCGCCGGTATCGAACTCAAGGACCTTTCAATCGAAGTGGAAGGTGAACTGGATCTGCATACCTTTCTCGGGCTGAGGCCAGGTAACGCGGGGTATGACAACATTTCGGTGAAGGTGACGATCGATAGCGATGCGCCCGCGGAAGCCATCCAGGCATTGCATAAAAAAGTAACCGAAACCTCTCCGGTAGGACATACCCTGGGCCGGGTGATTCCGGTTGAGATCAATCTGACCTGATTGTTCCGGAGTTAGCGGTAAAATACGAAAGCGCGGGTTTCGATACTTTCGCGCGGTTTGGCATCGGCGCGCGCCTGCGGCAGCCGAATCGCGCTGTGAATGCTGCAGGGATGGACTCCGCCGTCTTTCGAATCGAAGGTTTTGAACAGTAAAACCTCGGGCGGACGCATTTCCGGGTAGTAATACCAGCGCTGTTCGGGCGCGTGTACCGCAAGCTGGATTTCACCCCGGTGATTGGGCGCACGCCGTTCACAGTCGATCAGGTCCAGCGGGTTTGCACTGCGCGTATCGCACAGCGCCAGCGGGTAGTCTTCGACCGGATCCACCAGCGAGGCCGGCTCGCGAATCTGCTTGAGCTCACGCAATTCGGCATCCGAGGCGCGTACCGTATGATCGAAAATATGCACGCGATAGCAGCCCGTCACCGCCTGTAAAAAGCTTCCAATCTCAGCTTCGTATATCGAGTCGATCTGTCCCTGATCGAGAAAATTCTGCACCCGGGTCGGCAACTCGAGCAGGTCGAATCCACAGGGATGCATGCCGAACTCGCCACCGCCATTCTCATCCAGGCCGGTGCGCGCATCGCCGACTTCAACGCTAGCCAGGTTCATCGGCTGGTCGATTTCATGCGTGGCGTTACGCCCCGCGCTGGAAGCGTAGTAGATCGGTCGTTCGACCCTGTGGGCCAGGTACTCGACCTGTGCCTGTAGCGACATATCAACCTCCTCCCAGTTCACGCTGACGAAAACAATCGCTGACGTGGTCGTTCACCAATCCGGCGGCCTGCATGAAGGCATAACATATCGTGCTGCCGACAAATGTAAATCCCCGCTTCTTCAGGTCTTTCGCCATGGCATCCGAAATAGCGCTGGTAGCGGGAACCTGCTCGATCGATTTCCTGTTGTTTTGCAATGGTTTGCCATCGACGAAATCCCACAGGTATTGATCGAGTGTCAGGCCCTGCTCGCGCAGCTCGAGATAAGCGCGCGCATTCTTGACAAAGCCGTTGACCTTGAGTCGATTGCGCACGATGCCGGGATCCTGCAACAGCTCGGCGATCTTGCTATCGCTGTACCGCACGATCTTTTGCGCATCGAAATCGTCGAAAACCCGCCGGTAATGCTCGCGTTTACGCAGGATTGTAATCCAGCTGAGGCCGGCCTGCGCACCCTCCAGGCAGAGAAATTCAAACAGCTGGCGATCATCGTGCAGCGCCACGCCCCATTCGCGATCGTGGTACTGCTGGTAGAGTTCGTCGTCGCCGCACCACCAGCAACGCCTGATTTCGTCGGCGGCCATTTACAAAGACTCCATGAACGACTTGATACGTTCACAGGCTCGCTGCAGATCGGCATCGCCGAGCGTGCAGGATACCCGCACATAACCCGCGGCACTGGCGCCGAAGGCGGTTGCGTCGAGCACCGACACCCCGCTCGCGCGGTACAACTCCCTGACAAACTCAGGGGCGCTCAGGCCGCTACCGAGCACTTTCACCATCATGAACATGCCGGCGTCCGGCAACAGCGGCTCGAGGCCCGGCATCGCGCTGAATGCCTCGTACAGCATGTCACGGCGACGGCGATAGGCTTCGCGCATGCGCGCAAGGTCATCCTCACAGTGTTGCAGCGCATGCGCGCCGGCCTGTTGAATGAAGCCGGGTAATCCGTAGAGCATGCACAGGGCGAGCTTATCCAGGTTCTCGATCAGTTCGGGCGGAGCAATCGCCCAGCCGACCCGCCAACCCGACATGGCATAGGATTTCGACAGGCTGCCAATCGTAACCACGCGCTCGGACATGCCCGGCAACGAAGCGATGTGATGAAATTCGCCGGAGTACATGAAATTGCTGTAGACCTCGTCGGCGACCACCCACAGGTCGTGGCGCTGTGCGACCTCGGCGATCAGTTCAAGCTCTTCGCGATTCAACGCAACCCCGGTCGGATTACTCGGCGAGGCGTAAAAAATCGCGCGCGTACGCTCGCTAACCGCGCCAAGCAGCGCCTCGCGACTCAGCCGAAAGCCATTTTCGGGATCCAGCACGACCGGCACCAGCGTTGCTCCGGATGCCTTTACCGTGGCTTCGTAAGTCACGTACATGGGCTGCAACACGATTGCCTCGTCACCCGCGTCGAGCAGACACATGGAGCAGGCAAACAGGGCATTCTGCGCGCCCGAGGTGGTGATGACGTTGTCCGCATCGATCGCCTGGCCGCTAGCGGCTCGATGGCGCGCGGCGATCGCTTCGCGCAGTTCGGCGTGGCCCTGGATCGAGGTGTAGTGAGTATCACCCTCCTGCATGGCCTGTAGCGCCCTGTCGATCACCACCTGCGGCGTCGCGAAATCCGGATCACCGACGCTGAGAATAATGACGTCTTCGCCGCGCTCACTCGCCTGCTTGGCGAGACAGTGTTGATCCCATACATCGGCGGCCCCGCCTTTGACGCGGTCGGTTAAGGTGGAAAATCTCATAATTATTGCCAGTTGGGTTTTAGTTCATCGAGCAGTGGCAGGATCCACGATTTATGCGTTTCGATTTCGGCACGGCTGATGCCGCTCAGTTCGTAAGGCAGCACCAACCAGTCCTCGGTTTGCTGCAGGAAGTAATCGGGCGCGGCGCTGGAACTGCCTGGCGTGGTGCGAAAGTAAGGCGCCGCGATGCGCACCTCTTCCGGCATGTTGCGCTTGTTATTCTGGCGCAGGCGATTAAGGATCGCGTGCACGTTGCGGCCGGTGCTGAAAACGTCATCGACGATCAACAGTGAATCGTCCGCATTCAGGCTTTCAAACAGGTATTGCAGTCCATGAGCGCGCATTTCCCTGCCCGCCTGTAGCTGCTGGAGATAGTCATCGCGGCCGCGATAGGAAGTGCGCACGGCGATATGATCGGTGTCGACACCGAGATACTGCAGGCATTCCTGAACGTAGATTCCGACCGTGGAATCCCCGCGCCAGACGCCGACGATAAAGTCCGGGCGAAACCCGCTCTGGTGGATATTCCGGGCCAGATTGAAGGAGTCCTCGAGTAGTTCCTGCTCCCCGATAAAGCGCTTTTGCGTCATATTTTGCGTCAAAACTGCATCCACCGAAAATCGTATGTTATTCTGGCGAAGCCTAGCAAGTGACCCGGATGAATGCACGCAAGATGAGTGAAAAACAGTACCTGTCGGCACAACAATTACTCGAGGATTCGTTTCGGCTCGGCGCCGAAATCATCAAGGACGGTTTTCGCCCGACCATCATGATCGCCATCTGGCGCGGCGGCGTGCCGATGGGGATCGCGGTACAGGAACTGCTCACCTGGTACGGAATAGAAACCGACCACATCTCGATTCGCACCTCGTCCTATAGCGGCATCGACGGGCATTCGCATGAAATCCGCATCCACGGCATGAATTATCTGATCAAGAATTGCACCCGCGAGGACAGTCTGTTGATCGTCGACGACGTCTTCGATACGGGCCTCACCATCGAGGCGGTGATTACGCGGCTGCGCGAAAAAGCCAGGCTCAACACGCCGCATGATATTCGCATCGCGGTGCCCTATTACAAGCCGTCGCGCAATCAGAGCGGGCGCGTCCCGGATTACTACCTGCATGAAACCGGACAGTGGCTAAAGTATCCGCACTCGCTGGAAGGCCTCAGTGTCGACGAAGTCGCCGCCAATCGCCCCGAGCTATACGCCATCATCAAAGATCAGCTGGATTAGCAACCTCCCTACTTTGATCAAGTGGTGTTGATTTGAAACTTAACGGGACAGCAGTGATACTGTTCACGGATTTAACCGACGCCAACCTATAGGTAATTACAATCAACGAATTACTGCAGACATGAATATTGACAAAAAAAACCCTGGTCAGGGATTCAGCACTCGCGCAATTCATAAAGGGCATGACCCATATAAACATTACGGTGCACTCAATCCCCCGATCTATCTAAATGCAACCTTCGCTTTTGAATCCACCGAGCAGGGACAAAAACGATTTTTGGGTGAAGAGCCCGGTTACATCTACTCTCGTGTGGGCAACCCGACCGAAACGGTGCTGGAGCGCAAACTGGCAGATCTAGAAGGAGGAGAGGCTGCACTTGCAGTCGCATCCGGGATGGGTGCGATTACTTCGCTGATATGGTCCTACGTTGAACCTGGTGATGAAATCGTAATCGATAAGACGCTGTACGGATGCACTTTTTCGTTCTTTACCGAGGGTATAAAGAAATTTGGCGTTGAACCGCGTTTTGTCGACTTTACACGGCCAGCCGAGTTGCAGAAAGCGCTGAGTAACAAGACCCGGTTCCTGTTTTTTGAAACGCCCTCCAACCCGAACATGCGTATCATTGATATCGCGAAGGTCAGTGATTTGGCGCACGAGATTGGGGCCAGGGTAATAGTCGATAACACCTATTGCACCCCCTACCTGCAGAGGCCTCTCGAAATGGGTGCTGATTTCGTAGTGCATTCGCTGACGAAATATCTCAGCGGTCATGGTGACCTTGTCTCCGGTGCGATCATCGGGCCAGAAGAAGACATCCAGCATATCCACTATTTTGGTGTCAAGCACATGACCGGCGCAGTTATTTCTGCCTTCGACGCTTATCTCATCATCAGGGGCTTGAAGACGCTGGAGATAAGGATGGATCGGCATTGTCAATCCGCGCAAAAACTTGCCGAAGCGATTGAGCGGCATCCCGGCGTGGAGCAAGTTTACTATCCGGGCCTGAAAGCCCATCCCCAGCATGAACTGGCAAAAAAACAGATGCATGATTTCGGCGGCATGATCGCTTTCGAGTTAAATGGGGGTTACCAAGCCGGGATACGCTTTATGGACAGCGTGCAACTGGCAATGCGTGCCGTCAGCCTGGGAGAGGCGGAAACACTAGTGCAACATCCAGCCAGCATGACCCACGTTACCTACTCACCGGAGGAGCGGATGGAACACGGTATCAGCGAGGGCCTGGTACGCATATCCGTAGGCCTTGAAAACCTGGATGACCTGATGACGGATATCCAGCAGGCTCTGGACAAGAGTGCGTGAAAAAAGTGTTTGAATAATCTCTCCCTCGATCACGATCTCCGCAGCAGCTGGTAGCAGATGTTGACGAAGTCGCCGCCAATCGCCCCGAGCTATACGCCATCATCAAGGATCAGCTGGATTAGCAACTTCGGCGATGACCGGCTGATCCTGGCTGATGCTAGTCACGTTGAAATTCAGAAATATACAGATCAGCCCGGCGCACAAGGCCATGACCGAGGCCATGATAAACGCGTATCTCAGATCATACTCACCGACCAGGCCGGCCAGCAGCGCGCCGAACATGCCAACACCGTCGAGAATGGTGAAGACGATACCGAGCGTCGTCGCCTCCGACTGACCGCTGTGTTCGACGGCCGATGCCAGTATTACCGGGCGCACGGCGGTGAGCATTGCAACCGCCGGCAACAATCCAAGGATAGCCCAGTAAAGACTGTCGCTGAGGCCTGCAAACAATGCGAAGAAGCCGGAGCCGAAAAGCATCAGCAGAATCAACGGCTTGCGCCCCCGGCTGTCGGAATACTTGCCGAGGAATGGCTGAAATAGCGATCCGAGCAACAGGGTCACCGCAAAAATCAGGCCGGCGTGAAACGGCGACAGACCATGATCGTTCTGGAAAAAAACCGGCGCCATCGCAAGCTGCGCTATCAGCGCCATGTTGTAGAGAATCATCATCAGCATCAACGCGATGCCCATGGGTTTGAACCACAGCCGGGTAAGTCCCCTGAAATCGATCGCATGGATCTCGCCGGGGCTGTCGCGACTGATGCGTTTCGCGACCGGTATGAACAGTACACCCATGATTACCGCCGGCAATACGAGTATCTGCAAGGTCGTCTGCCAGTCGAAGTAACCGAGTAAAAAACCGGTGCTGAGCGGTGCCAGAACCTCGGCGCCGATACTGCCGCCGACCGCGTGTATGCCGAGCGCCTGCGCGCGTTGCGCGGGCATTGCCTTGACCAGCACCCCGGTTGCGATCGGATGCCAGAACGCGTCTCCCATGACCGCAACCGCGAGTAGCAGCGTGACGCCCCAGAACCCTGGCGCCAGGGTCGCGCTCAGGTAGCCGATCGCGACCCACCAGAAACTCAGCAACATCAGCAACCCGGGCCGAGTCGAACGATCCGAGAGCACGCCGGCGGGAATGTAGGCAAGGCCGGCGCCGATCCCATTGATGGTCAGTATGAGGCCGACCTCCATCGGACCCAGGCCCATACTCACTGCAATCGCCGGCGCCAGCAACCACAGCGTTCCGGCGACCCAGTCATTGGTCAAATGCCCCATGAAAACCGCGCTCAGCAGAAAACGATGCTGCTTGAGAACGCCCGAGGGCGAGCCGTCAGGCATGGTCCAGGCTGTGTTCGCGCAATTGCTGGTAAAACGGCAGGTGATGTTGCAGGTATTGCTCCAGTTGCGGCGCCTCGCGGCAAAGCTGCGCGAACTCTTCGGCAACGCGTTGCGCATCGCGCGGCGCTTGCGCGCGGATTCCGCGCGAGGCGGAAACCGACTGGTGCCAGCCTTCGACATACTGCCAGTCGCCCGGAGTCGAACTGTCATCCCAGCTCAGCGCCTGCTCGCTGTAATCCAGCCCCAGCGCCTGCCAGAAACGACGCATGCTTGCGGCGGGATCGGCTTGCACCGATTCCGCCTCGAGTACGATGCTGTCTTCGATGCCGAGCGCCTGCAACCCCTGAAAATGCAGCCACTGGGATTCAATACCGATTTCGTCCAGCGTGACGCTATTGTCGAGTCGGTAATAGGACATGATCGCGGACATGGGGTTGCGCAACAGGAAACAATGTCGAACGCGTTTGCAAAAATCAGGATCCTGCAGTAATTCCGGAATCACGTAGTAACTCATGTCCTTGATAAACAAAGCGGAATGCTCCGCACGCTGCAAAATCAGATCGCGAATTTCGCCATAGCCTGTAGGCTGATCCTGTTCGCCGTCGAAATGAGGCAGGGGTTTGCTGCTGCGGTGCAGGTAGTAATAATGCAAAAAGGGTTCATGCAGGCATTCGAGGTCACCGCGCTCGCGCATGATGCGTTCGATCGCGGTTGACATTGATCGCGGGTGGGCCCACAGGAATATGACGGGATTCATCATTAAGCCATTTCGTTATTAAGCTATCTCGTTATCGCGAATCGCGGCTTCGATTCCGCGATAGTAGAATAACAGCGACAGCGCCCGGATCAACATGAAACACGCCAGGCCAAAAAAGAGCCCATGATTTCCCATTGATGGAATTGCCCATTGCAACAGGGCCAGGTAAACGATCAACGAGAAAACCATCGCGTTGCGCATTTCCCGGGTGTGTCCGGTACCGATAAAAATGCCATCGAGCTGAAAACTCCAGACCGACAGAATCGGTGCGATGACCATCCACGGCAGGTAGCGCAAGGCCGTCTCGGTTACGCTGTCGATACTGGTGAACAGGCTGATGATTGGTTCACCCGCGAGCAGGTAGATAATCCCGGCGAGCATTGCGAACAGTGCGCCCCAAACACTGGTGAGGGCGACCGCGCGCCGGAAATCCCGCAGCCTGCCGGCGCCATAGGCGCTGCCGGCGAGTGCTTCCACCGCATGCGCGAAACCGTCGAGTGCGTAGGCCATGATGCTATTCAGGTGCAGCAAGATGGTGTTTGCCGCCAGAATCACCTCGCCCTGGCTGGCGCTTTTTGCAGTGAAGTAACTGAACGCAAACAACAGGCACAGGGTTCGTATAAAAATATTGCCGTTCGCGGTAAACAGCTTCAGCAGTTCGGCACGCGCCAGCAGACGCGCGCGATCATAGCGTTCAAACGCATTCCTGATCGGGCGGCGCAGCAGCAGGAAGCCCGTCACCATCGCCAGGTACTCGGCAATCACCGAGGCCAGCGCGACACCTTCGACACCCCAGCCGAAGCCGAGCACGAACAGCAGGTCGAGCAATACGTTGCTGATGTTCAACACCAGCTGCAGCACGAATGCCGCGCGAGTGTTGTGCATGCCGATGAAGATCCCGGTAAACGCGTAGACGCAAAGCACTGCAGGCGCGCTGAAGATGCGGATGCTTGCATAATCCCCGGCGAGCGCCTCTATCTTCGCACTGCTGTCGATCAGGTAGAACACCAGGTCGACCAGGGGCGTGGCGACGAGAATCGTGATCAATCCGAGGACCAGGGCCAGCAACAACACGCGCAGAATCGTATCGGACAGGTTTTGCCAGTCACCGGCACCGAAGGCCTGGGCGATGAATCCGGTTGTGCCCATGCGCAAGAAACCAAACCCCCAGTAAAGGAAGCTGAAAATCAATGCGCCCAGCGCGACCGCACCAATGGATTGCGGCTCGGGTAAATGCCCAACGACCGCGGTGTCGACCGCGCCCACCAGCGGCACGGAGATGTTGGAGAGTATGATCGGGCCGGCCAACATCCAGACCTTGCGATGGGTAACCGTCAATGCGCCCTGGGACCGGGTCATGTAATAAGGCTTCCTTGCAGGTTACTTATCCGCATCTTCGTCGATATCGTACAGAGTGAC
>Ga0164315_10004107_pt1 | contig 11286 bp, 14 predicted proteins | sample GuaBasSedimGuay6_FD_113737 | JGI IMG/M metagenome (GOLD analysis project Ga0164315, IMG submission 113737) | Subseafloor sediment microbial communities from Guaymas Basin, Gulf of California, Mexico - Guay6, Core 4569-2, 0-3 cm | ecosystem: Environmental > Aquatic > Marine > Hydrothermal vents...
CTGGGATCCATGGATCTCGATGCGTTTATAGCGCACCTCACGGACGATGTAGCGCGTCGCGGTCGTATTGCAATGGAGAATCAGCATTAAGAGAGACAGTAGCAAAGGCGCCGGCAAAAAGGCGATCATCAATGACCAGATTACCGCGGATCCGGTGCGTCTGGTAGGAGCCGAAGGTGAACAGGTCGGTGTTGTGCCTCTGAGTGAGGCAATGGCTGCGGCCACAGAGGCCGGCATGGATCTGGTACTTATTGCAGATTCGGATCCCGTAGTCTGTAAAGTGATGGACTACGGCAAGCATATATTTGAAGCAAAGAAGCAAAAATCTGCCCAAAAGAAAAAGCAGAAGCGTACACAAGTTAAAGAAATGAAGTTTCGTCCAGGGACGGAGGTGGGGGATTATCAGGTAAAACTACGCAACCTGACGCGTTTCCTTGAAAACGGCGATAAAGCCAAAGTCACACTGCGTTTTCGCGGTCGTGAAATGGCTCACCAGGAAATTGGCATGGAGCTACTCAAACGAGTAGAAGCTGATCTGGCCGAGTTGGGATCTGTCGAGCAATTTCCGAAAATGGAAGGCCGGCAGCTCACCATGGTTATCGCCCCGAAGAAGAAGAACTAGTAGCCCGTGAATGCTCTAGATTCTATTTATTAACTTTCAAATGCGGAGTATTTGATATGGCAAAAGCAAAAGTTCACAGTGGGGCTGCCAAGCGTTTTAAAAAGACGGCTGGTGGATACAAGCGCAAGAGCGCTAACAAGAGTCACATCCTGACTAAAATGACAACCAAGCGTAAGCGCCAGTTGCGTGGGACTTCATTGATCCACGACAACGACAAGGTGCATATCGACCGCATGTTGCGGGCCAAGTAACGGTTATCAAACAATAGATAGGAGAAGACTATGCCTCGCGTAAAACGTGGTGTGGTGGCACATCGCCGTCACAAGAAAGTTCTAAAACAGGCCAAGGGTTATTATGGTGCCCGCAGCCGTATTTTTCGAGTTGCCAAGCAAGCCGTTACCAAGGCCGGCCAGTATGCATACCGTGACCGCCGTCAGCGCAAGCGTCAGTTTCGCGCGCTGTGGATCACTCGCATCAACGCCCAGTCGCGTGTAAACGGCCTGAGCTACAGCCGCCTGATCAATGGCCTTAAAAAGGCCGAGATCGGCCTGGATCGTCGAGTTCTGGCGGACCTGGCAGTGCACGACAAGCCGGCTTTTGCAGCGATCGTGGAGCAAGCGAAGGTCTCGTTGGTCTAAGCCCACCCTGACCGCTGCGGCGGTTCGCTGGCTACATGTAAGACAAGAAGGGAAAGGGCTCAGCTCTTTCCCTTTTTTTGCGGTTTTGGGTATTGGGGTTCTGTAGGGGATTTCCGCCCAGATCGTACGAGAGGGCTCCCCTGGACGCGCCGTGAACCCGTCCATGGGGGGGCTCGGCTTGCAGCCAACCATGGCTGCAGACGGCCCAGGGGAGCCCTCTCGTACAATCTGTGCTACCACTGGGTTCTACGGACCTGTAATCCTCACGGTTGAGGGTCGCCTGCGGTGGAATAGTCACAAATATTTTTATGAAACTCGAGACCAAAATAGATGGAAAACCTCGAACCACTCGCTAATGAAGCGAAGGCAGTGATAGCCGCCGCGGAGGATGGCGCTACGCTGGAACAACTGCGCGTCGACTACCTGGGCAAAAAGGGCCGGATCACGGCGTTGCTGAAAGGCCTGGGTAAATTGTCTGCCGATGAGCGCCCCAAAGCGGGCGCCCTGATCAATGTGGTCAAGCAGGAATTGCAAGAGCTGATCGGTGAGCGCAAAGCGGCCCTGAACTCGGCGGCTGTGGATGCGCAATTGGCTGCTGAGACCATTGATGTAACCCTGCCCGGTCGCGGTCAGTCCAGCGGCGGCATCCACCCGGTGACCCGCACCATGGAACGCATGGAAGATTTCTTCACGGCGATTGGCTTCGATGTGGTGGAAGGGCCGGAGATCGAGGACGACTACCATAACTTCGAAGCCCTCAATATACCGGCCCACCATCCCGCTCGCGCCATGCACGATACGTTCTACGTGGACGAGCACACAGTATTGCGCACCCACACCTCGCCGGTGCAGGTGCGGGTGATGGAGAGCCAGGAGCCGCCCCTACGCATTATCTGCCCCGGCCGGGTTTATCGCTGTGACTCTGACCTGACGCATACCCCCATGTTTCACCAGGTGGAGGGCCTGTTGATTGACGAGCATTCCAGCTTTGCTGATCTCAAGGGTCTGATTGAGGATTTCCTGCGGGTGTTTTTCGAGCGGGAATTGCAAGTGCGCTTCCGCCCGTCCTATTTTCCCTTCACCGAGCCCTCTGCGGAGGTGGATATACAGTGTGTTAACTGCGGTGGCGACGGCTGTCGTGTGTGTAGCCATACCGGTTGGCTGGAGATAATGGGCTGCGGCATGGTGCATCCGAAGGTATTTGAGTATTCCAATATCGACACAGAAAAATATTCCGGGTTTGCTTTTGGTATGGGCGTGGAGCGCCTGGCCATGCTGCGCTATGGCGTAAACGATCTGCGTCTGTTTTTTGATAACGATTTGCGCTTCCTTGAGCAGTTCTAGCCAACCACGGAGAGATAGACAGTGAATATCAGCGAACAATGGTTGCGCGAGTGGGTCTCCCCGGAGTTGACCACGGAAGAACTGGCCCACCAGCTCACCATGGCCGGCCTGGAAGTGGATGCTATCGAACCGGTGGCCGGGGACTTCAGCGGCGTGGTGGTCGCACAGATCATCAGCACCGAGCAACACCCGGATGCGGACAAACTGCGGGTGTGCCAGGTAAATACCGGCACTGACACTGTGCAGATCGTATGTGGAGCGCCCAATGCGCGTGCGGGCCTGAAGGCACCGCTGGCGCGGGTGGGTGCGGTCCTGCCGGGTGATTTCAAAATCAAACAGGCCAAATTGCGCGGCATGGAATCACAGGGCATGCTCTGTGCGGAGCAGGAGCTGAGACTGTCGGAGGCATCCAATGGCCTGATGGAGCTGGCGACCGACGCTCCAGTGGGCGCCGATATCAGGGACTATTTGCAGTTGGATGACAAGGCCATTGAAATTGGCCTGACACCCAACCGCGCCGACTGCCTGGGAATTGCCGGAATAGCACGGGAAGTCGGGTTGCTGAACAGCATGTCGGTCACCACTCTGGCCTATGACAACGTGAGTGAATCCATACAGGACACTTTCCCTGTGGAACTACAGGCGGCGGATCGCTGCCCACGCTATGTGGGGCGTGTTATCAAGGGGGTGGACGTATCCCGGCCCAGCCCCCTGTGGTTGCGGGAAAAACTGCGTCGCTGCGGTGTCCGTTCCATAGATGCGGTAGTCGATGTCACTAACTACCTGCTGTTGGAACTGGGGCAACCGATGCACGCTTTCGACTTTGACAAGTTGCACGGCGGTATCGTGGTACGCATGGCTCACCAGGGCGAATCCCTGGAGCTGTTGGACGGCCAGACTATAGAGTTGCAGCCCGATACCCTGGTGATTGCCGATCACTCCGTCCCGGTTGCCATGGCGGGCATTATGGGAGGTCAGCCCACGGCGGTGAGCGAGAGCACCACAAATGTTTTTCTGGAAGCGGCATTCTTTACCCCGGACCTGCTGGCGGGTAAGGCCCGTTCTTATGGGCTGCATACGGATTCTTCACACCGATTCGAACGGGGGGTGGATTTCGAGCTACAGGTAGAGGCCATCGAGCGCGCCAGCCAGTTGCTGCTTGATATTGTCGGTGGCGAGGCGGGGCCGGTGCGGGAAGTGGTCTCGAAAGGCGATCTGCCAGCCCGGTCGGACGTGGTGCTGCGCGCCGCGCGTATTAAGAAACTGCTGGGCTTCGATCTGGATGGCAGCGAAGTGGAGCGTATTTTGTCTGGCCTGGGTCTGGGCGTCACCGCAACAGACGAGGGCTGGATTTGTACCGTGCCCAGCTGGCGCTTTGATATCGCCATCGAAGCGGATTTGCTGGAGGAACTGGCCCGGATATACGGCTACAACCGCTTGCCAGTGACGCATATTCACGCCGATTTGGTGATTCGGGCGAGGCCCGAGACGGAGCTGTCCCCACGCTCTTTGCGCCGCCATCTGGGCGCCAGTGGCTATCGGGAGGCGATTACCTACAGCTTTGTTGACCCGAAACTGCAGCAGCTGTTTGATCCGCAGCTGGAGCCTGTCGCACTGAGTAATCCCATCTCGGCGGATATGGCGGTCATGCGTACCAGCCTGTTGCCCGGGCTGGTGGCCGCGGTGCTGCGCAATACCAATCGCCAGCAACCACGGGTAAGGATGTTCGAGACAGGCCTGCGCTTTGTGCCTGGTGAATCCGGTCTACGGCAGGTGCCTACCCTGGGCATTGTGCTGACGGGACAGCGCTTCGCCGAGTCCTGGGCCAGTGCTGCCCAGGGGACAGACTTCTTTGATCTCAAGGGCGACCTGGAACGTTTGCTGACCCTGACCCGGCAGCCTGAAAGTTTTGAATTCAAGGCGGGGCAGCGTGCGGCATTGCATCCGGGGCAGACTGCTCTCATAACCCGAAATGGGCATGATTGTGGCTATATAGGCGCGCTACACCCCAGTGTCAGTGCGGAGTTGGGGCTCAATGCAGCGCTGTATGCCTGTGAAATCGACCTGGAATCGGTGCTTGAGACGCGCTTGCCGGCCTTTAGTGAATTGTCCAAGTTCCCTGAAGTTCGCCGCGATTTGGCGGTCGTTGTCGACAAATCAGTGCCCGCAGCGCAATTAATGGAAAATGTTCGAGCTGTGGCGGGTAGTTACCTCACAGACTTAAGGCTTTTTGATGTCTATGAGGGCAAAGGCATTGATCCTAAACGAAAAAGTCTGGCTCTGGGTTTGACATTCCGTGATCAATCACGCACTCTTGGAGATGAAGATGTGAATTTGGCCGTAGGTCAAGTCATTGATCTATTGGAAAAAAACTATAAAGCCGAGCTTAGGAACTAGGTAAACGGGAATATGACCGCTCTGACAAAATCTGAAATGGCAGAACGCCTGTTTGAGGAGCTGGGGCTCAACAAACGGGAAGCCAAGGAGATTGTTGAGCTCTTTTTCGAGGAGATCCGCGCCAGTCTCGAAAATAACGAGCAGGTGAAGTTGTCCGGTTTTGGCAACTTCGATCTGCGCGACAAGAGCCAGCGCCCTGGTCGTAACCCCAAGACAGGTGAGGAGATCCCCATATCCGCCCGCAGGGTAGTCACCTTCAGGCCTGGTCAAAAGCTCAAAGCCCGAGTAGAAGAATATGCTGGAACCGACCAATAACAATGAATTGCCCGCAATTCCAGGAAAACGCTACTTCACCATTGGTGAAGTAAGCGAGCTCTGCGCGGTCAAGCCCCATGTCCTGCGTTACTGGGAGCAGGAATTCCCCCAGTTAAAGCCCGTCAAGCGCCGCGGTAACCGCCGTTATTATCAACGCGACGATGTCCTTACTATCCGCCAGATTCGCAGTTTCCTGTATGATCAGGGATACACTATCGGTGGCGCCAGGCAGCGTATGGCCAGCGAGGACGGGGAGAGCGATCTCCCCGCTGAAACCCAGGCAGTAATCAAGGAAACTATCGAGGAATTGGAAGGCGTCCTCAGGGTTCTGTCGCCCGGCAAATAGCCTTTGTATCGGGCGCGCTATTGAGTATAATGCCGCCCTTGCAAAGCATGCAATTTCGGGGCGTAGCGCAGTCTGGTAGCGCACTACACTGGGGGTGTAGTGGTCGCAGGTTCAAATCCTGCCGTCCCGACCAAAATATTTCTATTTATCAAAGCCTTACGATCGTAGGGCTTTTTTGATTTCGTTCCTTATATATTTTTACTGCAGATTTACTGCAACTCTCAAGTGCGCATGCCAAACTAATTAAGTACTGGTGAAGGGGGGTGCATGAAAAAACCAAAGTGGGCTGTAGATATACAACTTGAGTCAATTAACTGATGAATGGCGATGGCAATATCACGGTATTACCCAACAACCGCTGGGCAATTGATACCACCAAGCCTGCATTGGATCAACCGGACGACGTTTGGAATTTGTTCGATTGAAGGCGAAAGGTGAGGACAAGGTTAAGCTGGCAGATTTTATTTAGTGCTTTTGTTGCAGTGTCATAGGAAGCAATTCGAACAATATGATGTGCAAAAATATTTGTAATGCTGCCGTAATTTCTACTAAGGGAGAATTATGTAATGAATACTTTAGAACAACAGGTTCAACGTCTAACGGATATCGAGGATATTAAACAGCTAAAACTACGCTATGCCTTTTTTTGTGATGACAATTACAATCCAGATGGCCTTGCCTCCTGTTTTACGGAAGATGGTGTATGGGATGGCGCCGAAGAGTTTGGCGTTCATGAGGGGCGACATGCAATTCGTAATTTCTTCCTTGGCGCCCCCGATATGATTAGTTTCGCGATGCACTATACGACTAACCCTCTCATAGAGGTGAATGGCGATGTGGCGACGGGCCGTTGGCACCTCTGGCAGCCCATGGTTCAAAAAGAGGGCAATCAGGCGCTCTGGTACATGGCGCAATACAGTGAGCAGTATGTACGTCAGGAAGGAAATTGGCTGATCAAACATCTTGCCATCACTGCGAAGTCCTTTACACCTCATGACACATCTTTCATACAAACGAATTAATCAAAAATCGGGTTTTTAACTTACGCGAGGAGTAGGAAAATGAATAAGCAACAAGTAATAGATATCGTAAATAATTATTGTGAATTGGTGTTCAGCGATTTTGAAACCGCTAGTGCAATGATGACTGACGATTTTGTTTGGGAAAACCTTCTTCCAGATCACATACCCTTTGGGCGACGTTACGAGGGTATTGACGGTATGAAGACCTATGTAGAAGAGCTTGCGGAGACATGGGGTCTGGGAAAGATAATCTTCCATGATTATATTTACGACCCGGAAACCAGAATTATGGTGACATCCGGCGTGGAGAAAAATGGTAAAGCATTGGCGACGGGTCGTACCTGCGATATGGATTTCATGTGGGAATTCAGGCTGACAGAGGACGGTAAAATCAGCTATGTGCGCGAGTACAATGATACAAACACCATTGCTGATACATTTGATCGCTGATGAACGGTATATTTGTGCCTGTCCCAGACACCATTTTCAGTTGGCCGGTACTTGCAATTTGTCTGATGATTTTACTGACATTACCCTTTATCAATCGCCTGATGATGCCGGAGCCTGATCAGATAATCGAGATTAGCCCCGAGCAACTGGGCGCGGTGGAAGCGGTAGCTATCAAGGGAGATACGCCAGCTGAACGAATTGAGTATAGCCGGGTTCCAACATTGGCTTTGGGCTTTGCCTCTATTGGCCGTTGCGAGGCTCGGACTCAGGGATATTATGGGATACTGCACCGTTATGTTTATTTGGTCTGGGTTAGTGTTTAGCCTGGGTATATATTTTTTACTGTAGCGTTCGTTTAAAGGCTGAAGAAGTAAGATTAGGCTGTCAGCGCCTGATCTATTCCAATGATAGGAGACAGATATGACAAATGTAGACCTGATAAAAGTTGCAGCGGTTCAGACACAACCGATTCTTTTTGACAAAGAGCAGAATTTAAAAAAAATGCTTCAATTTGTCGATGAGGCGCTTGAAGCTGGGGCGAAACTCATTGTCTTTCCTGAGTGTGCACTCACTGGATATGTATTTGAAAGCGAGGCAGAAACTAAAAAGGAGGCGGAGACAATACCGGGTCCTTCTACTGATGTCTTTGTAGCGAAAGCTAAGGAATGTGATGTTTTTATCGTTTTTGGAATGGTCGAGATCTGTGACGAAAAATTCTATAACACCGCGGTTTTGCTTGGGCCCGAAGGATTTATAGGAAAATACAGGAAGATGTTTCCTTGGTATCCCGCTGAAGAGAAGTGGCCAGTGACGGCGGGTGAAGACAGCCAGGGCTTTCCTGTTTTCGAAACTGCAATTGGTCGGATAGGCATGTTGATCTGCTATGACATGTGGATTACTGAACCCGCAAGAGCTATCGCGTTGAATGGCGCCGATATTATTGCCTTTCCCACCAATGCGGTCGCCGTGCCAGTAGGTATTGCCTGTGTTGATCATATTCTGCGTACACGGGCACTGGAAAATCACGTATGGATAGTCGCGGCTGATCGTATTGGTACGGAAAGAGGAGTTTCATTTGCTGGACGTAGTCAGGTCGTTGATGTTTTTGGTGGAGTATTGGTCGAGGCCAGTGTCGACCAGGAAGAAATTGTTTATGCAGAGATAACGCCCCGCACGGCAACGAATGATAAAATGTTGGTGCCGGATATTCCTTCGACAGATTTGTGGAAAATTCGTCGCCCTGAAACCTTCTCGCCTATCAGTCGATCAGATTAACCGCTTTTAGCAAGTTTATGCCTGACCTGGAATTCAACAATTTTACGGCAGAATTTTCGCAGCCTGGCTAGACCTCCATCGATTATGCCCGGGCGCTTACAAAACATATAAAATATCAGCACTATGCAATAGTGCCAATAATATCGCCTTCTATCAGTAGTACTTCTGCTTGTTTTTTTATAGTGAGTTTACCAGAGCGGGGTGCTGTCAGTTCGAGCGATACTTTTTCAATCATAATATCTACTAGTACGGCATCCTTTTCTACATCGTCACCATCTTCAAAATACCATGTGGCGATGACCGCTTCCGCGCCATCTTCTACTATGTCATTTGTTATTATTATATCCATACTTAATCGGCCTTCATCATCTCTATAACAGTATCAAAAATTTTATCCTTGTTTGGTAAAGCGAACTGTTCCATGGGTCGACTAAACGGAACAGGAATATCCGGATAAGCAATTCGTCGCGGTGATGTCTTGAAAACCCCACTGTCTTGTTCTGCAACAGACGAAATAATTTCACCAGAAACACCATAACTGATGTAATCATCATCGATCACCAATAGTCGCCCTGTTCTAGAAACTGAATTGAAGATGGTTTCACGATCAAGCGGTACCAGACTACGCAAATCAATCACTTCAGCATCGATACCCTCTTTTTCTAATGCATCAGCCGCATCAAGCGCCATGTGTACAGTCACCCCCAGTCCGACCAAAGTGATATTTTTTCCTTCTCGTACGATGGCGGCTTTACCAAAAGGAACGCCATAGACTTCCCTGGGAACATCAACGATAGATTTTTTAACGGTACCCAGCCAGCCCATACCCTGCAGATTTTTATGCAACATGAAGATCACGGGATTATCATCAGCGATGGCGGTATGCATCAAACCTTTAGCATCATAGGCATTGGAAGGCACAACGACCTTCATCCCAGGCAAGTGTGCAAAGGTGGCATACAAACATTGGCTATGTTGTCCCGCATCACCGTAACCACCACCGACAGAGGTCATCAACACCATAGGTATGGGTTGGTTGCCACCAGAGAAATAAGAATTTTTAGCCGCGAGATTATAGATTGCGTCCATACATACGCCAAAGAAGTCGACGAACATTAGTTCGACGATGGGTCGCATGCCAGCTGCCGCGGCACCTACGGCAGCACCTATGAAGGCTGTTTCAGAAATAGGCGTGTCACGAACGCGATCAGGGCCAAACTGATCCAGTAGGCCGGTTGTGGTGCCAAATACACCACCGAGTTTGGCAATATCTTCGCCCATGACAAATACATTGTCATCGGCTTCCATTTCCTGAGAGATAGTTTCGCTGATCGCCTTGGCGATGGTCAATTTGCGTTTAGGCGTGGTCATAATTTTTTCCTAGGCAAAGACTTTTTCTAATGCTTCTGCGGGTTCGGGTTCGGGTTCTGCACGGGCGAATTCAAATGCCTCGTCAACCTCTTTACACATAGCGTCCTCAATCTTCTTCAATGCAGCTTCACCCAGTGCGCCACTGTCTAGTAAATAAGTTCGAAATGTTGGGATAGGGTCCTTTGAGAAAAGACCATCCTTCTCGCCCTCCGGTCGATAGGCCTCAGCGTCGCCCAAAAAATGCCCGGCTAAACGATAGGTTTCAATCTCTATCAGGCTGGGGCCATCTCCCGCTCGCGCCCTCGCAATAGCACGTTCTGCGGCGTCATAGATAGCTAAAGGATCATTGCCTTCGACATATTCCCCCGGAATGCCATAGGCAGCGGCTCGTACATCGTTTCTAGGTACGGCCGTCGCGTCTTTTTTCGCGACTGAGATACCCCAGGCATTGTCTTCAATGATGCATACAAAGGGGAGTTTCCAGAGCGCGGCAAGATTCATCGTTTCATGAAAGCCACCTTGATTTACCGCGCCTTCGCCAATAAAGGCGACAGCGATACCGGGTTCATTACGTAATTTTCGTGCAAGCGCGACACCCGCGGCAGGCCCCATGCCTTCAGCGATAATGCCGCTACAGGCAAAATTCACCTCGGTATCAAATAAATGCATATGGCCGCCACGGCCGCCAGACAGGCCAGTCTTTTTGCCAAAAATCTCAGCGGTCATGGCCTTCAAATTAACGCCTTTGGCTATTGCTATATGGTGGGGGCGATGGGTTGCGAAGACGGCATCTTCAGCATTGAGATGGGCGCATACACCGACAGCACAGGGTTCCTGGCCATTAGAGAGGTGCATCTCACCGGGAACAGGGCCGTTAGCCATATTAAATACGGGTTGTTTGCCTTCGAGGTAGGCTTGTTCCATGCATTCTTCGAAATAACGGCTTTTGAACATGTTCTCATAAAGCCATTTCAGCGTATTCACATCGGATAGCATTGCTAGTGTCCTCCTGAATGTCTATATCAACCTTTTCGATTCTTACTGATTATCACATACTATTAAATATTGGTCTGTTTCTTGTGTTGGTTTCTGTCGACCCTGAAGTTGCTGAAGACGAGCAAGAACCGTCATGTTTCATGAATAATAATCACCTGGATGAAATTATCGACGATCAGATCAGGAACCTGATGGCAGCGATGGTTTGTGGCAATTGATGGTGAAATAGTCGCATCAACACCTCAAATTTTACAGCCACTTGAGGGCGTTGATAATTGCCACAATTGACAGCCGGGGAGTGACCCCCGTGGCGATGTCTGCCATAATCGTCAGCCTCCAAACCCTGGGAAATCAGTGATATGAACACGAAATTCTTTGTCGTACCCTCCATCCTGGCAGTAGCGCTCGCTGGCTGCGCCGGCACGGACCCTCTCACCGGTGCTAGCCAGAATCAGGTGATATCGGTGCAATACGGTACACTTGAGAATGTGCAACAGGTGGCGATGTCGC
>Ga0164315_10004108_pt1 | contig 11285 bp, 11 predicted proteins | sample GuaBasSedimGuay6_FD_113737 | JGI IMG/M metagenome (GOLD analysis project Ga0164315, IMG submission 113737) | Subseafloor sediment microbial communities from Guaymas Basin, Gulf of California, Mexico - Guay6, Core 4569-2, 0-3 cm | ecosystem: Environmental > Aquatic > Marine > Hydrothermal vents...
AACATCATCGGGACAGGTTTCACTCGCTCATAATCGTATATTCCGAGCCTTGCTTTTTTCAGCACTTCTGTTGAGATGTCTGTGCCAAGGATTGTATAAGTGAAACTTGGAGACCGGACAGCAAAGTCATTCAGGACCATTGCCAGCGTATAGGGTTCTTCTCCTGTGGAACAGGCTGCGCTCCAGAACGTGAAAGCTTTTGCCGGGACAGAAAGCGGGTTTTCCAGTCCGGATATGCAAGGAAACTGAACAGATGCCGATTGTTTTTTCCGGATTATCCGGGGCAATATTTTCTGAACCAGAAAATCAAAATGATCAGGTTCCCGAAAGAAATCGGTCTTGTTGGTCGTGACCACATCAATCATATTCGCCAATTCATCTTCCAAGCCCCGGGAACTGAATACATAATCATAATATTCTTTGAAACTGCTTATTCCCAGATTACGCAGCCTTTTCTGAAGACGGGCCTGAAGCATAGTCTTTTTGGCCTCAGGCATTTTTATTCCCAGTTCATCATGAATAAATGTGCTGAAACGATAAAAAATCTTATCGGACATTGCAAGCGGTTTTGTGGGGTCAGATAGCTGGTCATTCATGGCTGATTGGGTGGAACTGTTTGAATTTAAATCGTTCATTCGGCATTAAAGTTGATGTTTGATGTTTGATGTTTGATGTTTGATGCTTGATGCTTGATGCTTAAAAACTGCCGAAAAATATTCATCTTTCACCATTTTTTATCTGCTTTCATAAGATAAACAAAGCAGCCAATGCAAGCACTGTCATCATTATTGCGGATAGCTCCATTCCGAAAAACGGAATGAGGACCAGGCTGCCGACCAACGAACCCACGCATCCGCCCAGCAGATCAGCCGCGTAAAGCGGTGAAACCACAGTTTTCTGATCTTTCACGCCGATCAGACTGGCAAAAGTAAATATGCCGGACACCAGGAATCCGGTAATGAACAGTAAAAATGATATTACAAAAATGCCGGAAGGACAGCCTGATTTTAATAAACCGATAAAAATCAGGCTGAGGATTCCGAATCCGATTAACAAGGCTCTTCCTGACTTTTGAGGCACCATATCATAATTATTGTCAGAAAACGAGTTTTTTGTTATCTGCCGGTCAATTTGATTTTCTGCAGTTTTCTGCGCCATTTTCATCATTGCAAGTGACCCCGCAGTCAGTCCGGCCATAAATACCATCAGCAAAATCCCGATATTTTGAAACAGCACCCCGCTCTTTACCTGATAATGAAGGATCAGCATTGTTTCCAATATCATCCCCATGAAGCCGGCCAGGGCTGCGAGCAGGATTCTTTTCAGTCTTAACCGGGTCCGGGCAATTAAAAACAGGACAACCGTACAAAGCATAATACATATACCTGAAATAATCCACATACAATTTGAAGTATTGGAAAAAGAAAGATTCCAATGGATCACCGGCACTTTCAATGGCATAAGCCAGAGCGTTTTGTCCGCATTTTTGCCGATGTACAATTTTGTTGCCCATTGGAACAGGATCCCAGCAAAATTCCGACAGGGAAAAGGGAAATAGCTGTGACCTGCTGCCCGAAAGAGAGATAGGAACCCGGTATTCCGCCAAACAGGAGTCTGATGCTGCGGATGAATCGGCCGGATAGAACTGACCCGACACAGCAGGTTCCCGGATACCAGAACCAGAAATTTCAGCTTTCAATCCGCTGCTCAGGCATATCATTACGATCAAAATGAAGCATGGTAATAACGCTTTTTTCATACGAGCCTCTTTCTGTAAAAGTAAAAAGTTGAAAGTTGAATGACTGACAAAAGAGTGGTCAGCCCAAAATTTCATGTTGCCAAATTATGGCTGAAAGTTTATGGTGTGTCAAGCTTGATTCCGCAAACATTGTCGGTTGCCTGGCTCGGATTGGCAAATCCGAGCCATTCTTCGGAGTGCCAAAATGAAATTTTGGCAGAGCCGAAGGCGAGAATCACCCCTCGGGCAGCCATTGTCAAATCCGATCCGTCAAAAACATTGCGGACGGGATTGCAAATCCCGTCCGGCTTGGAATGAAATTTCAGCACCCGGAGAAGTTATGGGAAAAAAGTTGCGGACGGAATTGCAAATCCCGTCCGACTTGAAGAAGGAATATACAGCCTATAGCGGCCCGGAATATACCATTGAATGGTATTTTGATGAAAAAGGCCACAGTTAGCCATCAACTTATTTTGACAATCTGAATTCCCGCAGACAGAACAAACTGATGTATCTTTTCAGAAGGATGGGGGATTTCGGAAAGATTCTTGACATAACAAAATTCAGAAACGAAGGGGACGGAATTTACGCTTTCAAACCTCAGCCTGACAGATTTCTGTGTTTCTTCAAAGGAAACAGGATCATTGTCACCAATGCTTTTCAGAAGAAGCAGGACAAGCTTCCGGCCCCTGAAAAAAGGACTGCGCTGAGGAGCAGAAAAGAATATGAAATGCGTCTGAAGGGAGGAACATATTATGATCGGACACAGTGAACCGACAACATACCACAGAATCATGGCTGAACCCGGAAGAAAGGAAACATTTGAGGAGGGATACAGGGAGTTCCTGTTATCCGAGTTGCGCATCGCACTGGAACAGGGAGATTATCCGTCCGCATCCGAACTTGTCGCAACTCTGGCAGAAAAGTCAGAAATCTGTCAGCAAACTGCCCGGACATCGGATGAGATTTCTCTGAAAAATTTCTTTGACATACTGAATCTTACAGGTTGCAGAATCTTTCTGAAGATGAAGGAGTGTTGAAATGAAATTTCAGCACTCGGAGAAGTTAAAAAAAAATGTTGCGGACGGGATTGCAAATCCCGTCCGGCTTGAAAAATTTTTAAAAGCAGGTAAGGAAAAGAGCATGGTGCCTGAGATATGACAGCGGGTCGGAGGATGAAACGGATGATATTGCCTGAGATAGTAAGGATGAAACGGATATATCCGTTCAATCCTGGCCGATGAGATGCATTCGCTTCAATAAACGCTTGCTTCGGGTTGGCAAACCCGAAGCACTTGGTGTGGCGGGGGATTTGCCAATCCCCCGCGAACAAGCAGGGAGGAGTGCTGAACTTTCAGTTTAGCGCAAGCGGGGCGGGGGATTTGCCAATCCCCCGCGAGCAACTTTAAAAAAAGCTGAGTAAATCAAGACCTCCGAGGTTTTTGAAACCTCGGAGGTCCTGAGGCGTGGGATTTGCCAATCCAGGTTCGCTCCCTCGTATCTGAATTTTTTTTGTGGGAACCTGAATAAAATGTTTGACACCCGTTTTCCCATCTGATAAATAGAAGAGATGATTTATTTATATGGCTGAGGAGATGGGAATAACAGCAAGTGGATATCAGAAGATGTTTTATACAGGTCTGGCATTTGACAGGCTTAAAGAGATAAAGAACAAAATTCTGTATCTTTGTAGAGAAAAAGTTGTTCCGGAAATGTATTTACAGAGGAGGTGAAATAATGGCGTTTACGGATTATAAAAGCATGGACGAGGTGACCGCAAAGCATCCTATAAGGTCAGGTGATGAGCAGGCATCCGCTTCCGTTTCAGCAGCGGACCCGGTACAACTGGCCGGTGTTCTGAAGCACATCTTCGGGGAATGTGAAAGGCATACAGCAAACGTGTGCAACAAGTGACAAGTGGCAACTATCAAAAGACCTCCGAGGTTTTTGAAACCTCGGAGGTCTGAAGAAGCCCTGCAAGCAATGTTGCAGACAACTGACAACAAAACAACTGATGATTTGCAAAGAAGGAAAACACAAATGAAACAGATTCTTCTGCGATCACTTATCGCAGGCTTGTTTATTTTCAGTGCGGCAGTTCCGTTGCACGCTCAGATCACTTTGGACGGAACTGTCGGAACCGCGGGAAAGATGACACTGCCCGGTCCGGATTATGATATCAGGGCCGACTATGGTCAGCAGGCCGGAGCGAACCTCTTTCACAGCTTCCAGCAGTTCAATATCGGCACCAATGAAAGCGCGACATTCAACGGTCCCGCGTCTGTCCAAAACATCATCTCCCGGGTTACCGGCGGAGATGTTTCCCGGATTGACGGGCTTCTGCGTTCAGCTATTGACGGAGCCGACATGTACTTGCTGAATCATGCAGGTGTGATGTTCGGGCCCAATGCCACACTTGATGTGAGTGGGTCATTTCATGTCAGTACGGCTGATTATCTCCGTCTCGGAGAAAATGAACGGTTCTATACCGAGCCTCTGACTGGAGAACTCTTGTCATCAGCAGCACCGGCAGCATTCGGGTTCTTGGACGGCGAAGCCGCACCAATCTCCTTTGAAGGGCATGAGGAGCTGAGCACCGATATATGGGATGAGGATTACGGAACTTGGTGGAACTGGCTGGATTACAACAAATATGATTATGCCGGTCTTGAGGTCCCGGAAGGGGAAACCATTTCCATAGCCAGCGGAAAGATTGACATGACAGGAACCTATTTCCGCGACAAAGAGGGCGTGATCAAGACGGTGGGATCGAATCTGAGAGCACCCATCGGAGAGATCAGTCTGACAGCGATCAGCTCTCAGGGAGAGGTGGGCATCGCCGCGCAGGATCCGGCATCCGGCATTCCGGAGCCGGCATTATGCAAAGGCGACATAACCCTTTCCCACGGAGCAGTGCTTAACGTGGAGAAAAGTTTTGGCAGTAGCGGAAGCGTCTTTGTCCATGGCGGAAGGTTTATCGTGGATACAAACAGTGAGATATTATCCGAAACTGCTATCTTCTCCCAAGGGGCCAGCGAGGTTGACGGCGTGATCTCTGTCCGGGCAGATGAGGTCTTTGTGGGAAACGGATCCAGAATCTCCGGAGAGACAAAGGGAACTGGCAAAGGCACGGATATCAGCATCATTGCCTCGGAAGAGGTCAGCATCATCCGCGGAAGGCTGACAAACAGCTCGTCATACCATGAGGGACCCGGGGCAGGGGATGGCGGAAAGCTTTCCATAGAGGCAAGACAAATAAGTATTTCAGCGGATTCATGGCTCGGAGGCGAGTCTTACGGAACCGGAAGGGGCGGGGATATCGCTCTTGACGCGTCCGAATCTGTCCGGGTTTCAGAGTACGCGCTGATTGCGACATCAGCAAAGCAATCGGCCACCGGCCAGGCCGGAAACATCACCATCAACTCTCCCGCACTAACTGTGGAGACCGGCGCAGTCATTGAAAGTCGGTCGGAGGGTTCCGGAAAGGGCGGGAACATCGGGATGAATGTCAGAAAACTGGAGGTGATTGATGAGGGCAAAGTCTCGACCCAGGCACTCTCCACGGGACATGGCGGAAATCTGACGATCTCCGGGCCTGATCCGGCAAAGAATGACGACTTTGCTGATTCGGTCATGCTTTCAGGTCTCAGTACAGGAATGCAGGCCGGGACATCCGGTTCCGGCAAGGCCGGGAGCATTTCCATTCACGCAAAAGCATTGTCCGTCACCGACCACGCTATCATCGCCACTTCCGCATCCGACACAGGGAACGCAGGCACTGTCATGCTGAATGTCGGAACGCTTGATCTCGCCAGCCGCGGTTCTGTGGCCTCGGCAAGCGAGTATCCCGAGGCAAGAGTTCATGCAATCGCTGATCTTTCGGAACTGGAAAGCCTGCCCGCTCCCCAAGTGGGAGACATAGTCATTGTGCGGGACATTGGGAACGGCGAATCCGCCACGGCCATTCTTGATGCCGCCAATAACTGGATACCTCTGACAGGAGAGGTGTATCAGGCCGAGGACATGGCCGAGCTGGACACGATGATTGACTACGAGTATCCGGCTGACGGAGAAGGTCATACAGTCGTAGTCCGGGACGGGGGGGACGGCAAGCCTGCGAGCTTTGTTTACAACGGTTACCTCGCCTGGGTGAGGATCAGCAATCTCTATACAGTGACAGATATTGAACAGCGGGATGCGTTCCCTGTCTTTCCGGGAGATGTCGCCCGAATTGAAAACATGGGAAATCCTGAATATGTCACTTACACCGGCCAGGAATGGATCCCCTCCAAAGCGGTTCATTCCGTGGACAGTCTGGCAGAGATGGACAGCCTCCCCATCCAAAAGGGTGATGTGGCAAAAGTCGCAGACGCGGGCAACGGTGCTGCGGAGAGTTTTATCTTTGACGGAGAAGGCTGGATCAGCTTCTACATGACCGGCAATGCTGGAACCATTTCCATCAACGCGGATGAAGCCGTGGAACTGGCGGATGATGCCACGCTGACCACTTCAAGTTCCGGCGGAGTCCGTGCCGGAGAAATCAGCATTGACGCGGAGCATCTGCATATCGGAGGCAGCGCGTCGGTCTCCTCGACCAGTTCGTCCATAGGAGACGCGGGAAGAATTGAAATTCGTTCCGAAAAGACTGTCACTCTGGATGGCGACGCGGGTATCACCTCTGCCACGTTTGGACAGGGCAGGGCCGGCGACATAGAGACTGAGGCATCGGAGATCACACTCGGCGGGGCTTCCCGGATATCATCCGCAAGCGAATCCCCCGGTCAGGGCGGGCCCGCGGGAACGGTCCTCATCCAGGCAGGCGGCTTTGTGCGAATGAAAGAATATGCGTCCGTCACCACCTCGACCGAGGGAACCGGCAAGGCCGGCGACATCACTGTGGCGGCCTCAAATCTCGAACTCGAAGGGAACGCGACGGTTTCCTCAGAGAGCAGGGCCTCGGAAAACGGGGGGGACGCAGGTACGATTTCCGTGAGTGCGGATGATTCTCTGAGACTTTCCGGTAAAAGTACGCTGACCACCCAAGCATCAGGGGCGGGGGGTGGAAAAATTTTCGTGAACGCCGGCAACCGGATATATCTTCTCGGCACCGACATCACCAGCAGTGTGAAACAGGGTGAGGGCAAAGGCGGCGATGTCACGACAAATTCAAAATTTGTCATCCTGAATCACGGGAATATCACTGCCAATGCCAAGGACGGAGACGGCGGGGCCATTTTCATCGTGACGGACAATTACCTGAAATCATCGGACAGCAAGGTCACCGCCACCTCAAGGCGGGGCAATGACGGAACTGTGAGGATCGAAGCCCCGGATGCGGATGTCAGCAGTGATCTGGTAATTCTGCCTGAATCTCTTCTTGATGCATCACGCTGGATGAAAACGCCGTGTGCGGCGCGATCCGGAGAAAATGCCAGCCGGTTTATAATAAAGGGGCAGGATGCAACGCCCACCGCGTTTGATGACTGGCAGCCAAGCCCGCTGACATGGTCCGGCCGTTCAGATTCGGAGAATAATTTGTCAGAGCAGGAATAACCGCCGTGAGGCGCGGGGGATTTGCCAATCCCCCGCAAGCAACTTTATGAACCGCCCGTGTTGCTCGGTTCGGACTTCGGCGTGAGATCAGACTTCGGCGAACGATATTTTCTGCCTGAAGGTGGCGGCACGGTTTTGGAAGGACAACCTTTTTAATTCTTAATTCACAAAAAGGAGGTTCAAATTTTTTTCCATGATGGCCGTCTGGATCATGATTTCAGGCATGGCTTTGGCAACGGACCTGGATTCCCCCCGAACGGGCTGACTGATCCGGGCTTCCCGACAAGCTTCTGCGGATTTACAGCGCGTTGACCCGGTAAAACAGGATAAAGGAATATGAAATCAATAACAAAACATATCAACAGATTATATCTTGATCCGAATAATTACCGCTTTATTGATAAGCCCGAATACAAAAAAGTTCCGGACAGACTGATGACTATCCCATCAGTTCAGAAACGGACGCGATTTCTGCTGACAGGCAAAAAAAATGAATATATCCAAGATTTGATTGCCAGTTTCAAAGAGAACGGTTTCCTTCGACTGAATCAGATACAGGTAAGGGAATTGCCGGATGACAAATTCATGGTTTCAGAGGGCAACCGGCGCATTGCCACGTTGAAATATCTGTATGAGGAATGGAAGGAAAAAGGCGCGGATATTGGGAAACTGACCGAAGCCTCGTTTAAAAGCGTTCCTGCTGTTTTGCATTCGGGAGAAAGCCTGATTGTCATGGGACTTGACCATATTACGGGAAAACGAAAATGGAGTCCCCTCAGTCAGGCCCAGTTCATTGATGACCTTATCAATGAACACCAGATGATCGAAGATGAGATTTGTGCTGCTCTGGGGATCAGTAAAACTGCGCTTCGCCGGGCAAGGCGGTCCATTTCGCTCATCAACCGATATAAACAGGGCGATTATGGCGACCAGTTCACCAGTTCCATGTATTCAATTTTTGAAGAGATTATAAAAAGAACAGAGATAAAAAAGTGGCTAAACTGGAACGATGTGGAAATGCGTCCTGAAAACCTCTCAAATGAGGAGCGGATTTTTTCATGGATTTCAAAAGATGAAAATATCGAATGGAATGAGGCGGGCGAGGAAATTTCACGGGAAATAAAAGAGCCGATTATTACCAAATCCGCTGAAATACGTGAACTTTCAAAATATATCAGTGAACCGGCTGCCATTGACCGCATGGAGGCCGGCCAGAGTATCACGGAAGGCTTTGTGTTCAGCGATGCGGTTGGAAAAAGCAAATTTCTCAGCAGTCTTGACAACCTGAAAAACAACATTTCCACAGTTTTCAATTTTTCGGAATATATGGAGTCGGAACACTTTGAAGATATAAAAAACCTGAAGGCAAAGATTGAAAAACTGCTTCCGCAGGAAGATCACCACATTTCTCCGCAGACCGGTCTGGCCCCGCTTTTTCAGGAAAACCTCAGTACTCGCCTTAGTGAAATCACTATCCGGCGGTACAGAAAACTGCAGCGGTTACAGATCAGGCATCTGAACCGGATCAACATTTTTGCCGGAAAAAACAACAGCGGCAAAACCTCTTTGCTGGAAGCGGTGTATCTGCTTTCCCAACTCAATGATATCAATGCGCTTATTGAACTGGAACGACACCGGGGCAAGTTTGGCGAAATGTTCCATTCCAGGTGGCTGGCGAGAAATGTGAATGAGACATTGAGGATTTCAGGAAAAACCGGGGATGCTGAGGTATCTGTCTCTTTTGTCCCCCGACAGACCACAGCGCAGATTGACAAAAGCGGATATATCTCATCCATTGTTGCTGAAGCTGATATTGACGGAACCGCTTTGAAAAGCAGGGCACATCTTTTTTCCAACAAAGAACCTGAAATCTTTTATCAGAAAAGCAGTCTGTTATGCCATGCTGCGTTGACAAGCCCCTACCGCTACAATGAAGGCCTGCTCAGAAAAGCCCATGCGGTTGCTGTGAGAGAACGCTCTGTTGATGACATCATCCGCTTTATCCGTGAAACCGTTGACCCTTCCCTGAACCGGATTGAGATGGTCAATATTGAGGGAGAAAACCGGTTTTATGTGCATACTGATACCTTTGATTACAGTTTTGATATGACAAAATATGGGGAAGGCGTTCAGCGGGTCTTTGAGATTGCCTTGCTGATGAGCTACTGCCGGAACGGAATCCTCTGCATTGATGAATTTGAAAGCGCGATCCACAAGAGTCTTTTGGTGGATTTTTCCAGATTCGTCCATCAACTGTCAGAACATTTCAATGTGCAGGTCTTCTTAACCACCCACAGCAAGGAGTGCATTGACGCGTTTATTGAAAACCAGTACAAAAATGAGGATATAACCGCTTTTGCTCTGCGGGAAACAGCAGAAGGCACTGTTGAGAGTAAATACGTCAAAGGGAAACGGCTGGAAAAGCTGATCGAAATCATTAATGTTGATATAAGAGGGTAATATGCAGAATATCGTTTTCGTGCTTTGCGAAGGTCCGCACGATGTGGCGTTTCTCTACAGGATTCTCAGGACCGTCGGTTTCAAAAATTATTCTGAAAAGATCAAGGATTTTCCTGAGCCCATGGATTCTTTTATCATCCAATCTGTGAAAAAAACTGCCATAGAGGAGATGAAATTGGAAGAGATACGGAGCCGTCCCATACCTTCGGAGGCACTGGCATATCGGAATGACTCGCTCTTTTTGATGTACAGTGTGCATGGCGATTCAAAAAAGCCTGTAAGGAAAAAAATCATCGAAAGTGTTTCAGAAATTATCCCGACAGATCCGGACGGGTTCAATCCTTTGGAAAACGTGAACTTCTCCATCTTATATTTTTTCGACGCTGATAACAGGGGGATTGCAGGACGATTACAGGAGATTAAAAGTGAGTTGGCCGAGTTTTCCAAGAGTAAAACAGATGATGATTTTACTGGAAATGCCTGTTTCCATGAGATTGACGGTATAAGATATGGCGCATACATCTTTGCCAAAAAGGACGGAAAAGGAAATCTTGAAGACATTCTGCTCCCTCTGATGAAAGAAGATAATCAGGAAATTTTTGAGAAAGCAGAACAATACCTTGAATTGAAAAAAGATGACAGTCGTCTGAAAAAGCTGAAAATTCAGGAGAAAGGTGGAAAAATAACAGAAAAAAGGACAGGGGGCAAAATGAAGTTTGATTTGCTGAAATCTGAAATATGCGTGGCAGGGCAATTGCAGAATTCAGGCAAGTCAAATGTTGTCATCATAAAAGATTGTGATTATATTACGCTGAACAAGATCAATGATTCTCATGAATGTCAGGAGATTGTAAAATTCTTCAAAAAATGCTTACGCCAATAACAATACTTATAATCGTCTCATGCGGCCCCATCTTTTTTTTCGGCCCTCTTCTTTTTATCTGCCTTGCCACCGCATTGTTGCATCTTGAACAGCGGAGCATCATACAAAACCCGAACCGCATTTGCCAATCGTTCGACGGCTCGTCTGAACTCGCCGAACTCTGAGTTCACGCCGAAGCCCCCGCAAGCAACTTTATAAACCGCTTGCAAGTCCGAGGTGTGAGGCGCGGGGGATTTGCCAATCCCCCCGCAAGCAACTTTATGAACCGCCCGTGTTGCCCGGTTCGGATTGGCAAATCCGAACCGCTGCGGTGATGGGCGGGTGTCCGTCAGTTGTAAATTCTTGTAACCTTTTAACAAAATTAAGGAGGAGAAAGAATGAAGAAATTTATTGTGACGTTAGTTATGGCTACATTGCTTCTGCCGGGCAATGTGCTGGCTGCTGAAAAGATTAAGCTGGCGGCGTTGGGAGATTTCCCGCCGTTTCAGTACAGAGAGAAATCGCAGATGACCGGCATTGATGTGGACATGGCCCGAGAGGTCTGCAAACGGCTCGGGATTGAACCTGAGTTCAAAGTGGTGCCTTGGAAAAGAGCTTTGAAAATTGCGAAGAAAGGCGATGTGACGGGTATCCTTACTGCATTGCACAAAG
>Ga0164315_10004109_pt1 | contig 11283 bp, 8 predicted proteins | sample GuaBasSedimGuay6_FD_113737 | JGI IMG/M metagenome (GOLD analysis project Ga0164315, IMG submission 113737) | Subseafloor sediment microbial communities from Guaymas Basin, Gulf of California, Mexico - Guay6, Core 4569-2, 0-3 cm | ecosystem: Environmental > Aquatic > Marine > Hydrothermal vents >...
GAAATTCTAAACCCATAAATCCTAGGGCGTTGCCCTAGGCTGGTATGTCAGCCCCTTTCAGGGGCAAAGCAATCTAAAAAAGTCTTATGCGAACTTAGTGATTGCTGTACTAGTACCTTGTCATTTTTCTATTGTCGGGTAGGGTGCGTCCTACGCACCATTGGGCAGAACTGGTGCGTAGGACGCACCCTACAAAACAAAATTGACAAGGTGCTAGGGGGGGGTTCCGGTTTTCTTTCCCCTTTCTGGTATGTAACTCACCCATTCTTCTTGATTTGATGAATTTCATCCTAGGTTTGTGCCCCCCCAACAGAACCTCAGTAACTCCTTTCCCCTTAGAGCGTTCCCCTATATCAACAATGTATAACCAAAGTTAGATTTAAAACGTTGTTTAAAGTCATCTATCGTCACGGAATGATTTTGAGTGCCGTGATGTTCAACTTTAATGGCCCCCATCAGTGAGGCAATCCGTCCGGTGGTTTCCCAATCAATATCTTTCATCAAACCATACAGTAGTCCACCACGAAAGGCATCCCCACAGCCAGTGGGGTCATTGATGACTTTAGCTTCGGCACTGGGTATGTTATAAACGGTGTCAGGCGTGTAAATCACTGCACCGTCTGCCCCTTTGGTGACGATTAATGCTTGCACCCGCGCTGCCACTTGTTGCTCAGACAAGCCGGTGCGTTCATGGATCAATTGCCATTCATAATCATTAGCAATAACCCATGTAGCCTGCTCAATGAATTGCAATATGTCGTTGCCATCAAACATCGGCATACCTTGCCCCGGATCAAATATAAAAGGAATACCGGCTGAGGTAAATTGTCTGGCATGTTGAATCATACCCTCACGCCCATCAGGAGAAACTATGCCAATAGTTGCGCCTTCAGCCTGAGAAACTTTATTAAAATGTGCAAAATTCATCGCACCCGGATGAAAAGCGGTAATTTGATTGTCATCCATATCAGTGGTAATGAATGCTTGGGCTGTGTAAGTGTGATCAATATTGGTCACATGTGTGCGCGGGATGTTGCAGTTATCCATCCATTCGGCATAAAGCGCGAAATCAGTGCCCACGGTTCCCATAGGCAGCGGTTCACCGCCCAATAGCTTAAGGTTATAAGCAATATTGCCCGCACACCCGCCAAATTCGCGGCGCATATCCGGTACCAGAAACGATACATTGATAATATGCATCTTTTCAGGCAGTATATGGTGTTTAAATTTATCATTAAATACCATAATGGTATCAAAAGCAAATGACCCACAAATTAAAGCAGACATAGTTAGAAAGATTCCGTTATCAGAATGTTGACTTAAAAAAAGCCAACCGATTTTTAGACAAGGCGATTTTATTAATGAGTCCCTTTGATCTAAAATGGCATTGGTAAAGAGTAAAAAGTAAAAGTTGTCAAAACGTTTAATGATGTCACCCACTACCATAAATAACCATAAGTGGCCACCTATAACCCGACGAATCATTGTAAATAACCCATTATACGGTTTCGGTTTTGAGTGGGTATCACCAATATTGAATAATCAAACTAAATACTTATGGGTAACACGCTGGGTTAAATAACGCCAAAAACAGTCAATGTACAGCATTAGGGAAAGTTTTCCAAGTACTCTGTCCATAGAATTTTATAGTGCTGGTACTTCATTATTTGGGAGTTACTTTAAATATATGATTATCAATGTATTCGACAGTAGTGAATAGCGAAGAGCAATTTTGTGCAAAAAAAGCATAAAACGCTTTATAACCTTTATTAACATTTAATAAAGTGAAGCGATAAAATCACAATTTTTTGTGATTGAATGTGACTGGGTGTTTTTGAATGATATTTAACAATACCATCACCAAATAATGCCTTTTGAACCGGTTATTTAATGAATGATTGAATTAATGATATTAATTTTTATCCGATAAACAAGCTTGCACAATGCATAAAGATATCATCATTCATCATTCATCATTCATCATTCATCATTCATCATTCCTTTAGCAACACAGTCTTGCCGGCCTGTAATCCTAAAAAACCTTTTATAACAACCACTTGTTCTTTTTTCAAGCCTTCCACTATTTCCACCCTATCCGCTAAACGTCGCCCACTGCGGACACTTTGTCGTTGCACCTTATTGTCAGCATCCACTATAAATACATATTCTCCGGCCCGATCACGACGTAAAGCGGTATAAGGTAAAGTCAAGCGTGGTGAAATGTGGCTTTTTATTATCACGCGGCAAAATTGTCCTACCCGAACACCCTGAGGCAACGGACGCAGAGCGACTTCTATTCGGCCCAAGCGAGTGCGCGGCGCAATGGTGGGATGAATGCGTGAAACATAGCCTTTAAAGGTTTTTGTGCCCAATGCGTCAATTCGCACCAAAACAGTCTCTTTCAATTTCAGTTGTGACAACAGTAATGAAGACACATCGACGTCTATCACTAACGAGGTGGGCACTATCACCGTTAAAACGTGGGTGTTTTCAGAAATGACATCGCCCGGCTCGGCTAAACGAGCTGTGACAATACCGGTCAACGGCGCTGTGATTTTGGTGTAGCTTAAACGAGTCCGCAAAATTTTTTCTGAAGCACGGGCAATCGCTTGTTCTGTTTGGGCGCGTGACAAATCATCGGCAGGTATCATTTTTTTGTTGGCCAATTTTTGCAAACGTCGCACATTGAGACGGGCGTACTTGTGGGTAGCTATGGCCTTATTTAATTCTGCTTTTAATAAAACATCATCCAATTGCACTAGCCGTGCGTTAACTTTTATGACATCGCCTTCGTAATAGGGCAAATAGGTAATGCGCCCTTTTTCTTGCGTGAAAATTCGTACAATGCGCCTAGCCCGTAAAGTGCCTGTGTAGACTGTGGTCGTGGTTAAGGGCTGTGGACTCACGATTGCCGTTTTGACTAAATGGGCAGTGGGGTTTCGGGCCGTGTGTTTGGCCGGGGGAGTCTGTGGTTGGCCACAGGCGGTAAGTAATAGACAAATAATTGAAAAAATGTACCAAGGCATGGGAACAATTCAACGGAATAAAATCAAAGAAATAAATGAGTTATAAAATGACCAATGAGTGATTGAACAGAAACCCCTATTTTGAACTTTTTGACTTTTAAGCATTAATAATTAACCATTAATAATTATTTTAGATTATCTTAAGTTTAATCCTGTTCAAACTTTTTCCAATTGGCGAAGGTATTATATATAACGATAGATTATAATAAATGTCTGAACTATTGATAAGAATAGTGCGACAGCATAAGCATCAAGGATTTACGCGGGTGGATTCTGGTTTTGACGTAAAACAATCTGTGCAAATCCTTCAATGCGTTGTACGCTCATCACCCTAACCACCTTAGGTAACTCCCAAATAATAATATACCAATGTTCGATTTTTTCCCCAGGTTGTGCACCTGGGGCTATTCACATTTTCAGGCCTGAAAACCCCTTCGGGGTTGATAAAAGTGATTTATAATTTTTCTGGTAATTTTTCTGGTAGGTTAATTTTTTGGAGTTACCCTTATTAAAATTCTTTTAATAACGGACATGCTGTGCGTTAGTCTAAAACGAGGCTTTGCTAAAGTTGCTAATCTGCTAAGATTGGCTATCCATGCGATTATCCGCTTGCTAATCTCACTGCTAATCTGCGAGATTAGCAATTTATCCTTTTATTTTATATTCGCGAATAAAAATGCAGCGCAGCTTTCCTTTCCTTATTTGTTATTATATGCTATTTGCGAATAAACGTGTTTTGGGGCCGCTTTATTCTTATTAATTAAGCATTAATAATGAACCATTAATATTAGTTCACTCAGTTCGACGCTAACGTTGTTTGGGCACAAAAAACTTTAGCCTGGAACTGACAAATGCTTTACTTTTTGTTCAACTTAGGTACACTACGCAATTTTTTAAACGAGAATTGAGTTTAATCTTTGAAACAGCACTTACACACACTATTTACACGCGCGCTTGCCCAATTACAAGCCCAACGCGTTTTTCCTGAAAACATCACTGTCGACATCCGTCTTGAACGGACTCGTGACACACGGCATGGTGATTTTGCTTGTAATGCCGCTATGGTATTGGCAAAAGCCGCGCACATACGTCCGCGTGATTTAGCAGAGCGTATTATTGAACAGTTGCCAACAAATGATGAATTTATAGCTAAGGTTGAGATTGCGGGTCCAGGTTTTATCAATGTATTTTTGACACAAACCGCTTATTATACTGTTATTAATGATATTTTGACCGCCCAACAGGCTTATGGACATAGCCAGCTTGGTGCCGGGCAAACCGTGATGATTGAATTTGTGTCGGCTAATCCAACCGGCCCGTTGCATGTTGGGCATGGGCGAGGGGCAGCTTATGGCGCAGCTTTAGCAAATCTATTAATAGTAGCAGGCTTTAAAGTCCATAAAGAATACTATATCAACGATGCTGGGCGGCAAATGGATATTTTGGCCACCAGTGTATGGCTACGTTACCTAGAACTGTGTGGTGAAACCTTAGCATTTCCGTTAAATGGCTATCAAGGCGACTATGTTTGGGATATTGCAGCCAATTTGCACCGTGAGCAGGGTGATGCTTTTCGGCATAGTGCCCCGGTCGTCTTTGAGAATATTTCACCGGAGATTGTGAAAGCTGACGATCTAGAAAAACTCATGGATGCCCTGATTGAACGTAGCCAACAGTTACTTGGCTTCACCGCCTATCGGCTTTTTTTTGAAAAAGGCTTAGAGATAATTCTTGAAGATATACGCGGCGATTTGGAACAATTTGGCGTAGTGTATGATGAATGGTTTTCTGAGTCTCGCCTCAGCACCAATAACACGGTGGCTAAGGCGATAGAGCAATTGAAAGCGGGTGGACATACCTACGAACAAAATGGTGCATTATGGTTTCGTTCCAGCGCGTTTGGTGATGAAAAAGATCGGGTGGTGGTGCGTGAAAATGGACAATTCACCTATTTTGCGTCAGATATTGCTTATCATTTGAATAAATTAGAGCGTGGGTTTGACCATATCATTAATATTTGGGGCGCAGATCATCATGGTTATGTGCCGCGTGTGAAAGCGGCGATAACGGCATTGGGCGCAGATGCTAATCGTTTGACCATATTGTTAGTGCAATTTGCGAGTCTTTTCCGTGGCAAAGAGCGGCTACCAATGTCTACTCGTAGTGGCGAATTTGTGACATTGCGGGAATTGCGTGAAGAAGTGGGACGTGATGCCGCTCGCTTTTTTTATATCCAACGTAAAAGTGAACAACATCTGAATTTTGATTTAGAATTAGCGAAATCCCAAACCAAAGATAATCCGGTGTATTATGTACAATATGCACACGCACGGATTAGCAGTGTTTTTCGGCGATTGCGCGAAAAAAATCAAACTTGGTATCACAACCAAGCAACGCTAAAACGACTTGAAACGGATCGTGAACAAGCTTTGTTGTTTACGCTGTCGCGCTACCCGGAAGTGATAGAAAGTGCGGCACACGCTTATGAACCACACCAACTTATTTATTATTTACGTAATTTGGCCCAAGATTTCCATACTTTTTATGATGATGATCGCCACATAATTTTAGTTGATGATGAACAATTGCGTAATGCACGTTTAAGTTTAATCGCTACGGTACAACAAATATTGCGTAATGGTTTGACAATCATTGGTATTTCAGCACCGGAGGTGATGTAATCATGGCGATCCGAAATCGACGTGTGCGGCGTTCTGACTACGTTTCTCCGACCTGTCCGCCGGGGTGGGCGTGGCTATTGGCGGGTATTTTGATAGGTGTATTTATCTCATTTCTTTTTTATTTGCGAGAAATTGCCCCGCAACTATCATACGATAAAACAAAGGCTCCCGCTGTCTCAGCTGAAAACCAAACAACAACGCCTTTAACTATCGATTTTGGCAATTCGGGGTTTGAGTTTGATAAGACACCACCTAGTAGACCACTTGTGACTTACGTGGATATGCCAAATCATGATTTCCCGATAACGGTTCCTGGTCAATATTTATTACAAGTCGGTTCATTTCAAAATGAGCAAGCGGCCCTTGGATTGAAAGCCCACTTGAGCCATTTTGGCGTACCCGCTCGTGTTGAGAAAACGACACTCAATGAAACGGAACTCTGGCATCGAGTGTTGGTAGGTCCATTTACCGATTTAGACAGACTCAATCAAACACAGGCGTTGCTTGCGGATAATAATATTTCTGTTATTGCCCGAAAACTTAAGGCGAAATGACCCCAAAACGTGAGCTTAAACTAAGGGAGCGATACACCTTCCATTTCAAGCATACGTACTAGGCGAATCAAAGGTAAGCCTATGAGAGCTGTGGGATCACTGCCGACCATTTTAGAAAGCAGCGCAATCCCCAAGCCTTCTGATTTAAAACTACCAGAACAATTATAAGGTTTGTCCACAGCCAAGTAATTTTCTATTTGCGAATCGGATAGTTTACGAAATTTAACGCTAAAGCGTACAATATCCGTTTGAGCTTGGTTAGTATCCGTATTGAGCAGGCATAAACCCGTTAGAAATTCGACGGATTTGCCACTGACAAAAGTCAATTGTTTGACGGCCTGTTCATGGGTGCCTGGTTTACCTAATATTGTTTCACTGACCACAGCCACTTGATCGGAACCAATGATTAAGGCTTGCGGATAAGTTGACCGGGCCGAGCGGGCTTTGAGTTCAGCCAAACGGATGACTAGGGTGGCTGGGGATTCATTGGGTTCGGGCGTTTCATCAATCTGTGGGGCATAAGTTTCAAACGGCACATGTAATCGGCTTAACACACTTTTTCTAAAAGGTGAAGTTGAGGCCAGTACTAGGGGTAAGGTAAGAGATGGTGGGACATGCAATACAGTCATGGCAATTTTTATCCTGATAAGTAGAATCGGGCCGTTTCTACAGCCCCGTTTTCACTACAATTCCTTTGCGTACACAGTTTAATCGTGTTTTTTGATAAATTATTAGGTTTGTTGACAATAGTCAAGTCGCCATTATATGATTAAAAAATTATGTTAAAAAGTCTCCCAACGTGGATTTTTCCTAAGCGTCTTGCTCTTGCCCGCGATAATTTGAAAGGACATGTTGCGCTCGCGCAGATGGAACGATTGCATGACAGTTTGTGTGACGTTCAAGGGGACGCGCATATTGACTGGTCATTTGCAATGGATGATAAACAACGCCCAACCATTTCGGGCAGTGTGCATGCGCAACTTCCGATGCTTTGTCAACGTTGTTTACAACCGATGTTATGGCCTGTTGATAAAAGGGTAGCGTTAGTTATTCTGACACACGAACCCACTGAAAACGAAGAACTGCCAGCAGGCTATGAGGCGAACACTTTGATAAACACACCAAACTCATTAATCACTTTGATTGAAGACGAGTTGATTTTAGCCTTACCTATTGTCGCGATACACAGTATATGTCCGTCCAATGAGTATCAATTGCAGGAAACTTTGGCTGAAGACTTAACCTTTCAAAATAATCCCTTTTATGTCTTATCAAAATTAAAAAATAATTAAAAATGACAATGACAATTGAAAATATGATAACTAATCCATAATGCCAGTTATATATTCAAATTCATGCTTATAATCTCAATAAACTGCCCAAAATCACTCATAATTTTTGGCTATTCACAAAAAAAACCATTGTTTCAATCAATTGAGAACTATTCCAAAAGATTTTTGGTAAAATGAATCCTAAGGACTTACAAACTGATAGAGATAATGATTGGTGGGCAAGCGAGCAGCAAAATTAAGACAAATCCAATGCGATACACCCGCTTGCACATTCTAGAAATCGCTCCTATTTTTTTTGCATAAAAAACTTGAAGCCTTCAAATTGAGTTTGCTCAAGTGGTTTCGAGGCAAAAGTGTTTGTGTACAAAAAACGTTTGCCTTGATAGCCTCTTAATTTTATTATTTAATAGAGTTGAGCATCGATCAAAACTCTTTTTCAGGCAAAAGAAAAACGTTCCCCAGGTTTCCTTAAGGCTATTCAAATTCAACCCCGTAGGGGTGAAACCAGGTTTTCTTAAGTAAATAGCCTTAAGAAAACCGGGAACTTTTAAAAATCTCAACCCCAAAGGGGTTGAATGTGAATAGCCTTAAGGAAACATGGGGTTTTGCCAGAGGATCGAGTTTATACCGATTAAACGTAACCCATTGATTTACTTGAAATGAGCATTGACGCAAGTTTAATAAAATCAAGCACTTAAGATGAAATCGGTATAATGTCTAATTAATGACACATTGGGTGTTTCCCAAAAAATTTTAACGAAGATACCATCTGCGTTTTTTGAGCGGGGATTGGTTTTACCGCAGGCTATTAAATTTTCTTCCTTATTTAGTTTTTACCAAAATGGCAATAACAAGTTGCCACCTATAAAACGACGATTTATTATAAATAAAATAGTTACATTGGTTAGGTTTTGAAGAGGTAGAAAACCTCGAATAATAAAATCAATCAATGACGTATAGGTAGCAACTTGAGTTATAATAACGAACTACTCGCCATTCGCCTTTGATACATTGGTAAAGGTATTAGATATTATACCTATTTTAGAGATAGTGCCTGTTATGGCATTTGTGTGAATGCTAATTTCAATTAAATGAGTGGGTTACATTAATATCTGTACAAACTCGATTATTTTTGATTTGATAACTGATTTCGACGCAAAAGTTGACAGCATCGCGTAAACGTATGCGTCGAACTGATAACTGATAACTGAAACTTACAATGGCTGTACAACAAAATCGTAAAACTCGCTCCAAACGGGGTATGCGCCGTTCCCATGATGCTTTAACTGCGCCTACCTTATCTATTGAGCCAACCCTTGGCGAGGAACATCTCCGTCACCATATTAGTCCATCGGGTTATTATAAAGGTCGTAAAGTCATCACAACCAAGGAAGAATAACACTTGCCACTACTGCATTGTGTTAGATGCGATGAGTGGCGATCATGGTTTCTTAGTTGTCGTCCCTGCGGCACGACAGATATTATCTGATCTGAATAACATGATCTGCATCTGATTTTTGGCACGGGGCTGTACTGAAACCTCAGCTAGATCATGAATCTGCTAACTGATTACCGCTGTTTGGAATGAACATGCTGGGCAACGAGTGGAAATGGATGAACTCCCCTCGCAGGTTTTATGTAATAAAGAGGTTTTATCCATGCGTGTCGCCATTAATTTTGTCAAACACGGTTTGCCGCTGAAGCTTGTATCAGTGCCGAAAATATCGGGGCTTTAGTCGCTTACGCCCGTTATGTGCGCCAAACCTTGCCCTGTATCAAACGGCGCCGGCTATCTTGACTGTGCGCGCTTTGCCCAATATGCAGGGAATTTGTACGTTATCTGTTTGATTTAGGGGGTATAATGGTGCGAGTTTGCGTAGGTGCACCGCTTTGAGATATATTGTCGTTTACTTATGCTATCCATCAAGCCCTCTATTTCCGTACCAAAAAACGTACCTTCGCAAATTATTCACCTATTTGCAACTTTGTTAAGCGAAAGTAAATTTAAATGATAACTGTTCAGAGTGTGACATCCATTTGATGTAACTGTTTTCAATTAAAAAGGATTTATTATCTTGAAAAACCGGTTAAATGAGTACGTTATAATGAGTTAAGCGATTGTTTTTATTCATAACTCACGCAAAAAAACACGATGCCAAAACCACCTAATAAACACCATTTATTGATATTTATTTCAAGTTGGAACTCATAGCAAAAAACGAGAGTCAGATTTTTCCTTATTCTTTATATACATAAGCTTACTTTTTTACGCTCACATCAAATAAAAGTCACACTCCTGTTCCCAGTTCACTTTAAACGGATTTCGTAGCGATAGTTTTTGCGGAGCAAACTATCGCTACGAACTGAATCCTTCTAACTGAAAGCACACCTAGTGAACTATTCTCGTATTATTGGAACCGGTGGATATTTGCCCGAAAGAAGATTGACCAATACGGAACTCGAAACTTGGGTAGATACCAGCGATAAATGGATTGTTGAACGTACCGGCATACGCACCCGCTATTTGGCAAATAATGATCAAGATACTTGTGATTTAGCAGAACAAGCAGCTCGCCGCGCATTGGAGGCTGCTAGGGTTGATGCCTCTGAACTGGATTTAATCATTTTAGGCACCACAACCCCGGATCGCATTTTCCCCAGCACCGCTTGTTTACTCCAAGCCCGTTTAGGCAACCATGGCGCCATGGCTTTTGATGTACAGGCAGTGTGCAGTGGTTTTCTTTATGCATTGAGCATTGCCGACAAATTCATCAAAACGGGGACAGCGCAACGTGCATTGGTTGTTGGTGCCGATACTTACTCACGCCTTGTCAATTGGAATGATCGCAGTACTTGTGTCTTGTTTGGTGATGGGGGAGGGGCTGTCGTACTTGAAACCAGTGTATCACCTGGTATTTTGTCTACCCACTTGCATGCTGATGGTGCTTATAAAGATGTGCTAACTGTGCCGGGGACAGTCGCACAAGGTCGCCTCAATGGCGATGGTTTTACCAAAATGCAAGGTAATGAAGTCTTTAAATTTGCTGTTAATATCTTAAAAGAGAGCGTTGATGAAACGTTGGCTGCGAATCAACTTGATATCAAATCAATTGATTGGTTGATTCCCCATCAAGCTAACATTCGTATTATTACAGCGACTGCCAAAAAGTTAAATTTGCCAATGGAAAAGGTTGTGGTTACCGTATCAGAACACGGCAACACTTCAGCGGCTTCTGTTCCACTCGCTTTAGATGTAGCGGTGCGTGATGGACGCATAAAGCCGGGAAATCTACTGTTACTGGAAGCTGTAGGCGGAGGATTTACTTGGGGTGCAATTTTAGTAAAATACTGATTGAATTTTTATAGATTAGACATCAGACCGATTTAATCTAACTCATTGACTTACTTGAAATTACTGATATTTCCATTTCAATAAAACCAACTATAGTGGTACCGAGCATAGAAGGTACTAATCAGTTTCGCCAAAACCTAAAGTGTATTCCAAAAAGGCTTGACTCTATTTCAGTTCCTTCTCTGCCAAAATAACAATAAATTAAAGTTTAATCGGTATAAAGTCTATTAATTTGTAGACTGTAAAATTATCAGTTTAAATGATGATAATTTTTATGATACTTGTCCCTAAATAACGTAACTGATTGAAAATACAATACCTCACTCGACGAAATATCAATGACTATTGTGTCGATAGGGACAAGTCTATTGATTTCCA
>Ga0164315_10004110_pt1 | contig 11281 bp, 22 predicted proteins | sample GuaBasSedimGuay6_FD_113737 | JGI IMG/M metagenome (GOLD analysis project Ga0164315, IMG submission 113737) | Subseafloor sediment microbial communities from Guaymas Basin, Gulf of California, Mexico - Guay6, Core 4569-2, 0-3 cm | ecosystem: Environmental > Aquatic > Marine > Hydrothermal vents...
ATGACAACTCAACAACAAATAGATATAATCAGAGCAGTAATGAAAAAAAGAACAAGCTTTATATCATGCGATCACTGCGAATTCGAATACTTGCCGATGAATCGTGAAGCTCAACTTGAATGCCCTAATTGTGGCCTGGATCATGGTGAAGAGCTGGATGAGGTTGATGTGGCGTGTTAAGAACAGGGAGACTGTAATGATAATATTTATAACTATAGTAGTAATCATAATAGTACTCGCAATAAGCGAAACAATGCTATAACAAGGAGTTTAACGTGTTTGATAGGATTATACATGTATTCATACTATTAGTCGTGTTTTGTGCACTAAGTGCCACAATGCTCAATGTGATAGCGAATGGACCTAATGCAGCTAAGGGCATAGCAGACACAATATTACATGGGAGTAACTGATGGAAATACTCTTAATATTACTACTAATTTGGTTTGTGTTTGGATGGACTGGTGTATTTATAACATTTGGATTACTCACATTGATGTTGGTTATAGTGGGTGAGACACAATCATCAAAAGGGAGACATCATGAATTATAGTGATCATAGATTTCAGAAGCTAATAGCAACTAAACGAAGCGTTTCATCATGTAGCAACGTGATAATGCTACAAACGGTGCTAAGTGCTTATAAACAGGCTTTAAAGGTTGGTGACTTTCAGGATATAATACTACATCAAGCGGAGATTATACTATACGAAAAGAGGTTAAACAGGTTAAAGCGAGGTAACTCATGAAAACAAATGATTATGGTTCAGATTTCGGTATATGTAACAGAAGGATTGACATCATCTTGGATATCGATAGTCCGTGGTATACAGTCGATGAGGTTATCGAGCTGATAATTGGCGGCGAAACGTACATTAAGGCAAATGTACACTTAACAGGTGACGCTTACGATAACAAATTATGTGACGAGTTGAATGCAATCGGGATAGGTGATATACACTATGGGTTTGGTGTCTTAGGTACTGGGTATACGTGTTATAAGGGTTAAAGGTGGTTATAATGGAGATAAGCATATGGCACAGTTTGCCTTTCAATATTGGTGATCATCTTTACTTTCAGGATATATTATACATGGTTAAAGGTATCAGTAATTGTGATGGGGTTATATTTCGGGATCATAAGTTTTATTTGAGGTTAACGCAGTGCATTAGTGGTTAAAGTTGGCATAGTTCTTGCAAAGTAACGAAAGTGTTTTTGTTATAGAGTACTTTAGTATGTATTATTAGGTAGTTACTCTATTTAGTGTGTGAGTTCTTAGCGTATAGTCCCGAATAATTATACACCTGTTTATAATGTTCCGGCTTTGGTAGCCGTCACTCGATGTAACCTAGGTTATTCATGACTCGTTTCTTAGCAGAAACTCGTTTTTAAGTGCTGAATGTAGTATTGGATGTATAGTCGCGAACGTACCGTTTGTATATATATCCAGTTTTTTTGTAGTTATACTACTACTTGATGTGGGCCCAAATAGCCGAGCCTTGTAACATAGCGGAATTATTCAATGGTACATTACTCGTACCATAATTATTTTCAACTAAATTCAATATTTGAAATATATTAGGTGGTTAGCCAAAAATGACGCTTGTGGTCCGCACTTGACGCGTGGTGTTACATATGATATACTAATTCTAGTGCTTGATTAACAATATTAATTATTTAACAGGAGAAAACACCATGAAAAATAGAAAAGGATTATTTAATTTTACTCGAGAATTCGACGAGCAGGGCCAGCCACAATTACAGGTCATTTATAAGCTCTATGAAACAGAAGTTCTTAGGATTGACAATAACGGCTTTAAACTTGATTCTGGTGGATGGTTAACAATGCACACCAAGAATTGCATGAACGACAATTTGCCTAGTGGTTATAAAGTATTTCAAAAGCGAGGTGAGTGGTTTTTAACTACACCGGACGAAGTACTTGATTTTGAGGATAATATGATTGTAATAACTAATCCTGAAAATGTTCTGACTTACACCAAAAAATAAGGATAATAAAATGGATGATAATGAAGCACTGATAATAAGCTCAATATTCAATTTCCTATTAGTGGCAACATTATTACTTGTGGTCACGGACATTACTGAATCTTTTCAATCCAGGATAGACTCTAAAGTTGGGTTTGCATATGATAATAAGATTTATCAATGTGAAGTGACGGGCGAGATTTTATCCAAATAAAGCTTGATTATTGTAACGCAATGTGTTAAGATATATATAACTTAAAACAAAGGATCAAAAAATGAAGATGAGTGAAGAAGAATATCGCGAAAACAGTGACGATTATAATGGATATTGTACCAATTGTAAAGATATTGGTAGGTACGGTTCGACCGAACCCGATGCACGTAATTACGAATGTGAAGATTGCGGTAAAAAAACTTGTTTTGGCATAGAAGAAGCTTTAGTTATGGGGTTAATTGAAATAGAATAAGGGGATTATCATGAAATATATATTTATCTTTGCATTGTTTATAGCATTTATCAGTGATTCTTATTCTGGTGAATTCCAGTTTGGAGTATTCCAAGGTAAGCATATGTTAACCCAAGGCCTACATGATACCCACGAGTTTGCCGGCTATGAGTCTAATGAGGGCTATGGTATCATTACGTATAAGAACAGCTTTGAAATTCAGAGTTACGCTATATACAAGAGCTTTAGCGCGAAGATTAGCGAAAACCTGTCTTTAAACACAAAAATTGGTTTTACTACAGGATACCACAAAATTATGCAATATAATGGGACCGAATATATGATTTCTATGCCATTCGTGTTTGATGGAGTTGCGACTATAGTAGTGCCATCGATCGACTATAAACATAATAACCATGTATCTAGTAGCGTTTCATTACTAGGTGAAAGTGTTAATGTTGGGATAACATTTAGTTTTTAAATGGGTTGACTCAATGCAACAAAACTGATATAATAATTGTAGTAATTAAATAACAAACAAAAGAGGTACGTAATGTCAAACGTTATTAAATTAGAAGATTCCGCATTATACCGGGCAATATTATCAAAATTATGTGATAATAATATAGATAGCCGTCAAAAGTTTATCGATAGCTTATCTATGACTCAATACGCGAAATTTAATAAGAGTTTTAGATGTAATCGACTAGACTTTGATATCCAAAAAGTAACTAAAGACTCTCGCAAAATAGCTTTATTTAATAGCTGGAAAGATGCTGCTCACCGCTGGAATGTAGTACAAGGGACCGTGGAACAAGAAGACTTGGGTTATACAGGATTATGTATTATAACTCATCAAGAAAAGGCCGCTTAATGAAATATTACACTCAAGAACATATTGAAATATCCATGGACTTAGTTAGAACTTACATCTTGATGATTCGATCAATGAATAAAGATGATCACTGCAATAAGTATATTTGCGGGTATATCAGGGTTATAATGCGAGATATACGCGACTATAAAGAGTTTTACGACGATATAAATAAACAATGTGAAGTCGCATAAACAAAGGATAATTAATGATTGATTTAAAATTAATATTAGAGTCACATTCGAAGTGGTTAAGAAAAGAAGAAGGTGGTGTAAGAGCTAATCTACGTGGAGCCGATCTATACGGAGCTAATCTACGTGGAGCTAATCTACGTGAAGCTAATCTATGCGGAGCTGATCTGCATGGAGCTAATCTATACGGAGCTAATCTATACGGAGCTAATCTATACGGAGCTAATCTATACGGAGCTAATCTGCATGGAGCTAATCTACGTGGAGCTAATCTGCGTGGGGCTAATCTATGCGGAGCTGATCTGCATGGAGCTAATCTACGTGGAGCTAATCTACGTGGAGCTGAGTTATCGAACACAAAAGGAGTTATTAGTTTTACAGGTCAACAGCACTTATCTTTTGCATATGAATATGAAGATGTAAGATACATTAAAATAGGGTGTATCACATTAACTTGCATTGAGTGGTTAGAACAATATAAAGAAGTAGGAAAAACAGAGGGATATAAAGAACATCAGATCAACGTGTACGGATCGTGGATTAAATTTATCCACGATTTACCTAAAATATGGGAGTAGTAGTGATTGAATATATCAATATATTGAATAAATATATCAAAAACGGTGAGATATCCAAAAATGACTTAAAATTATTTGAGGTATCTATAGCTATTACAAAACTTAATCCTATTAAGGAACAACTATTTGTTAATGAATCAGGTCAACTTGATTCTAGGGGGGTACTTTAACACTTGACGCATTGTGTTACATATGATATAATTTATACAACAAAGGGAGTTAAACATGGCTGGAATATATGGTAATAGCAAAGAGGATAGACACTTCGAAAACATCTTAAACACGTATTTAGATAGCTTAGAACATGAGTTCTCGGGTAACCTAGAAGAGTATACAGTATTGTTTGAGAACAGCAATCTTGACACTTTCATTGAGGTAACAGTAAAGAATATTGAGGTTTATCAGGATATCGTGGATAACTTTGATATAGCGGAAATTATAGTCAGTGATTATACTGTTAATAGTAAATTAGTCGAGCTTAATTATGACGAGCTGGCCCAAATATTCAATATTGATTTTGATACAATCCGATTAAGTTTAGAAAATGAACTCGATAGAATTTTATTTGAAAATGACGACGATTATTAAATAAGGAAGGATACCATGAAAGATAAAAAAATAGATTATTCCAGCTTGGAAATTGATGGCATTGACACTAAAGATTATCCTGATTTTTGTGACGCTTTTATAATTAGCGGGCAATATCTTGACGGCGACGAGTTGGATGATGTCGCAATTGACGATCTTAATGGTAATGGTGAGTTGGTATTGAGTTTAGTTTATAATCGATTATTCTAGGGGATAATTATGTCTAATGATGTAAAAAAACTAGTTAATGAAGCATACAACGAAGTTATGCCTATAATTTTGGCTAAGTATCCAGAATTTAACGACAAGTTTAGGATTGAATACAGTAATAGATTACGCACAAGTGGCGGAGTAGCTTATAGAAACGCTTTTAAAATCAAGTTGAATACTCGACTATTATCCGAAAACTTGTGTGATGTAAAACAGACTATTGTACACGAAATTGCGCACCTAGTCGAATTTCACCTAGGTTTAAGAGGTGGTCACGGTAAAGACTGGCAAAGAATAATGAGCTGGTTAGGTTACCCGGCAAAAACTTATCACACAATGGATACAAAGAAGTTTAAAGCTAAGCGTAAACGATTTTTATTTACTTGTGATTGTGGTGAGAATTTTAAAGTAACTAGAAAGTGGTATAATTCAATAATGCGTGGCTCTTGTGGCTGCACAAAATGTGGTGAAAAATTGGCGATAAATAAACACTTTAAAAAGATTATCATATTATGAAAGGCCGATTGTTTTTTTTCTTAATCGTAATTATATGCTTGACTTTTATTGGCGCAATGCAGTATAATAGACAAGAAGAAGTAATAAACAATTTCATTAGGAACATAATATGAATTACGTACCAAAAACATTATTATCGGTGGGTGCTGATTATAAAACAGTTAAGGGAGAAAAACTAGGATACCTTACCGGAATTTTGTATATGTCACCAAATAAATACATATGTCCTAACGCCACACAAGGCTGTTTTAGCGCATGTTTAGTTAGTGCTGGGCGTGGTGTCTTTTCTAACGTAAAACGTGCGAGACAAGCCAAAACAAGGCTATTCACGGACAATTTAAACATGTTTATGAATATCCTGATGAAAGATATCGAACGATTAGCACGCAAAGCAGCAAAGAAGGGATTAATCCCGACTATTCGACTAAATGGTACTAGCGATATCGATTATAACAATGTAAAAGATAGCAATGGTAAAACTATATTCGAGTTATTTCCTGAAATACAATTTTACGACTATACACCGAATATTAAGCGAGTATTAGCAAATAATTCCACAAATTATCACTTGACATATAGCGTTAAAGAAGATAAACTAAGTGAGGATAACGGTTTAACCGCGCTCTTTATGGGTTATAACGCGGCTATGGTATTCGACGTATTACCCGACTCTTATCGGGGTTATCGAGTGATTAACGGTGATACAAGTGACCTGAGATTTCTCGACGATAGCGGGGTAATAGTGGGATTAACGGCAAAGGGTAAGGCAAAAAAAGATACAAGTGGTTTTGTGAAACGAGTAACCAATAACATCAAAAAGGTAGGATAAACATGAATTATTTAGAAGTAAGAAATAAAATTATGCTAGACAAAATTAAATCAACTAAAGGAAAATTATTTAGCGTCGAATTTGTCAAGAAAAACGGCGAATTGCGTAAAATGCTTTGTAGAATAGGAGTAACTAAGCATCTTAAGGGAGGCAAAAACGTCAATCCTAAGCTTAATAAGAGTCAAGTAGTAGTGTTCGACATGAAAAATGCGGGTTATCGTACGATTAACCTTGAGACTATAACCAAATTTAGCGGGGAATAACATGATCATCATCAAAAAATATATGAACAGAAAACTTTACGACACGAAAAATCATAAGTACATTACTTTATCTGGAATTACCAGCTTAATTAAAAACGGCACAATTATTCAGGTAATAGATAACGTGAGTAAAAACGATATAACAGACAAAACATTAGCCCAATGTATTAGCGATAATGTTAGTGAGTATAGTCGTGATGATTTACTCGAATTTTTGGGGAGATAATTATGATTGATTTAACATTAGAGTTACATTCGAAGTGGTTAAGAAAAGAAAAAGGTGGTGTAAGAGCTAATCTATACGGAGCTAATCTACGTGGAGCTAATCTACGTGGAGCTGATCTACGTGGAGCTAATCTATGCGGAGCTGATCTACGTGGAGCTGATCTATACGGAGCTAATCTACGTGGAGCTAATCTATACGGAGCTAATCTATACGGAGCTGATCTATGTGGGGCTAATCTATGCGGAGCTGATCTATGTGGGGCTGATCTATCCGGAGCTAATCTACGTGGAGCTAATCTACGTAGAGCTGATTTATCTCACACAAAAGGAGTTATTAGTTTTACAGGTCAACAGCACTTAGCTTTTGCGTATGAACATAAAGACGTAAGATACATTAAAATAGGATGTATCACATTAACTTGCATTGAGTGGTTAGAACAATATAAAGAAATTGGTAAAAGTGATGGTTATAGTAGTCAAGAAATACGAGATTATGGATTATTTGTCAAATTAACTTACGAAAGGAAATAATAATGAAAACACTATTCTTTTTATTGGTGACAGTTTGGTTTATTTTAGCGTTTGAGGTTATCGACGCCCAAACCGCTACTGCATCTCAAGCTTCGTGTATACTTGACGGCATACACTCAATTGATTACTGTTTAAACGAAGTAGATTAACAATATAACCAAAGGGTAAATAAAATGAAACTAATTTCAATAATCACATTAATGTTAAGTTTAACGTCGTGCGAGTTTACAAGTTCATTAGCCGAAAACTTAGGTACAGGAGTTGAAGAACTAATAAAACATCCACGTGAATTAAGTCAAAACATCTTAGGGATTGAAACCGAAAAACATGAGGATAACCAGGGTAAAACCGAACAAAATTTTGAGTCAATAGAAGATGTAGCTATTGTACAAGATAGACTAAACATGTTAATGATGGAACAAATTATTAACAATAGTGTTGACATTGATTTATCTTTCGCTGAAATTGAAGAAAATGAGTCGGCAATTGAAGAAAATGCCGGTAAAATCTCGATTAATACAGACTTAATTGAAGTTAACGAAGAAGATATAAAACTGATAAATGACGCAATGGTTTCATCATTTAGTAAAATATCCAAAGAGTTGCGAAGATTACGACGTAAAGTAAATTCTAACGCCAATATTCAAGCTCAAGAGCTTAGTGAAGTTAATAACCAACTAAGACTATTGGATACTCTAGTTGCGGCTAATACCATCGAAATAATCGATCCTTGCGGCGACGGTCCGGGAGTTGACGAAGTTATTCTCAAAATTCGGGGCGAACTAATAGCTTATTTTCAAGCCAAAAACGTAAACGTATTAGCTACTTTGTCCGACGGCCATTATGTTACTTCGGATAAGGATAAGTGTAGATTTAGCGTTGTGAATGGTGAGGTTGTTGAGTTTTAATTAACTTGACGCCACGCATTGAATAGGATATAATTATATAGAAAGTTAACTAAAACAAACGGAGAATAACATGAAATTAGTCGCAAATGGTACTGCTCTTGAGAGTAATGCCGAGTATAATCGAGGTGAGTTTAAAATTGGAGATATGGCAATCATTCTCGAATTACTAACCAAACTATATTCTAAACCTATCCAAACTTTAACACAAGAATACATTAGTAACGCTCGTGACGCTATGCGAGAAGCCAGCAATACGTCGGATAAGATCGAAATAACCTTGCCCACACGATTTGAGCCAACATTAAAGATTAGGGACTTTGGGGTAGGATTAAGTAAAAAAAGAATCCAAAATGTATTTCTTTATTATGGTAACAGCACTAAGCGAGACACTAACGGACAAAACGGCGGTTTTGGTATTGGTGCGAAAAGTGCGTGGTCATATACAGATAGCTTTACCGTCACATCGTGGTGTGACAACAATAAGTCGACATATATTTGTCATAAGACAATTGATAACGGTAACATGGATGAAATTGGTAGCGAGTCCACTCTTGAGAAAACCGGTGTAGAAATACAAATTGCGGTAAATCCACGCGATGTTAAACAATTCGTAGAGTCAGTTTATCGTGCTATGTTTTTCTGGAATAACGAGGAAAAACCTACTATACTAAATCCCGAAGATGGATATAGTTTAGATTATAAATACGAAGAAGTAACACCAAACTTTAAGGTGATGTTAAGCTGCGATTTGCCGAGATATATTCACGATAACTATTACCATTATGATGATACTGTTTTCTTTGTTATTGATGGTATTCCATATAAATATAAAACCGATAGTAATATTTTCGATAGCAAAATAAAAGGTATTCCAGTTTTATTCATCGACAATGGTGTACTCCAAATTGCACCAAACCGCGAAGAACTTGTAAAGAATGACTACACCAATAATCAAGCTAAAATCCTAATTGAGAGTGCTGAAAAGGTATTTTCTGGATATGTAGCGAAAAAAATGAATAAGTGTAAAGACATGACTGAAACTATAGCTTTAGTTTCCGAAATGAGTGATCATTTTGACGTTAACGGAGTATACGGCGACTACACTTTTAAAGGTAACGGAATTTTTCACGACGAATTTAAAGTTGCGACTAACCAATGGGGTAGCGAGGCTTTACTCGAATATAAAAGTTTTGGTCGAGGTAATAGAATACAGACCGGTAAACAGATATACATCAATTCATCTTATTATAACGATAACACAATCTATTATATAGATATCGAAGAGAGTAAAGTCAAACAAAATGAAAGAATTAGGACGCTACTCACAGCAGGGAAGAAGATAGTAATATTACCGTACAATCTAAAGCATCTAGCTGGCGATTTATCCGCCATAGCATTGTCAAGTGTTGAGCGACTAAAAAAGGCTAAAACCGACACTAAAAAAGATACAACTAAAATGTGTTTACATACTTATGACTATCAAAGAAGTAATACAACGTGGAAAACATTAGCAGAGCTTGATAAAGTGTTCTTTGTTTGGGCGGCTAAAGACGGTATAATAGGCGATCAGACTGCCGTAAATGCCTTTCTAAGACGTTCTAACGTAAAAGTCTATACAGTATCCAAGTCGGTCGAGAAGAAGCTTAAAGCTGCTAAAATCGGTATGCACGTTGATAGGTTTATATCTAAGTTTAAGCCAAACAATAATAGATTAGGTAAAGAAGTAAACGATATTAAAAATCGTCAATTTTTAGAAATAATGATTGGTAATACTCAGGATACTAACATTACTAATATGTTTAAGTATTTAACGATTAAAGAGAGTTACCAATATGGTCGTAGTAGTTTACCCGAAGTTCTCGAGAAAAAACGTAAGCCTAGCAAAGAGTTAGCCGAGTTTAAGCAGGATTTGGCTAATTACGATAAAGCTTTACATAATAAATATACTTTAGTTCATAATATTAATTTCCCTTATGACTCGACAGATATGTTTAAAAATGACATAATTGAATATGTGAACAACAAAAACAAAAGGACAACAAAATGAAATTGAATTATCACTTACTAGAAAACTCAGTTATCCTAAACTTCGATGGAAAAACCGTATCTTTGCATAGCGGGGATGAACGATTTAACAAAGTAATCCAAGCTATTAAAGACGACGATTTTGAGGCTATCCGCGATCTACTCGATAACCAAAAACGATTTGACGCATTTGGTGTAGAGTATCGTGACGGTGGCTTATTCTTGGATGATATCAGATTGCCTTCTATTATCGAGAATAAAGTATTACTATTCATGGAGAAAGAATTACCGTATGAACCGCTAATCAAGTTTACCCGCAAGATGCGACTAAATCCATCGTTTAATAGTCGTAAAATGCTCTATGACTTCTTAGAACACAATGGTCATCCTATCACAATGGACGGTAACTTTATCGCTTATAGAGGTTGCTCAGAAGATTTTAAGGATAGACATACTGGAACCTTCAACAATAGCGTGGGTAGCGTTTGTGAAATGCCTAGACACGAAGTAGACGAGAATCCTAATAATACTTGTAGTGCAGGATTACACGTTGCTTGTTACGAGTATGCTTACAATTGGGGTAGCAAAACAATTGAGGTCGAGATTGATCCTCAAGATGTTGTGGCCGTACCTACGGACTACGAAGGAACTAAGATGCGAGTCTGCAAATTTAAGGTTGTGAATATTTGTGAAGCAATACAAGATGATGGATTGTACGGCTACGACGAAATGCCAGCTTTACCGGAGCTACACGAAGAGTTTAAAGTGGGTGAGAATGTGAAGGTTATTGAGGGTGGAACTTTTATCGACTCTAGAACTTATGAAGAAATGGAACTATATGGCGGTGAAATTGTTGAGATTATGGAAATAAACGCAAATATGGTACGAATAGAGGACGATCTAGGTCAAACTTGTTATGTTGACATCGAAGATATCAAACGATAACTAAATGCCCGCTTCGGCGGGCTTTACGAAAGGAAATAACATGAAATTCTTTTTAATCGAAAATAAAGGTCCCGGAAGTAATTTAGTTTTAAGTGGTCGAGATGAGTACGACAACTATATTGTAGGTCAAGATGAAATGGTTTACGAAGCTCAATTCCAAAAA
>Ga0164315_10004111_pt1 | contig 11281 bp, 10 predicted proteins | sample GuaBasSedimGuay6_FD_113737 | JGI IMG/M metagenome (GOLD analysis project Ga0164315, IMG submission 113737) | Subseafloor sediment microbial communities from Guaymas Basin, Gulf of California, Mexico - Guay6, Core 4569-2, 0-3 cm | ecosystem: Environmental > Aquatic > Marine > Hydrothermal vents...
AATTGACGAGCAATTGGCGTTACAGCGAAAAGATTTGGATAAGAATTATAAACGATCTGTAAGCAAAGCCGATAGCCTGTTGGTACTTCAAATTTATACCGATGCAAAAGCGGAGTACAATCTGGCGTTGATCCTGAAACCAAATGAAAAATATCCCAAAACAAAACTGAAAGAAATCGATACTTATTTTGCAGCACAACAAAAAGCATTCGAAAACAATTATGCGCAAATGCTGCTTGAGGCAGATAAACTGTTTGAAGCGAAAGAATATGCACGTGCAAAAGAAAAATATGAATTGGCATTAGAAACCAATCCAGACGATACTTATCCCAAAGCGCAATTGCTTGCAATTGAATCATTATTTGCAGCGCAGGAAGCAGAGAATAAAAAAGACGAAAACTACAATTTGCTGATTGCTGATGCCGACAAGCTTTTTGCAAATGGACATTACGACCTCGCGATTAAAAAGTACCAGGAAGCGCAATTGCTTAAAACAGTAGCAGATTATCCGACAGGGAAAATAACGGAGATCCAGCAATTGATGGCAAATGCCGAAAAGCAAAAAGAAATTGATGAAGCCTTTGGACTTCAAATGGTTTTGGGTGTCCGGCTTTTTAAAGAAGGTAAATTTGATGAATCGAAAAATGCTTATGAAAACGCTTCGGAAATCAAACCTTATGATGCACAGCCAAAATTACAAATTGCCCGTATTGACAGTATTGTAACAGCCCATGTTTTGCAGGAACAAGCTGACAAAGTATCGGCCGCACTCATTGCCAAAGGCGATTCGTTGCAGGTATTAAAGGAATACGACCTGGCAATTCTTGCCTATGAAGAAGCACTTGTTGTAAAACCAAAAGATCCGGTAGCGGCTCAAAAACTGTCAACCGTAAAAATTGTGAAACGTAATTACGAAAAAGCCATCGTCCGGCAAAAATCATTTGATGAAAGCATTGCAAAAGGCGATAACTATTTCGATGAGGAAAATTACGAACTGGCACAAACAGAATATGAAAAAGCTCTTGAAATCAAAAACAATGAGGCTTATCCAAAAAAGCGGCTGGTAGAAATTGAAAGCTTATTGAAAAAACTGGTCGTTGAAAGGCAAAAAAGATTTGATGATGCCCTTGTAAAAGGTGACAACCATTTTGATCAGGGAAACTACCAGGAAGCCGTTTTGCAATACAAGGTCGCCGAAAGCATAAAGCCTTCCGAGACTTATCCTAAACAGCGCATTGCCGAATGCAACACATTTTTGGCAGAGCGGCTCAGGGAAATCAAGGCACAATACAATATTGCCATTGCTGATGCTGATAAATTATACGCCACAAAAATTTACGATAAAGCCATTAAAGCCTATAAAAAGGCAAATGGCGTTAAACCGGACGAGGAATACCCGCTCGATCAAATTGCCAAAATCACTAACCTGATTGAAGTAAATGCGATTACGGATGTGCTTACGGAAATAACAGTCATCAATTCGGAAACAAAAGAGCGTTTTAATTTTGAGCCACTTCCCATCAATGTCAGAAAAACAAATTACATCCTGATTAAAGCGAGGAATCTGGGAGAGAAGCCATTTAAAATCATTTTCAATTATGGAAGTAAGAAAGGTAAGAACGGTGGTTTTGTAGTGCAAGTTCCTGAAGGAACCGAATACAACGATTTTATCATCCGTGTTGGCAACCAGTACAAATGGTTTTCTGAGGACAATGACTGGTTGAGCGTTTATCCTGAAAATGGGGATATCGAGATTAAAATGGTGCGAATTTCCAAAAGCGATTAGTCAACATTTGCATTCCTTCCAAAATAATCGTATATTTACGCCTTACAATTAAAACCTATTCAGATGTACGAACTAAGAAAATACCATGGAGACAAAGTCATGTCGCTTACTTATGACGACAAAATGCAATCTTTTTCGGTTGGCATTATCGCACCGGGCGAATACCAGTTTGGTTCCTTAAAAAAGGAAATCTTCACTGTTACTTCAGGAAAAATCGGTTTTTGGGTTGAAGATGAAGAGGGTTGGACAACCTGCAATACAGGCGAGGAATTTAACATTCCTGAACATAAGAATTTTAAATTAACTGTAATCGAAACCAGTTCTTATATTTGCTTCTACGAATAAGCAGATTAATGGGATGAAAGTAGATTTAACAAAACTGGGTGAACTTGTTGATAAGGTTGCCGGAAGAAAAGATATTGAGGAATTTATCCAGGAGATTACTGCACTGATTGATGCTGGTGACATTGATACTGATTTACTTCACCTGCGTGCTAAGTTGTACGTTAAGCTTCAACAGCGACCCAAAGCCATCAACGATTACAACCTGATACTTTCAAAAAACAAGACGGATAAAGAAGCCCGGGTTCAATTAGAAATGCTGACTACTATTCTAAGGTACAACAATACCGATATTTATTCGAGTACCAATACCAATATGGATCCGTGGATGGAGTAAGTGGTCTTTCCGATTCATTCAATTTTATTATTATTCCTTTCTCGAAAGTTTATGCAAACATTCTCTATTTTTGCTGCGCTACATTTATTCGTATTTATCAAATTTTGGAAAATGAAGAAAATCACAAGTCTTTTATTATTAGTTGCAATGGTTGCGTTATTTTCCTGCGATTCGCCAAACTATAAAGAGAGCAGTAATGAGCGTCCCAAAAGCAGTAACCCGGCTTTAAGAGAGGCTATTGTAAAAGAAATACTACAAACCACTTCTTATACTTATTTAATGTTTGAAGAGGATGGAGAAGAATACTGGGGCGCAATCCCAAGACGGGATGATATTGTGAAAGGTAATACCTATTATTTTGACAGCTCCATGGAAATGGAAAACTTCCCAAGCAAAGAACTTAGCAGGACTTTCGATCGCATTTTTTTTATTGAATCAATTAGTGATACGCCCTTCCCTGAAGCTGGAATGGTGATGGGGGATAAAAAAGGTTCGGCACGAGTTGGAAATATGGAAGTGCAAGTAATTGAACAAATAGAAGATGGTGTGACCATTGCAGAACTTTACGAAAACAGTTCAGTTTACGCAGGAAAAAGGGTGAAGATACACGGCAAAGTTGTAAAGTTTACCCCGCAAGTAATGGGAAAAAACTGGGTGCATATTCAGGATGGAACAAAAAGCGGCAACAATTTTGATATTACAATTACAACCAGCGATATTGTTAAAAATGATGACGTTGCCACCTTTGTCGGCCTTGTTGTTTTGGACAAAGACTTTGGCTACGGTTATGCTTATGAGCTGATTATTGAGGAGGCTGTATTGGTTGATGTAGAGTAATCATTATTTTTGCGACTGTACAAATTACCTGTTATCATTTTTCATCATCACATCAAATCATCCATAAAATGAATGAACTTGAACAACATTTTTCCCATTTCAGAAAAAATACAATTGGCAATGATTTGTATTTCGACACGCCTTTCGGAAGACAAAAAATGATTTATGCCGATTGGGTTGCAAGCGGAAGGTTGTATGGCCCCATTGAAGACAGAATCGCAAATGTGATTGGTCCTTTTGTCGGCAATACACATACCGAAACTACCGAGTCGGGAACGCTGATGACAAAAGCTTATCAGTATGCGCACAAACGAATAAAGGAGCATGTAAATGCGGATGAGAATGATGTGATTATTACAGCCGGTTTCGGCATGACTGCCGTGATTAACAAGCTGCAAAGGATACTCGGTCTCAAGGCCTGTGCACAAATGAAAGGTGGGGAATGTCTGGTAAAAGGTGAAAAACCGGTGATTTTTATCACCCATATGGAACATCACTCCAACCAAACTTCCTGGATAGAAACTTATACCGATGTTGTGCTGTTGGAACCGGATGAAGAAAACCTGGTTGATCCTGATGTATTGCGTCAGGAAATCGAAAAATACAAAGACCGGAAAATAAAAATTGGTGCATTTACAGCCTGTTCAAATGTTACCGGCGTTATTCCTGATTATTACGAGCTGGCTAAAATAATGCACGAAAACAATGGACTCGTTTTTATCGACTTCGCTGGTTCGGCACCTTATGTCGATATTGATATGCATCCCGAAGACCCATTGAAAAAGTTAGATGCTATTTTGTTTTCTCCCCATAAATTTCTTGGGGGCCCCGGTTCTTCCGGAGTACTGATTTTCGACCGGAATATGTACAACAATCCCGTTCCTGATAATCCGGGAGGCGGCACCGTTGACTGGACAGATCCCTGGGGCGGCCACAAATACATCGACGACATTGAAATCAGGGAAGATGGCGGCACTCCTGGATTTCTGCAAGCCATGCGCGCTGCCTTGGCCATCGAAGTAAAAGACCAGATGGACACAAGTTTAATGTGGAAACGGGAACACCAACTGGTTAAAAAGGCATTGGAAGGATTTGGAAATATTGATGGATTACATATTTTAGCAGATAATGTCAAGAACCGATTGGGCATTTTCTCATTCTGGTTTGCCGATATTCATTTTAATTTGATGGTGAAACTATTGAACGATAAGTATGGGGTTCAGGTGAGGGGTGGTTGTGCCTGTGCCGGAACCTACGGCCATTTTTTGCTGAACGTTACTCCCGAAGAATCGAAACGGATTACCGAAAAAATAAGCAGTGGCGATTTATCTGAGAAACCCGGATTTGTCCGCGTATCCCTTCACCCAACAATGACGGATGAAGAGCTCGATATTATTATTCATGCCGTTGCAGAAATTGCAGAAAACCACAAAGCCTGGTCAGAAGACTATATTTACGATGAGCATACCAACGAATTTTATCATAAAGATGAAATGGACAAGACGGGAATAATTAAGGAGTGGTTCAAGTTTTAGTAAACAAAAGGAACCAGCTTTTTAGTTTTCTTTCGATAGCTTTTAAATTGTTCTTTATACTTTCCTGCTAAATATTTATCCAGAGCGGGAATATTCCAAAAAGCAAACATGCAAAGCAGTAAAACAGGGATGGCTATCGAATAGTAATTTCTTGTAATAATTGCATAAGCACTTACCCATAAAACATCACCAAAAAAATTAATGTGCATCGAGTATTTGAATAATCCTGTAGTGTATAATTTACCTTTATTTTCAGGATGTTTTTTCCAAAGATGACGCTGAACTTCAGAAATTGTATTGAAACCCGAGCCAATAATAAATAAAAGAATAGCTGAATAATCTATCCAATCGACAGGGATTTCCCGATTATAAACCAATAATGAGAAACCAATATAATATAAGGAAAAGGCCATTGGGACACTAACCGATTCTTCCCAGGGTATTTTTCTTTCCATCAGGTAAAACATCATAAACGACATTCTGATAAACACAACAAAAGAAAAAGTAAGTGTAATTACCCGACTTTCATGATTTCCGGTTAAGGGGCTAATTCCTATTTTTTCAAAAATAATATCGCCTCCTCCTTTAAAAAGAATCCAATAAGAGAGTAGTAGCAGAAAGACCTCAATGGTGATGATGACAATTTTCTGAGGAATACTTTTTGATTTTATGCTGTACAAATCCATAACTAAAATCCAAGTTTTTCAGGATAAAAGTAAACAACGGCGATTCCCAGGGCAATCCCCAATAATCCGACCAAAACCGAGAATACACCGATTACCCCTTTTTTTCTCCAAAAACTATAAAGTCCGAAAAGGAGCAACAGGGCTGAAATGATGAAGAGGGTGAGAATCATTCGTTGGTTAATTTAATGTTTCAAAAGTAATAAAATACACAATCCCTACCCCTTCACTACCTCATCCGGTTTTCATAAAAAAAAGCAAACGGAAAAGCTGCGCGCCAGTTAACTTCTTCGTGCGAATTCATGCCTGGGCTTACGGGCCATATAAAACGGATACGGTTGTTTTGAATGGATGCCTCTGTGTGAACATCAATAATAAAATATAAAAAGACCTTTATATCTTTTATTAAGAATATTTTTATCTTTGCCAAAAGATTAAATTTATAAAAATGGAGAATGTAAACAATAAAGTGCTGACCGTTGGTGAGATTGTGGCCAACGATTTCAGGACAGCATCAATATTTAAAGAAAGCGGCATCGACTTTTGTTGCGGTGGCAAACAAAGCATTGCAGAAGCCTGTCAGGAAAATGGGGTAGAACAATCTGTACTTGTTGGAAAAATCAAGGAATTGGAATCTTCACCGCTAAGTCCATCGCAGAATTTCAAGGAGTGGGAACTTGGTTTTCTTTCCGATTATATTGTGAACACACATCATCGGTATGTATCGAAAGCCTTACCTGAACTATTGTTCTATACCCAAAAAATTGCCACAGTGCATGGAGAGGGCCATCCTGAGCTGGTTGTTGTTGCCGAAATGTTTGCAAAGATCAATGATGAATTGTCTCAGCATTTGAAAAAGGAAGAGGAGGTTTTATTTCCTGCTATTAAAGAAGCCCTCAACAATCCTTCTGAAAAGCTGAGTGCATTAATTAAATCTGAAATTGACCGTATGGAAGGTGAACATGATTTTGCCGGTGGCTCGATGGATGAAATCAAGCGGATAACTGATGGTTATCGCCTGCCCGACGATGCATGCAACACTTACAGGCTAAGCTTCCAGCTTTTGGAACATTTTGAAGATGACCTACATGTTCATGTTCACCTCGAGAACAACATTTTGTATCCAAAAGCACGTCATGTGTAAATATAGCTGACTTTGTAGAGATACATTTAACTGAAAAATCAAACAAACAAACCACAAAAGAAACATTAAAATGGGTTTACATTGCCATAAGTAATGCCAAAAGAAACTTTGTTGGAAACTACCACAAAACCAAGAGAAAATATCTGCAATTATATCTTAATGAGTTTGTTTATAAGCTAAACCGAAGATATTTTGGAAAACGAATCTTTGATAGACTTGTTATTGCTAGCATTACAGGAATATGACTAATTACGGACATACAGAAGATTATTATATTTTTCTACCCGCACACTACCCAAAACCAAGTATTCCCACTACCGGATTGTGAGTATTTTTCAGAAGGTTTATTTTCAAACTTAGCATTACGTTGTCATTATAAATGCATATTGGTTTGCAATGGTAATGGAAATGTTTCCTGACTTTAAATTATGAGTTATGTATTTATGCTAATTGCTAATTAGTAAATTAATTAATAATTGCTAAGTGAGTTTTAGTAAAATAAACTATATTTGCTAATTAATAATTAACAATACTGTATATGTCCATCGAAAAAGACATCATAAAGAGCGTTATTATCTCACAGAATGAACACCGTCTATCGGTTCGTTTAATAGACAGGGACAAACTGTCGGAAATAGAAAATGCTTTTGATACACCTTTTATTCAAATTGTTTCCGGAATTCGCAGATGTGGAAAATCAACAATAATTCAGCAAATCAGACAAATCAACAAAGACAGCAATTACTTTATTAATTTTGACGACAATCGTTTGTGCAATTTTGAAATAGGCGATTTCGAGAAACTAAATGAAGCATTTTTGGAACTGTTTGGTGAAGAAAATACTTACTATTTTGATGAAATACAGAATATTAAGGGTTGGGAAAAATATGTCCGCAGATTATATAATGAAGGAAAGAAAATATTTGTAACAGGCTCAAATGCAGTTATGCTCAGCAAAGAATTTGGTACACATCTTACCGGGAGAAACATACAAACAGAGCTGTTTCCATTTTCGTTTAAGGAATTTTTACGATGGAAAAAAAAAGAAGTTCAAAAGAATGATTTCCACTCCCCAATAAAAGTCGCTAAAATCAAGAATGCTTTTTCTGAATACCTGAGAATTGGTGGGTTGCCGGAATTTATTCAAACCTCAAATCCCATTTTTCTAAAAAACCTTTATAACGATATACTGTATAGGGATGTAATTGCACGCTATAATATAAGGAATGAAAAGACACTTATTGAACTCTTGCATTTTTTAATAAGCAATATCTCCAAAGAAATAAGCTATACCTCACTAAAAAAAATATTAGGTTTATCAAATGCCATTACAGTTAAGGAATACATAAACTATTTTGAACAGTCGTACTTACTGTTTACGATCAATAAATTTGATTATTCATTAAAAAAGCAATTGGTAAACCCAAAAAAAATATATGCAGTTGATACAGGATTGGCAAATTCTATATCCTTTAAATTTAGTGACAATCAGGGGCGTCAGTTGGAAAATGCAGTATTTCTGCAACTTAAGCGGAATGACTGTGAAATATTTTATCACAGGGGAAAATACGAATGCGATTTCCTTGTTCGTGAAAAAGATAAAATAACAAATGCCATACAAGTTTGCCAAACCCTGTTTGATGAAAAAACCCGCGAAAGGGAATTGCGTGGACTTGTTGAAGCAATGCAAGAGTACAACCTAAAAAAAGCAATAATACTTACCGCCGAAGAAAAAGAAACCATAACAATTGATAATCTGAGCATTAATGTTGTGCCCATTTGGCAATGGATGTTGAATCAGGAAACCTAAAAAGAATGAAAATTACCACCTACATACTTGATGACGAATCCCCCTGCACGTGAGCGCATGGAATACCTTATCAATAGCTTTTTTGGAAGTGAGCTTAAAATAATTGGGAAAAGCAGTTTACCCGAATCAGCCCTTGAAGAAATCCCCAAACTAAAACCCGATATTGCTTTTCTGGATGTGGAAATGCCGGGCATGACAGGCCTGGAACTTGCCGGGCAGTTGAAAGCAAAAGGTTTTAAAGGGAAGGTCGTTTTTGTTACTGCTTTCGATCATTATTCTGTAAAAGCATTGCGTGCCAATGCATTCGATTACCTGGTAAAACCTGTTGATGTTGATGAATTAAAACAATGCCTGAACAGGTTCAACAGAACACCTGAGAAAAAGTTTGATGAGGCAGTAATCAAGAATTTTGATTTAAGCAAACGCGAAATGGAAATCATCTCACATCTTGCAAAAGGCCTGTCCTCCAAAGAGGTGGCGGCAGAAATGTTCTTGAGCCGTCATACAGTTGATACACACAGGCGGAATATCCATACAAAAACAGGCACGAGGAATACGGTGGAATTGATTAATTTGCTATGGGGTTAATCATATTCTGAATTTGTAGGCCGGTGCTAAAACTTCACTAACTTTCCAACATAATTCTCACTGCCCGTCTTCAAGCAATAATAGTAAATTCCTGATGGAAACTGACTGCTATCTATATTAATCCGTCCATCCGAAAAAATGCTTGTTACTGATACCATTTCCCTGCCCATTCCATTATAAATAACGAGTTCAAACTTTTGATCTCTTTCGCTCGGAATAACAAAGCTAATTTGACTGTTAAATGGGTTTGGAAAAACCATGACATCTGTTATTGAGGGCTTGCTCTCCTCCGCTCCCAAAACCAGTGGCAACAAAGTAAAGGGTTTAGTTGCTGTCATTAAGTTTCCCCAATTATCAACCAGGTCGAGTTTGAGGTAATAGGCGCCCGCTTTAAGGTCTTGTGTATTCCAATTGACGAGCACATCTTCCCTTACTTCTGTTTCGTTGGGTTCATTAATCATATACCAGTTGGTATCATCTGCACTCTGGTAGTACATGGTGTAATGGTCGAAATCCATCAGTTCGCTTTCTGCACCCTTATCTATCCAGGCCGAGCCGAATATTTGTTCTACCGAATTGACAAATCCCGAACTCGGAAACATAATATTTGCCATCCAGACAACCGAGCCAGCATCATAAGTTGGTGCTTCGGTTGTTGAGGATTGAATTAACATCAATACAGAACGCTCCAATGCTTGTACCAAACCATTCATCTGGCTTGAATAGGCAAATATGAGGAAGCTATTTCCACTGCTTCGCAAAGAGGAGGTAAGTGCTGAAAAACCAATGACAGAAAAAGTAGTATCCGTACCAAAGAAGTAACCCCCGCTCCCATCAATAAACAAATTAAATGCATTGACAACTGATTTTCCCATCACGCCGATTTCACCCAGAATACATCCTGTTGCATTTACTACAACAGTATCAAAAGTGTAAAGGCTCCAGGTCATCACATCGCAATTATTTAAATGGAAATACCTGTCATCCAGCGGAGCTGTATAATTGTCATAATGACTATTATTCACCAGGCCACTTACGGTTGACGAATCACTTCCTTCAAACCAAAGGCCGATTGCCCGAATATCCGAATCAGTAATGGTAACATCCGATGCGTTTGAAGGCATCAGTCCCCACCAGACTATTTCACATTCATTTATTTGAATGTTATAATCTATCCCGCTAATCCCGGGCTCAGAATTGTTAAAGCTGTAATTATCAACATATTCACCATCAGGAAAAGAAATGTCGATTTCTGCTCCTGCGCCAAATTGATGCCATAACAAAACCATGTTCGCCCGTTGGATTTCAAGGTTTACACTGTCGTCAACAATAAATTCACCGGCAACGTCCACCGAATCGATAATAATACTTGATTGCCCGTACATTGCAATGGTCGAAAAGTCGGGTTTTGTCACTTCATCAAACAAGAGTACAGCAGAATCTATTGTTGCCCAATTGTGAACAAGGCCACCAAAATCGAGGGTTGAATTGTGGACTTCCATTCGAGAATGCCCCGTTAGAATAATAATCCGTTCGTAGAAAAACTGCTGTGGAAAGTAAAGATAAGATGAATCGGCAATGACTCTTGCATCCTCAACAACATAAAGGTTGCCAAGTATGGTTGCTTCGGCATTTTGAAATTTAAGCAATCCATCCCCCAGCACAATAATGGGCCCGGTATGTGTCCAAACGGAATCGATAATCAATTCATCGCCAGGCGTAAAACCAATGACCAGTGTATCGCCAAGGTAAACGGTATCGCATGACCTGACAGATGATGTGAAGGCCGGTAGATTTTTTCTGATGTCGAGAATGTGGGTTAAAGTCTGCTTAAGTTTTTCTGAATCGTTAACCGTCTGCTTACTTAATTCATTTCTATTGTTATGTGCTCCATCCCTAAATTGATGTTGCAGAACTTTATTTGCATTTTTGAGTTCATTTTTGAAAATTTGTTTTTTGCTTGTCTGCGAAAAAACGGAGCTTGAAATAATAAGCAGGGCAATTAAAATTCCACTTGAAAAATAGCTTGACTTGTTCATCGGTTACATTTTGAATTATTTGTTAAGCGTATTAGTTCGGGGAAGTGAGGAATGCGTAGGTTTCCGCAAATACTTGTTTGTCATGAGTTTTACTTCACCCTCAAAACCTTTTCAACACCAGGAACTTTTTTTATCTTGGCAATGAGTTCATTCAAATGATTAAAGTTTTTTACCAGTACA
>Ga0164315_10004112_pt1 | contig 11280 bp, 8 predicted proteins | sample GuaBasSedimGuay6_FD_113737 | JGI IMG/M metagenome (GOLD analysis project Ga0164315, IMG submission 113737) | Subseafloor sediment microbial communities from Guaymas Basin, Gulf of California, Mexico - Guay6, Core 4569-2, 0-3 cm | ecosystem: Environmental > Aquatic > Marine > Hydrothermal vents >...
AAGCAATCGGGGCAACCACAAGGGATTGCCCCTACAACCGTACCCGTAGGGGCAATCCCTTGTGGTTGCCCAAAATACCTGTTTATTTGTGCTTCAGTACTTACCCAGTTGTTTAACGATTTTTATCAGGCCCGTTATCAAGAACCCGTCAATGAGTTAGAACTGAATCGTTTGCTTGAGAATCTACGCCTCATCAAAAACCATAAATTAACGCTGGCAGGCGCGCTTCAATGCCATTAAGTTAAGAGATTTTTAGCCGTTTTAAAATAAAAATATATAAATATTTCAATCAGTTATGAAAATAATCGGGCACAAAATTTCCTTAACTTAATGGCAGTGAGGCGCGCTTCTGTTTGGCAAAAACAATGATATCATCTTGCCTGAGTTTTATATTTCAGCTGTCTGGTTTTGGGGAAATGAATTGATTACGGATGAATACCGCTCAAGTCGTAATCTGACGGGTCATTTAAATAAACCGGCAATTTGAAGACGCATTGAACTTTATGCTGAGTACTTTAAGACATGTACAGGCCGATAGGGATTTTAATAGTGTTGGTATTCCTGAAATTCCTAAAATCGTATTAGCAGAACTGATGGTCAATGCCTTAATTCATAGAGATTATTTTATTAATGATTCAATTAAACAGTTTGTGTTTGATAACCGAATTGAGATAAAAAGTCAGGGTAAATTGCCAAACGGTTTATCGGTGGAAGACATCAAAAGAGGCATACAAAGGCGTTCAAGAAATGTGGTGTTAACGTCTTTCGCCAATGATATTCTACCTTACCGGGGAATTGGCAGCGGTATATTGAAATCATTACAACTTTACCCTCGTATTCATTTTGAAAACAATATTGCGGGAGAGTTTTTCAAAGTGACTATTGAGAGAGTGGGCTAAACCTGACAGGTTTTTAAAACCTGTCAGGTTTTGGCACTGGGCTCGTTGAATGGGATTGATTCAAATCAATAAGTTATAGCTCAAATGGTCAATATTTCGGATTTTCAATAATCTCAATATATCAGGGCAACCACAAGGGATTGCCCCTACAAGAATAGAGGGTATGTAGGGGCAATCCCTTGTGGTTGCCCTTGAGATTGAAGCATTCCCACTCAACGACCCCAGTGCCCAGGTTTTGTATTTCAAATAAATGAACAATTTAAGCATTCGAGTTGAAAATTTAGGTAAACGCTATCGCATTGGTGCCCATCAAAAACGTTATTATACGTTGCGGGAAAGATTGGTTAATTTGATGGCATCCCCCTTTGATTATTTGCGTACTACACTAACCCCCCCGTCAGATGAAGAAGTGCTGTGGGCTTTGCAAGAGATTTCTTTTGACGTTATGCAGGGGGAAGTTCTGGGTATTATTGGGCGCAATGGTTCTGGCAAAAGTACCTTGCTCAAAATTTTATCGCGCATTACCTTGCCAACCATCGGGCGAGCGGATATTTATGGGTGTATAGGCTCCTTACTGGAAGTTGGCACCGGCTTTCACCCTGAATTAACCGGGCGTGAAAATGTTTATATGAATGGGATCGTCTTGGGCATGTCTAAGCAAGAGGTTGATCGTAAATTTGATGAAATTGTCGCGTTTTCAGAAATTGATAAATTCATTGATACCCCAGTGAAACGTTATTCCAGTGGGATGCAAGTGCGTTTAGCCTTTGCCGTCGCTGCCCATTTAGAGCCAGACATTTTGATTGTGGATGAAGTATTAGCAGTAGGCGATGTCGCCTTTCAGCAAAAGTGCTTAGGTAAATTGGAAGAAATCACTCAAACAGATGGACGCACTGTCTTATTTGTCAGTCATAATTTAGGGACAATGTTGGAATTATGTTCGCGGGCTATTTTACTTGATAAAGGTAAGTTGATAGCCTCCGGTACCAGCAATGAAGTGGTTGAAACGTATTTATCCCAATATGCCAATCAAGCTGCAGCCTTTGTCACTCAAAAATACCATGAAGGGGCATTGATAACTCAAGTCGCCCTTTTGAATCATCATCACCAAGCGGTGCAAGTCATTGATTATGATGTCCCGTTTTCAATCCAATTTGAATTTGAAATCACGGAACCCATCCGTGCGCTTTCACAATGGGTGCGTTTGGAAAATCAATTTGGGGTTCATGTTTTGTTTGCTTGGCTGGCTTATCAACAACCCTATCAGCGCGGCACTTATCGGGCGATTTGCGAAATCCCAGCCCAATTATTAACGCCCAGTCGCTATCATGTTGATATTGGACTCACTAACCATCGCATACAGCCTTATAATGAGACACATAAATGTTTATCTTTCGACATCATTTCTAAAGATAGGGCCTTTGATCCCAATGATCGTGGTTGGGGTGCCGTGTATCCGCGATTGGCTTGGCATATTGAAAATCAATGATTAAAAAATCATAAATTTATGAGCTCTCATCAACCCATTCCTAAAATTATTCATCAAACGTGGAAGGATAAGCATGTACCGCCAAATTGTGTTCCCTTGCAACGTACCTGGTTAACCCATCACCCGGATTGGGAATACTGGCTGTGGACAGATGTAGACAATCGCGCATTTATCAGTGAACATTATGCGTGGTTTTTGCCGGTTTATGATGGCTATCCTGAAAACATTATGCGGGCCGATGCTGTCCGTTATTTTATGCTTTACCATTATGGGGGGCTGTATGTCGATTTAGATTTTGAGTGTTTGCGTCCATTGGAACCATTACTTGTTGGAAGGGAAGTTGTTATTGCTCTTGAACCACTGGAACATTTGGAAAAAGAATTGGTTCGACAGCGTTCATTTAAGCAAGTACTTTGTAACGCATTGATAGCCTCTCAACCTAAGCATCCATTCTGGGAACAAGTCTTTCAAGAATTGAAAGTTTATCAGAACGCTAACGATCCTTTAGATGCAACGGGGCCATTTATGCTTACTCGCGCTTATGATTCTTTTTCACAACGCGAGGCCCTGACAATTGAATCTTCTGAACGGCTTTGCCCTATCACTGATGAACAAAGTCGGCATGGCATACTTAAAGATAATGCAACCCGTCAACGGATTGCCAAAACAGCGTATGCCATTCATCATTGGCATGGTACATGGTGGCCTAAACCCAATAATTTGTTTCAAAGATTATTTCAAATCGTAATAGAAATGCTTAAAATTTTATCTAAAAAAAAGGAAAAACTGGCTCAATTTATAAAGCAAAAAAAGGCTCTCATAAAATCTCGAATGAACGCCTATAAACGTTCTTTACGTTTACGAATTGCTTCAGAAATCCCTGCCCAAATGACAAAACATACCGTTTCCAATCAAGTTTGCCTTTCATTGTTGGTGCAAGGGCAAACTATTGCTCGTGTTATCTTAGACATTAAGCAGAGCCTGAAAATATTTGAAGAAGCGGCTAATAGGCCATTGGTTTCGTGCTTAATGGTAACTTGTGGGCGTTTTGAAATGGCAAAACGTTCAATCCATTGTTTTTGCAAGCAAACTTATCCTAATAAGGAACTGGTTATCATTGATAATGATGATACGGATAGCCTAGCAAACTGGGTAAAAACATTGCGAGATAGCCGTCTCGTTTATATACATCTACCCAACGAAAGGAAACCGCTAGGTGAATTACGTAATATAGCCGTTAAACGGGCTAACGGTTCCTACATTGCTCATTGGGATGACGATGATCTTTCAGTGCCAAAAAGGTTGGCTATCCAAATGACTGTGATTCATAGTTTCCAAACGGAGGCTTGTTTTCTACAACGTGAACAACTGTGGAATGTTCAAGAGTGTCGTTTGGCTATTTCATGTCACCGACTTTGGGAAAATTCTTTTGTCTGTGCAAAAGATAAGTTAGCACCTTACCCAATATTACATAAGGGAGAAGATACACCAGTAGCAGAACAGGTTGCCTTACAAGGACGTATTGCATTATTAGACTGTCCAGAACTTTATACTTATATCTTCCATAACGCGAATACCTGTGACAGTCAACATTTTAAAGGGCTTTTAGAAGCGGCTACGGAAATCTATACCCAAAGTGACTACGATGTCAAAGTAAAACAGTTAGAAGCAGAATTAGAATGTGATCTGTCACCTTGGATTACAGTTCAATCTTCTACTGGAAAAACCGAGCATCAATCCTTTGGTTCTAAGAAGCGCCGCACTGATTTTCCTAAAATATTGATTTTAACGCCGGTAAAAGATGCTGAGCGTTTTTTGCCAAGCTATTTTAACCTATTAAAAAATCTGAGTTATCCGCACGATTGCCTATCGCTGGCTTTTCTGGAAAGTGATAGTGTTGATAATACTTATACCTGGATTCAGGAAAAACGGCCAGAGTTGCAATCTGAATTTGCTAGGGCTAAACTTTTCAAATTGGATTTCAATTATCATTCCGATTTGCCACGCTGGGAACCGAGTCAACAATTTAAACGGCGTTCTATTTTGGCCAAGAGCCGCAATTATCTGTTATCTCAGGCCCTTGAATCTGAACAATGGGTATTATGGATTGATGCCGATGTGACAAGTTGGCCTGATGATGTGATTGAACAATTGTTGGATGCTCAAAAAGATATTGTCGTGCCACATTGTGTGACTGAAAATGGCAAGACTTTTGATCTGAATACTTTCAAGTTGAAACCGGGTGCCGAAAAATGGGATTGGTCACCTTATATACTCGATGGCATTTTACAACCGCCGGTGGGTTATGGCAGACTTTATCTAAGTGAATTACGTGACCATGAGCGTATTCAGGTGGATGCCGTGGGTGGTACAATGTTGTTGATACAGGCCAACCTTCATCGAGAAGGGCTTATCTTTCCGCCCTATAGTTATAAGCATTTTATTGAAACTGAAGGCCTTGCAATCATGGCAAAGGATATGGGTTATAGGTGTTGGGGATTACCTAATTTGGAAATTGTTCATCCACTATACTAAATTAAGGGCAGACACACAGGTATGCCCCTACGAAATCCTGCATATTCATGGCCTGTAGGGGCGAACCTGCGTGTTCGCCCTAGCTAAGTAAAAAAAGAAAAATATGAAAACACTGACGATAGGCTTATGTACTATTTCAACAAGAAATGAGAATTACTTATTGAGCACATTAGATTCGATTTTGACTCACACAGATGAAAAAGAGCAAAATGAATTTCAGATTGTGGTTTTTGACTGTGATTTACAAGAAGATGATTCTATCTACATAACCGAAGTCAAAAATACTTTTGCCCAACAAATTGAGCAGGGACTTATACACATTGTTAAAACGTCAAAAAATGATTACACTTTTTTAAACAAGAATTTATTGCCAAATTTAGACGATTTACCAAAATGGTTGTATTGGCGTTCTAAGCAATGCCTTGATGTGAGTTTGATAATGGCTTATTGTGCTGCTCGGTCTCAATATTATTTACATTTAGAAGACGATGTGATTTGTACCGATCATTTTTACCCAAAAATGATGAATGACATAAAACCTTTAACAGATGAACAGTGGTGTGCGGTTAAGTTTTGTGAGATAGGCTTTATAGGGCTATTATTTCAAAATACAGAACTCAACAAGTTATCTACATTTATTAAATGTTTGTTTGATGAAATGCCAATAGATTGGCTCATTGAAAATCATTATTTTTCTATAAAAGCCGTTAATGGAAAAAAGTGTATTCAAATATCCCGTTCTTTATTCCAACATATTGGTTATTACAGTTCGTTAACCGGAAAAATACAAGGCCTTCAGAGTGCCTCTTTTGAGGCCATTTTTGATATGGAGTTCTTTAAAAGAAACGAGAATTTTTTTGATTTTTTAGATTCTAAAATTGAAGAAAAAGGAAAATTGATTAAAATCAATAATCAATTGTCTTTTCTTCAAAAACTACGGAATTCGATGAAAATAAAAATAGAAAAGTAGAAAAGTCGTAATCCATCAAGTTTCTCTATAGCGGTTGCCTATGAAGCAAAATAAATTTAGAACGAAAATCAAGCAGAACTCAGGAAGAACTTTTTGTTTGATTCCGCTCAATTGAATTGAAATCAATCATGCTTGAAATTATTTATCCCAATTATCCCATTCAAACCTCATACGAGATCGGATTAGTTATCACCACCTTTAACCGTCCTCATTATGTTGCAAAATGCTTTAAATCCTTACAAAACAGTGTATTGGATAATGTTATTATTGTGATTGTGGATGATGCCAGTGATAGGAAAGAAACACTCTCACTGATTAAAGATTTTTCGATAGCTAATGTACCCGTCATTAAGATTTTCAAGCAAGAACGAAACGGATTTGCTGTCCATCATAGTTTGCAAGTGGGATGGGATTTATTATCGGAAAAGTATCATTGTCACTATTTGTGCAACCTTGATTCAGATGCCCTTGTCACCAACAACTGGATGAATCGGTTATTGGCTCTCTATAAAACACAAAGGTCAAAACGAGGCCCACTCATTGTGACCGGTTTTCATGCTCATAGCCACCCAGTGTTAAAAGAATATGATGATTACCGTATAAAAAAGTCAATCGGCGGATTGAATATGTTTTTCGATTTACAACTTTATCAAAAAATTATTCGTCCAAATTTGGTACTGTGCTGGGATGATGACGTTGTTAAAGCAATGCAAGTATTTAAATATTCAATACTTTGTACTAAACCCTCCGTTATTCAGCACCTTGGAAAAATGGGCCACTGGTCAAATATCGAAAGCGGATACGACATTGCATTTGATTTTGAAGACGACACGGCTAGTCGCCGTTTGGCACTATGGATTGATTTGCATTTATACCGGCGTTTAAAATTATTATATAGGATGTTATTACGGAACGACTCTGATAAATAAAGTATGGCAAAAGATAAACAACAAATAGTGATTGGCTTGAGTGTTATTATTTGCACTTACAACCGCGCTGACTTGCTAAAAAACGTTTTACAGGATGTTTGTGAACAAACGCTTGCTGATTCTGAATTTGAAGTGATTGTGGTTGATAACCATTCCACTGATCAAACTCGTGCGGTTGCTGAATCATTTTGTCAGCGTTATCCCAATGTACGCTATTGTTTTGAAGCGCAACAGGGCCTTTCTCATGCACGTAATCGCGGTTGGCGCGAAGCACGGGGGGAATATTTGGCTTACCTTGATGATGATTGTCAAATCCCAACACAATGGTTGACTGTTGCTAAAGAAATTATCGAACAACATGCACCAATAGTGTTTGGCGGGCCTTATTATGCTTTTTATAATAGTGCCAAACCGGATTGGTGGAAGGATGATTATGATGCCTATCATTCAATGATCTATGCAGATACCGCCGGTTATTTAGAACCCTATCAGGATATTCACGGTGGAAATCTGTTTATTCAACAATCTATATTACAAAAAGTAGGGGCATTTAATCCCCAGTTAGGCATGTCGGGTCAACAGTTGGGCTATGGTGAAGAAACTGAATTGCAAATGAGAATTTTTAAAGCACTGCCTTCACCCCGCGCCTATTATGATCCGAGATTATATGTTGATCATTTAGTTGCGGCTAAAAAGATGAATATTGGGTGGGTAATACGGGCAAATATCGCGCATGGACGTGCTAAATACCATCTGTGTCCACGTAGTTCGATGCGATTTGGCATTGTCATAAATTGTCTCTGGCGTTTTGTAGAATTGCTGAAAAATATTGTCAAAGAATTTTTCTATATGACATTTAAAAGGGATAAAACCCAGCATCCTTATTGGCAAAACGATTTGTATGAAAGTCACAGGTTCCGGGAAGGTTGTTGTGGCATGTGGGGTTTTATTTATGAATGCGTGATGGCCCCATTATCTGCTATCATTGCCAAAATACGCTGGTAATAAAATGATGGGCCAAAGCTTTCGCTTTGAAATCGAAAATCACGATGGATTTAGGTATACCGATAAAAGATATGAAAACAGGCCCCCAAAATATATTAGTCACTGGTGGTGCTGGTTTCATTGGTTCTCATCTTGTTGAATATTTACTTGAACGAGGGCATGATGTGACAGTGTTGGATAACTTTTCCACTGGACAAAGAGAATATTTAACCGGATTGAATAACCTTGAAATCATTGAAGGCGATATCGGTGATTTTGAAACTGTGCGATTGGCACTGGAAAATATCACCGTCATTTTTCATTTGGCGGCCCTTGCGTCTGTTCCTCTCTCTCTCCAAGCACCTCAAACCCATTTTCGCAGTAATATTTTGGGCACTTTTAACCTCTTTGAGGCTGCGCGTCTTCAAAAAGTTCAGCGCATTATTTTTGCCAGTTCGTCTGCTGTTTATGGAGACAATCAGGTTTTATCCCAGTGCGATACGAGGGCTGGTATACCGATGAGTCTTTATGCACAAGGTAAGCTGTATGGGGAACAATTGGCAAGTATTTATTATCAAGTTTATGGCCTCTCTTCTGTTGCTTTGCGCTATTTTAATGTGTATGGCCCTCGACAAAGTCCTGATTCTGCCTATTCTGGGGTGATTTCCATTTTTATTGAACAGTTGTTAAATGGAAAAAGGCCTTGTATTTATGGTGATGGTGAACAAACGAGGGATTTTGTGTATGTCAAGGATGTGGTTGAGGCCAATTGGTGTGCTATGACTAGGATGCGGGAGGGGGCTTATGTCTTTAATGTGGGCACTGGAAAAAGTATTCGTATTAATCAAGTGCTTGAATTACTTCAAAAAAAACTTGAAACCGATTTTGAACCGCAATATTGCCCTGCCCGGAAAGCAGATATTAGACATTCTTGTGCTGATGTGATCTGTATTCGTGAGGAACTGGGTTGGCAATCTCAATGGCAGATTGAAGACGGATTGAAAATGTTTTTAGATGATGAATGCTTTTTTTAGGTTTTGCTGTCATCGTGAGTTGCATGGAGCGGGTGCCCCCATCAATGCCATTCAGTTAAGCCTAAAAACGTTGTACGGTGGGCAAGAAAAATACCTGTCCTACCTGTATGGATTTATTCAAAGGCGAAGGTGGCATTGCCTAGTGAGGCTGGCTTGGCTAGGAACCCCAGGTTCCACCTCAATGCCATTAAGGTAGGGGCAGACCTGCGTGTCTGCCCTGGGCGAACACGCAGGTTCGCCCCTACAACCCCTGAATACGTGGGGTTTGGTAGGGGCAGACCTGCGTGTCTGCCCTTAACGAAGGTGGCATTGAGGTTCCACCTGGGGCTATTCACATTTTCAGGCTAAAGTTTCGCGGAGCGAAACTTTAGCCTGAAAACCCCTTTGGTCTTCTGGTTGCTTCACCGCAGGTATGCCCCTACAAACAGCATTTTATATGATTGTAGGGGCAGCCCGATCGTGTTCGCCCTAGTACATTGTCAAACTTATAAATAATGACGGGTGAGACAAAAAAAACCTGACAGGTTTTCAAAACCTGTCAGGTTTATCTCTACCCGTCAAAACAAGATTGACAGAGTACTAGCTTACTTGGATGTTGCCATAAGTAATCCATAGTCTGTCCTGAATAATAGGCGTAATCGGGACATATATTAGCTTATGATGTCCCTTAATGGGTGTTGGTAAATCAGAACGTATTATTTGAAAAAATGTGAGTTTAACCATCGATATATCGCTATTTGCCTTTCTCAATCGGATACTTTACACAACAATCCAAACGCGACTTGATCGGCTACTGGGGCGCGAATACGCACACGATAGCCTGATCCGGGGGCAACTGATAGACTTTCCCCCTTTTGATTTTCAAGATAGTCTAAAGTAAAAGTCAGATTGCCTTGCGGCAACATCAATTCTAAAACGTCTCCAATCATAAAACGATTTTTGACTTCAATGTCTAAAAGTTCGCTTTCAGGATCATAACCTTGAACTTCTCCAATAAATTGCTGATGGTTATTTGAACTACCTTGGGCATAATTTTGATATTCTTCAGGCAGATGGCGGCGATAAAACCCTTCTGTGTAACCTCGATTAGCCAGTTTATCTAATTCCGACATTAATGTCTTATTAAACGTTTTACCGGCCGCTGCATTGTCAATCGCTTGACGATAAACTTGTGCTGTCCGTGCTGTGTAATAATGAGACTTGGTGCGTCCCTCAATTTTAAGCGAATCAATCCCAATCTCCATTAAACGATTCACATGTTGAACGGCCCGTAAATCTTTAGAATTCATAATATAACTGCCTTGCTCATCTTCAAAAATAGGCATATATTCACCTTTGCGCTCTTTTTCTTCCAATAAATAAACACCGGATTCATCTTCTTTCGCTTCATGCACTTTGTAATCCCAACGACAAGCATTGGTGCAAGTGCCTTGGTTAGCGTCGCGGTGATTCATATAACCAGACAGTAAACAACGGCCTGAATAAGCTATACATAAGGCTCCATGAATAAACACTTCGAGTTCGATATCTGGACAAGCTTGACGGATTTCGGCAATTTCATCTAACGATAATTCACGCGAGAGAATGATACGGCTTAAGCCGATATCCTGCCAGAATTTAACCGTTGCCGAGTTCATCGTATTCGCTTGCACCGATAAATGAATAGGCATAGCCGGCCAATGTTTTTGCACTAAGCTGATTAAACCCGGATCGGCCATAATCAGCGCGTCTGGCTGCATTTCAATAATGGGCGTGATATCGGAGAGAAACGTTTTTAACTTCGCGTTATGGGGCAAAATATTGCAAGCTACATAGCATTTTTTACCTTGATCATGGGCTTCTTGAATACCGATTTCTAACTGATTGAGTTGATTAAAATCATTATGACGCACCCGCAAACTATAACGCGGTTGCCCAGCATAAACGGCATCGGCACCATAAGCAAAAGCATAACGCATGTTTTTGAGCGTACCGGCTGGGGAAAGGAGTTCTGATTTTATCATGGCAATAGCTGGGAAAAGTGGGTGGGTAATTGGGAAAGGGTGGGCAATAATTTTTGCCCACCTACTAAAACCCGTAACTACAAGGATTGTATATAAAAAAGGATTTAAACAGAAACGCACTTTGAACCAATCCCTTCATATACAATCCTTGTCGTTACCGGTTTTATTAAAAGACTAAAAACTTGAGCATTGAGTAATAACGACTAAAACCCTAACTGATTGTATATAAAAAAGGATTTAAACGCATTTTGAAGCAATCCCTTCATATACAATCCTTGTCGTTACCGGTTTTATTAAAAGACTAAAAACTTGAGCATTGAGTAATAACGACTAAAACCCTAACTACAAGGATTGTATATCAAAAAGGATTTAAACAGAAACGCACTTTGAACCAATCCCTTCATATACAATCCTTGTCGTTACCGGTTTTATTAAAA
>Ga0164315_10004114_pt1 | contig 11277 bp, 6 predicted proteins | sample GuaBasSedimGuay6_FD_113737 | JGI IMG/M metagenome (GOLD analysis project Ga0164315, IMG submission 113737) | Subseafloor sediment microbial communities from Guaymas Basin, Gulf of California, Mexico - Guay6, Core 4569-2, 0-3 cm | ecosystem: Environmental > Aquatic > Marine > Hydrothermal vents >...
AAGTACTGAAGCATAAATTTTCGTGTATTTTGAAATGGGGCTTGCGCGGGGGATTGCCCCTACGCAATGCCATGTAGGGGCAATCCGCAGCGTAAGCCCTTTGCGCTAAAATATCTGTTTATTACAACTTCTTTCCTTATTTTACGGATTTAGGTAACTTCAAATGTAACATGCCAGAAAAATTCTAAATAACTTTGGGAAACCCCGAAGGGGTTTTCAGGCTAAAGTTTCGCTCCGCGAAACTTTAGCCTGAAAATGTGAATAGCCCTTTGTTTCACCTGGGGAGGGGAAAAATCGGTAATCTCACCGTGATAGATTAAAGAAATCAATCCGATTTTGGGGAAAAATCGGATTTCTCACCGCGTTCAAAAATCAATCCGTCAAATCCGTCAATCAGTTGTACTTCCACAAAAACAGGAACGCGCCAGCACTCACTTATGCTTTTTGTCAAGGCGAGCAAATCCTCGAAATGGGCGTGTAGTTTCTACACCCTCTACCGCTTTAGTCGTCACAAAATTCACATTAAAGCCAGTGCTAAAATTAATATCACTCCGATTGTCAGTGACATTAATGGGCGTGGGGCGATCTACCGTCGAGTATGCACCGCACGCTTCGCCAACATCGCAAATAAAACCGTCATTATCAAAATCATTCCCCGCGGCAATGATATATTCCCCCTTTGGCACATTGTGAAAACTGAACTCATAAACGCCATTTGTCACTGTGGCTTGCGTTTGATCTATCGTTTCCAAGGTATTGGGCTCAACCAACACAATGTAATGGAGCCCAGCATCGCCAGTCGCGTTGGGATCGCCCACTTGTAAAATCACCGGGATTTTGACAGTATTCACATTGCTCGTGATGGTAATAGTTGCGGTAAATGTACCTATATTCAGCCCACTACGATCCACCCTGACAGTGTAATTGCCCAAACCGTTACCTTCCCATGATAAAAATCCGCCGGCATCATCACTGATGTTGACAATTTGCAAATCACCGTCGCCCCCATTACTGAATGTCAGCGTGGTGCTGGTACGGCTTAAACCAAAATTCAGCGAGGCAGGATTCACCACCAGTTGCGGTTGCTGTTCAGGAACGGCAACACCGCCCAATTCCATTGCCGCTGATACCGCTTTTTGGGCATCAATGAGTCCATAGCCAAAATAATCATCGCGCCCTGTGGAGCCTAAATCGTTGGTAATTTGGCCGCTTTTTAACAGATCATCAAATGCTTGTGGGGTTAAGTCAGGATTGACAGCTTTCATTAACGAAATGACCCCGGCAATATGGGGGGTAGCCATCGAAGTCCCTATGGAACCGTCAAATGTCAATGCGATGCCACTTCCAAAGCCGACATCATTACCTATCGTGCTAAGAATGCTATCGGGCATACCATCACCGTTGACATCTGGTGTACCATCCCCACCCGGGGCGGCTACGTCAATGGTAGGACCATAATTTGAATAAGAGGCCCGTTCGCTGTTGATATCGACCGCACTGACTGAAACAACACCATCCAAAGCTGCGGGATAACTTGGAAGGTTCGTGTCCTCATTACCGGCCGCTGCAACGATAATAACACCGGCATTGCGTATGTCAGTTATCAATTGTTGAAAGCCAGGGTAAACCGCAGGGCCGCCTAAACTTAGATTAACAATATCGGCCCGTTGCGCCGGCACAGTGCCAGAATCATTGGGTAAACCGGCCGCATAGCGTAGGGCCTGCTCAATACTATAATTAGAGCCAGCCCCGCCTTTGCCAAGGACGCGCAAAGGCATGATTTTGGTTAGCCAAGCAACCCCCGCTACCCCTTCGTCATTGTTGGTAATCGCAGCGACTGTCCCTGCAACGTGCGTACCATGAAAGGAACTACCACCTGGCAATTGATCACCCGGATCATTGGGATTGGAATCATAACCATCACCATCCAAAGAAAAACCAGAATTATCAATAAAATCATAACCTGGTACCAAATTATCCCGTAAATCGGGATGCTCAAGCAACACGCCGGTGTCAGCCACCGCAACAATCACCGACGGATCGCCGGTCGTCATGTCCCAAGCTTGCGGCAGATTTATCTGCGTCAAATTCCATTGATAATGGTATAACTCATCGTTAGGTACACGCAACGCCCGCATATAGTAATTGGGGCCAGCTTCACTCACGCTAGGATCCTTGCGTAACTTTTTGATCGCCATCAAGGTTTCATAGTTGTGACGCAGTTCTGGCGAGTCAAATTTCATGTCACTCAAACCACCAGTGGATGAAGTACGTGACCGGGTTGAATCGAGAGTCAGCAACGTGGATCGCCGGGTGCCATCATTTTGGGTTTGTGTGTTGCGTGTGATGGCACTTCGTGCTTGCTGCACACTTTCTGGTTTAAACCGCACAACCGCTTCACCGGGCACAAAATCATCCGTTAAGCGCGTACCAAGCGCAGTCGTTGTGGTGTTTTGACCTATGCTCAGCACATAATTGGAGGCCCCCGAATGCGCTTGTACCAATACAAAATAACGTCCATCATCAGGCACGGTCAGCATTTCCGTCTCTCTGTCCCCTGTCGAAGCATCTATAAGACTTGCGATACCCTCATTATTAAGCCGAAACAATCCCAAGTCTAAATCATTGTCAACGAGATTTGGATTGGTAATAAAAAGGAGGATGGTTTGTCCCTGACGCAAATCGACATCAAAATAATCGTCTGTGTCTCCGAGCTGTTCAAAACGGCCGCTAGGCCCAGTGCCGGGTTTATTGACATAACCGCCTAAAATAACTGGGTTGGGAATGCGTTGTGCAATGTAGTCAGTATTATTAGACAGTTCTGGCGCATTAACATCATTCACATCGTTATCTTTAGCAGTATTGCTCGTCACCTGGATACGTCCACTTAAGCTAAAATGGGTGCTGACACTACTTTTTACCTCAACTTTAAGTACATCTATCACTGGGAAATCCAATTGCCCGGGTGTACTTAAAGCCGCATACAATGTGTAAGAACCCGTTAAACCATCCAGACGAATTCCGGAAAACACCGCAATGTTTTTCTGTTCAACGGACAAACTCGCTAAATCGACATTATCACGGAGTTTTGCGGGCGGCCCGGCTTCTGGTTTCCAAGGTATCAAAGCACCATTAGCATCAAGGGCATGGATAGTTTCACCAAGCACACCCCCCGTCACACCAAAATAAACATCATATTGACCCTCCCCATTAAGCATCACTGTGGCCGAAAATTCTTCTCCCGGCTCAATCGTGGTATCGTTAGAAACCATTGCTATTTGTCCGGCCGCGGTGGCTGTTGCGGTAGAGAAGAGCAACCCAGCCGCAAATCCAAAACGGACTAATCTGTTTGGGATTCGGTTTGGGATTTTGTGTATACACCTTTGTTTCATAAGATAATCCTCATAAGAAATAGGATATGAATATGACTGAAACAGTCAGGGACTTCCAAAAAATGACCCTGTGATGCTATCGCTTTTTGCTATCATATCACTTCAAAGCGGGTGTTTATTGGATAGTCCCCATAACAAGCTGCCATTATACTCGTCATTGACTTTGAGTAGCACAAAATCATTCAATGACTAATTAGAATTACAATCTCTATTAAATAAAGTTTTATCATCGAGATATACTTACCGCTGTCATTGTGATATTAGTACAACGCATTGAAGGATTTAACGGATTTATTTTGTTAAGGCTGATCGATATCGATCAATGTCTTCTCCAAAACTTCAAAATCAACCATAACATTTTCACATTCTCACCCTTTTCCAGGGGGAAAAAAATATTAGCACAACGGATTTCCGGATTTGACGGATTGATTTTGTTAAGGATGATCGATGTCGCTCAATGTCTTCTCCAAAACTTTAAAAAAGATTAACGGAATAAATGAAAACGCACTTGAATTTTTTTAAAGACGGTTGTTGTAAAATAGGCAGTACATAAGCACTCCTTATCATTCGTTTCAGGCGAACCTTGTACGAAAACTGGCGTTATTTATCAGGAGTACAAGGCGAACCTTGTACGAAAAAACGTTTGCCTCAAACATTGTCAAGCTAAATAGAAGAGAACCAAAAACCATGAAAATTTTTATCCTGACCGAAAGTATTGACGAAGGAATTACACGTATGTGGCACTTTCAAGTCACGAGTAAGTACGAAATGGCAAAATTCATTATCGCTAATCTGTCTCATTATGATAATATAGACATGTTTACCGGCATAAGTTGGCAATCAGGATTACATTCATGGCGCAAAAGTGAACAATTCACCCCTGAAACCTTATTGAAAGCGATAAACAATTCGTCAATTGATGGTGACAGCGAATCTCGGTTTGAAATTCATGAAATTGATCTTTCAAAAAATGGTGAGCAAGCCGATGATGTTACTTGGACTAGCAACGCAGAATTAGCCCAATTCGCATAAGAACACTTTACCGCTTTGAAGTGATACTATCGCTGCAAGCGATAGCATCACTGAGATTCTTAGCTTTGTATCCTAACATGCACTAACGCTATGGTTTAAATTCAGTCTAATTTTTTAGAATTCATGAAATTGATCTTTCAAAAAATGGTGAGCAAGCTGATGATGTCACTTGGACTAGCAACGCAGAATTAGCCCAATTCGCATAAGAACACTTTACCGCTTTGAAGTGATACTATCGCTGCAAGCGATAGCATCACTGAGATTCTTTAGCTTTGTATCCTAACATGCACTAACGCTATGGTTTAAATTCAGTCTAATTTTTTAGAAATCGGAGACAAATAATCATGAACACACAAATTGAACAAATTAAAGTGAAGAATTTTAGGTTATATAAAGAGTTACATGTGACCAATTTACAGCGATTCAATGTGTTTTTAGGTGCGAATGGTTCTGGTAAAACGACTTTTTTTAAAGTATTCAGTTTTCTGGCCACTTGCTTAAAAGAAAATGTCACGGTTGCGGTTAATCGTGAAGGCGGTTTTAAGGAAGTTATCACTCGTAACAGTCACCCGGAGAAAGATTTCATCGAATTTGAAATTAAGTTTCGTAATTTTGAACAAGGTGAAAAAAGTCCTTTAGCAACTTACCATTTAAAAATTGGTTTTAGTCGCGGCAAAGTCTTTATAGAAAAGGAAGTTTTAAAATATCGTCGGGGACGCAGTGGCAAACCTTGGCATTTTTTAGATTATTCAAGAGGAATCGGTTCCGCCATCAAAAATGAACAAGATTATGATCAAGAAGCCTGGAAAGCTCAGGAAGAACGTGAAGATCAACCCTTAGGTGCAGAAGATATTCTGGCATTAAAAGGCTTAGGACAATTTGAGCGTTACAAAACCATTAGAAGTTTTCGCACCTTATTAGAACAATGGTTAGTTTCTAATCTGCAAAATGAAGAGATGCGTAAAATCAATGAGGTGGGTGCTGATCAGCAACTGTCTAGATCGGGTAATAATCTGGCACAAGTTGCCAGTTTTCTTCATGAATATCATTTTGATATTTTTCAAACCATTTTAACCAAAATGAAACAACGAGTCCCCGGCATTGACAAAGTGGATATTACTATCAATGAAGCCGGGCAAATTTTGCTAAAATTTGGGGATAATAGTTTTACCGATCCGTTTATTTCAAAATACACTTCTGATGGCACCATTAAAATGTTCGCCTATTTAGTGTTATTGCATGATCCCACCCCGCGTCCATTGCTCTGTATTGAAGAGCCTGAAAATTACCTTTACCCGACTTTATTAAGGGAACTCGCCGCAGAACTCAGAGAATATGCAGTACGTGGCGGACAAGTCTTTGTGTCTACCCATTCCCCTGATTTTGTGGATGCTCTAAAAATAGAGGAATTGTTTTTAGTCAAAAAAGAACAAGGTAGCAGTCACATATTTTCTGCTAAAAATGATGAGCAGATAACTGAACTCTATGAAAATGGGTGTGAATTAGGTTGGTTGTGGCAACATGAATATTTCAAAGGGATTAACCCATGATTGTTTTTTTAGTTGAAGATTATTCAATGCGAAAATTTTTAGAAGGCGTTTTACCCCGTTTAGGTTTTGAAGAACATCTATTTGAAATTAAGCATCATCGTGGCAAAGAAGATTTAATCAGTCACTTGAATAACATTATCCCAACTTTATCCAAACGCGCTCAACAAATCATTATCATCATTGATCAAGACAGACAAGATTGTCTCGCATTGAAAAATAAGATAAAGGCAAAAATGGCTCGGTGTTGTTCTTGTGAGTACCAAATAAGAATAGCCTGCTATGAATTAGAAGCCTGGTTTCTAGGAGATATGGAGGCGATTGCAAAATGTTCTCCTCGATTTAAAGCCAGTTTTTTTCAAGGTAAGAAAAAATATCGTGATATTGATAACATCCCAAAACCATCCAGTGTCCTTGAAGAAATCGTACCGGATTGGAAAAAACGATATGCGAGTAAACCTAAATTTGCTGAAGAAATCGCTCATTTTGTCTCTTTGGAAAAACAAAATGTGGAAAAAGCTAACCGATCACATAGTTTTCAGGTATTTTTAGAAACGTTATGTTCCTTTGGTAATGACAAAAAATAGGGCGCGTATATTTTTTCCCTCCCAAACTTGGTTGCGGAATGCCTTCAATGACGCTCTGCGTTATACGTTTATTTGTGCTTCAGTACTTACCTATAGTTTTTCAGATAAATAATTTCAGTTATAAACCTTCAAGGTTTTGGAAACCTTGAAGGTTTTGCCCTAGAATTACGATGACGTTGCTTGAGCGCAGTTCACACTCAAGCACACCCTTCAATGTTCCTACCTTCAATGTTCCTACCTTGTGTGGTAATTACTCATTAAGTAATTATCCTTTTCTATTAAACAACGCGCCGCATCATAACTAAGGCCAAAATCAAAAACAATATTGGGGGCAGCAAGGCACTGAAGGCCGGGTTGATGTTATATACTAAGCCAATATTGCTAAGGGTTTGGTTAAGCATGTGAAAACCAACCCCCAATAATGCACCTACCAAAATACGCTGCCCCACCGACACGCTACGTAATGAGCCAAAGATAAAGGGAATCGCTAAAAAAATCATGGCTGTGCTGACTAAGGGATAACTTAAGCGCGTCCATAAAGCCAATTCATACTGTGCAGCATCTTGTCCATTTTGCTTTAAATATTCAATATATTTAGATAATCCCAAACTAGACAACTGGCGAGGACGAACCACTACAATTTTGATTAATTCTGGGTTTAAAATCGCATTCCAAGTCGTACTTTTTAAAAATTGACGGGTTACCTGCGTGGGTTCGATAATATTTTTTTCCACCTCCAATAACCGCCATTGTCCGTCCTGATAAGAGGCTTTTCTGGCATTGGTTATGGCACGTAAACGTTGGGCGGCATCAAATTCATACAAAGTAATCCCACCAAAGCCACCGTCGGGATAAATTGTGTGAATATTAATAAAATCAAAACTGTCGCGTGCCCAAAAACCGTAGCGACGATTAAATACCATTTGTTGATGCTCATGTTCAGATTGCGCGACAGATCGCATACTGTTAGCATATTGCCCGCTTTGAGGGGCTAAAGTTTCACCAATCAACATAACCATGAGGGTTAACGCTAAACCCACTTTCAGCACGGAGACTGCAATACGCACAATGGACACGCCAGCGGCACGCATGACTGTCAATTCATTATTATTAGCCAACATGCCCAATCCCAATAAACTGCCCAGTAAAGCGGCTGTGGGAAATAAATCATAAATATGTCGCGGAATTTCCAAAGCGACATATTCAATGGCCTCCAACAGACCATAACGTTGTTTGCCTATATCATCGACTTCATCAATAAAACCAAAAAAAGTAAATAAACCAACCAAGGCTAACAAGACTATCAGTATGCCAGCCAACACGGTATTGCCAATATATCTATCAATTTTTTTCATTTTATATTAATTATTGCCTATTTAGTGCTGGACCAAAAATCCTTTGAGTTGGGCTATTTATACTGAGCAAGGGAACCAATTTTACTTTTTGAGAAACCAAAATAATAAAATAACTATTTGAATTAAATTAAAAACAGCATTTTTTGTTCCTCTGTGGAAACGAAGTGCCCTGAAGTGTGTATACAACAAAGGCTTACAAGTATCAGTGTCCAGAAAAGTTTGGTTCCATGTCAAAACATCGGAGGTTTGAAAAACCTCTAACTAAGGTTTGGGCCAGAATTTATCTGGAGTGCTATATTTTGCACTCCTTTAGCTATCACTTTTAATCGCGCCCATCTGTGCGTTCAAAATTATTGTGGAAATTTGAACAATCGCTGAAACCCATTTTTTAAAAGTGGTAGATAAAACCAAACAACTATAATAAATAGTAAACCGACATGTACCCACCATACGCCTATCCAAGGGGGAAGATCACCACGTTCCACCCATTTTCTTGCCACATTGAGCAAATTGTTATAAATAAGGTAAATCAAAATGCCAATTAATATTTTGGCATATTGTCCTTGGCGCGGGGTGGTATAAGACAAAGGCACCGCCAGTGCGGCCAGTAAAATAACTGATAAGGGTAAGGACAAACGCCATTGTAATTCTGCTTGTAGTCGCGCCTCTTGTGCAAACCAAAGCAAGCCGGTGGGTATGGCTTCACGTTGGTTTTGTGGGGAGATATCTAGGCGTTTGGGGATTCTGATCTGATGCTCGGCAAATTCAGTGATGACATAGCTTAAACTCCCCGGCTGGCTTTCATAACGATGACCATCAACAAGTACTAAAAACATTTCTCCGGCTGGCGCGATTTGATAACCCCGTTTTGCCACCATAATTACTCGCTTGTGAGGCAAGTTGACTTGCACAAACAGGGTATGCATAGTCTCGTTATCAGTGTCAATTGTTTGAACATAAAAAACGCCCTTGCCGTGACTAAACCCTTTAAAACGGCCGGCTGCAATGCCACCCACTTCGGCTGCCGCTTTTAATTGGGTTTGTAATTGAACCATTTTTCTTTCTGCCCAAGGTGCCAATAATAAAGATAATATGCCAATCACAACGGCAAACATAACACCTAAGCTAATAATACTGGTGACAGGTACCCCAATGCCACAAGCTGCCATTGCGGTTATTTCATTATCTTTATATAACCGTCCCAAGGCTAACAAGAGTGCCAAAAAAAATCCAAGGGGCAAAATGAGCATGATGTCGCTTAAAAGTTTCAAAGCGAGTAATTGAAAAATAGAGGTTGCCGGTAAATCGCCGGCCGAAGCTTGTACTAAATATGCCATAAACCGGTGACTGATATAAATCAGTAACAATAATGCAGTTATGGCTAATAAGGTGTACAGTATTTCACGAAATATGTAGCGGCTAATAATCAAAAAAAGTACTCCTTCACCTTTGCGTTATCGGTGATAAATAAATATAATGTAACACAATTACAAACCACGTTTTGCTTAAAAAGGTATTGGTGGGAATTTAAATGTAAATTGGTAATAAATTGGAAATTCTGCAAAAAAAGGGATTTCGTAAAACGACAATGTTCAATTTTTTTCGTAACTACTTAGCCCTTTCTGGGCGAATTATTATAGCCTGGGGCAACGCCCCAGATGCAGGCTTCAGGTTCCCAGGGCGCTGCCCTGGGCTTTAATAAAGCGCCCTTTCAGGGCTGAGGATTTATATGTCAATGGTTGCCCCTGTAAGCTTTGGGGGTTAGGGGCTAATAATCAACACACTTAAAGAAATCACCCCTAATCCCCTTTAAAAAACGGTATGATTGAGTCAAATATTGTCATGGTCAAAATGATGTTGCAAAAATAAAATATCAAAGAATGTAGTGGCCAACAAGATGTTGAAATACAATCATTCTCTCATGAATGCGAAAACCAGAATCCAAAAACATAATTACCGCTTTGGATTAGGAATGACGTATATGTTCAACATTAATTTGACCATGAGCTAAAATGTAAAAGTAAATTGTAGTGCTCAAAAGTCATTGTAAAAGTGCTATCAATTTGATCAACAGTCCAAAAAGTGGTCAACGACGATATTAGAGCGTGTTGTAAAAGTCCCAAAATCAATAACTTATGAAATCGTGTATTGCTTATAAAATAATAAGTTAAGTCAAGCTTTAAAATACGCTTTTAGAAACCGGCAGGTTCTCGTCAAAGTCTGATGTAACTTATTGATTTAATCAACATAACGTAGCAATTTTTCTAAAATTTTTTTATCAAACAATAAGGTAACTACTCAGCACCGAAGGTGCGAATTGAATTATTATAGCTTGGGGCAACGCCCCAGGCACTCAAAGGGCGCAAGTTCCTAGGGTGCTGCCCTAGGCTTTAATAAAGTGCCCTTTCAGGGCTGAGTAATTAAACTATAAGTTATAAATTATGGTATTTAACAAAATTTTTTCCACAAAAACACTTTCATAATCAGTGTGTTACTTTCAAGTTTGACGAGGCCCTGAGAAATAGGTGAGAAATTTTACAAAATCGGATTTTTTTAATACTTAATTTTTACTATATCTAATTTAATCACTGCACAATTATTTAAATAAATTTTTATTGATACTCATCTAGGTATAATTTTAATTGTTGGGCTTTAATTAATTGTTGGGAATTAGCATGGAATTTAATATAAAAAGCGGCCATCCAGAAAAACAACGTACTGCCTGCGTCGTTGTAGGTATTTATGAACCTCGTCGTTTATCGGAGGCAGCCAGACGACTTGATGACATCAGTGACGGGTATATTTCTTTTATTCTACGGCGCGGAGATTTGGAGGGTAAACCCGGCCAAACCTTATTATTGCACAGTGTGCCGGGTATTTTGGCCGACCGTGTTTTGCTCGTGGGTTGCGGACGTGAACGTGAATTAGGTGATAACCAATATCATAAAATCATTATACAGGCCATACGCACGTTGCATGAAACCGGTTCCATGGAAGCTGTGTGTTATTTGACTGAAATGAATGTGCGTGGTCGTGACACCGCATGGCGTATTCGTCAGGCCGTTGAAACGGCACAGTCCACCTTATATCTGTTCGATCAGCTAAAAAGCAAAAAAGAAAACACACGGCGACCCTTGCGTAAAATCGTTTTCACTGTGACATCGCGCCGTGAATTAAACATTGCTGAACAGGCTAATCGTGAAGCCCAAAAAATTGCCGAGGGAGTCAAGCTGGCTAAAGATTTAAGTAATTTGCCGGCTAATCATTGTACACCTGCCTATTTGGCTGAGAAGGCAAAAAAACTGTGTAGTTTACATGAAAAACTCTCTTGTAACATACTGACGGAAACCGAGTTGAAACAAGA
>Ga0164315_10004115_pt1 | contig 11277 bp, 11 predicted proteins | sample GuaBasSedimGuay6_FD_113737 | JGI IMG/M metagenome (GOLD analysis project Ga0164315, IMG submission 113737) | Subseafloor sediment microbial communities from Guaymas Basin, Gulf of California, Mexico - Guay6, Core 4569-2, 0-3 cm | ecosystem: Environmental > Aquatic > Marine > Hydrothermal vents...
AAACAAGAAGGGAAAGATATTTTTCGTCACATATCAATTTACCGTCTATTCCGAGGAGGTGGATGCACCCCTTGGAATAGACGGTAAATTGATATGTGACGAAAAATATCTTTCCCTTCTTGTTTCTATTGCAAACGAGATAATGGACAGGATAGAGAAAAAACTCAAGGTGTTTGAAAGAAAGATAGAAGAATTGGGCTGATTTATTTATCATCACCAACTTTTATTAACACCATTTCCATATATGAATGATGAACTTCAAGGGGAGAGATATAGTTTCCATAAAGGATCTGACAGAAGAGGAAATACTGCATATTCTTGACATCGCCGAGGGCATGGTTCCAATAGCACGGGGGGAGGAGAAAAGTAATCTGCTCGAAGGAAATATAATGGCCTCACTTTTCTTTGAGCCATCGACAAGAACACGCCTTTCATTTGAAGCAGCAATGAAGCGGCTCGGCGGCAATGTCATAGGATTTGCCCGGCCAGGTGCCACCTCCCTGCAAAAAGGGGAAAGTCTTGCAGATACGATAAGAACGGCAGAAAGCTACTGCGATGTCATAGTCATGCGCCATCCGCAGGAAGGCTCTGCAAGAATGGCTGCGGAATTTGCCTCCGTGCCGATTATCAACGGAGGGGACGGCGCCGGCCACCACCCGACACAATGCCTCCTCGATCTGTTCACCATAAAGAAAGAAAAAGGAGATATAGGCAAAAATAAGGTTGCACTTGTCGGAGATTTAAAATATGGCAGAACCGTTCATTCGCTTGCCTATGCCCTTGCCATGTTCAAGGCAGAGATGGTTTTCGTAGCCCCTGAACAGCTTCAGATGCCTTCCGAAGTCGTAGAAGAATGCAAGGCAATGGGCGCAACCATATCATTTGAGACAGACCTTGAGAAGGCTGTAGAAGATGCTGACGTTCTTTACGTCACCAGAATACAAAAAGAGCGCTTCCCCGACCCAGAGGAATACAACAAGGTTGTGGGCATATATAAGGTTGATAAAAAGTTGCTGGAGAATGCAAAGAAAGGCATAATAGTCATGCATCCTCTGCCAAGAGTATATGAAATAGCGCCAGAAGTTGATAACACAGAATATGCATCTTACTTCCGCCAGGCGTTTAACGGAGTGCCCGTGAGAATGGCTATTCTTGCGCTTGTTCTCGGAGGGATAAAATGAAGGAATTAAAGATTCAGCCAATAAAGAACGGTACCGTCATTGACCATATAACTCCGGGAAATGCCCTCAAAGTTCTTAAGATTCTAAAAATTCCGGAGAACGTCAGTGACTCGATAGTAAGCGCCGTCATGAACGTGGAAAGCAAGAGGGGCAGGAAGGATATAGTTAAAATCGAGAATCGTGAGTTGAAAGCAAGCGAGGTGGACAAAATAGCGCTTATTGCTCCGAACGCTACCATAAACATCATCAGAAATTATGAAGTGACTGAAAAGCACCATGTTGTTGTGCCCGATGAGATTGTGGGCATAGTAAAGTGCGCAAACCCGAACTGCATCTCAAATTCTAAAGAGCCCATACAGCCCCGCTTCATAGTAAAAAGCAGGGAGCCGCTGCGCATCAAATGCTTCTACTGTGAGCGCGAACTGGAAGACATATCCTCAGGGCTCATGTAAATACAAGACTTCCTCCCGGAAATCAGCGGTTACCAGATGTGTACTGCCCATTACCCTATAAGGGTATTTCCAAATTCCTTTTTATTACCTTCAGTTTATCCTTAAATCTCCCCGTGACGCTTTCGATATCTATTTAGAAACCACAGGAACGGATGCATACAATATTGAGACCCATAGAGGAACTCGCCAAAACATTCATCTCCTATAAATTCTAAAAACGATTTTGCTTTATACAACAAATAAAACTTTGCAGAGCCAAAATGTTCTTCAGTAAAGATAATCCTGTCACCCATGCCTATGCAATATTTGTCTAACTGTTCATAGCCGCCTACCCATGCCTCTGCCAAACCCGCGACCTTTTCCTCTCCCCCAACCACGGCCCATACCCCTCCCAAAACCTCTGCCCCTCGAAAAGTTTTGGTTATTACTGACGTCTGTTTGATTGTCCTGGTTGCTCAAAATAATTGCATGCTCAGGACATGCTTTTGCCGCCTCTTCGATACAATCAGCTTTTTCATTTCTAACATGTGCTTTCCTCCTTATTACTTCAAAGCCCTCCGGGCATATGTTCTGGCATATCCCGCAACCTATGCATTTCGATACATCGATTTTTACCATCTTTATTCCTCTTTTGAAATAAGTTTTCTGTGGAATTCGCAATGTTGTATAAGTAGTTTTGCGGGGCGATAATGCATGGACTGATACGTATTAAGGCACTTATTTTATCAACTTAAATTTGGTCTCAATAACCTTCATATACCTCAAATGTTATACAAAACTGCTCCCGATATTGGCATTTCAAATAAGGAAAATGGAAATCGATAAATTAAATGAAGAAATAAAGAAATGCAAAAAGTGCAGGCTATATAAAACCAGGACAAATGCTATTATAGGCGAGGGAAATCGTAATGCTAAAATTATGTTGATTGCTCAAGCACCTGGAGAGAATGAGGATAGGGAAGGAAAAATGTTTATCGGCCCTTCAGGAAAAGTATTGGACGGATTATTAGAAGCATATAATGTGAGTAGAAAAGAATTGTACATGACCAATCTTATCAAATGTATGCTGCCGAAATATAGAAAACCAAAGCAGGATGAAATTGATACATGTAGTGATTACTTGGATAAAGAGATAGAATTGATAAACCCGGAAGTATTGGTTCCTCTGGGCCATTATGCAACTGATTACATCTTCAAAAAATACTTTCTTCCTTTGCCATCCAAGCAGGAGTTTTATACAGTATATGGGAAGCTTTTTTTGGCAGACAATAGAAAAATATTGCCTTTGCAACATCCTGCTGCTATGCTTTATCGCCCCGATATAAGAGATGAGATGGAGAAAAATTATCACAAATTGAATGTCCTCTCAAACAATTGCAAATGGTATCCGTTATGCCCAATGAGAATATTTTATGAAGAGGGAAAGTTAGATAGGAAATGGATTGAGCTGTATTGCAAAGGTGATTGGGAGAGATGCATCCGTTATCAGATGGAGGAAAAGGGAGAGATGCATTCAGACTGGATGCTTCCAGATGGAAGTATTGATGAAAAATTAAGGAGGTATTAAAATGGTGAAACTCGGCATAGACTGGATAGACAACATTCTTCCCGAAGGTTTTCCCGCGAATACATCCACACTTGTGAGCGGACCGGGCGGCTCTGGAAAACCTTTAATCGGCTATATGTTTGCCTCCGGCTGGCTTGAAAATGACGGAAAGGTGGTTTTTATGCTGACAAGCACAACGCTGGAATATATGGAGAGTACAATGAAAATCCTCGGAACAAATATTGATGATTACGCCGGGAAGATATTTTTTGTGGAACTTGATCCGACAATAGACGGCATTAAAGAAGAGGGGGCATATCATATCAGAGCCAATTTCATAAAACCAGAAGTGTGGGATGAAGCATTATCCGTGGCAAACAATTATTTGGATGGCACTGAAAGCAAACTCGGTACAATGGTGTCTGGAGCTGCGTTAAATCTCCTATTTTTCTCAAAAACTTATGGAAAAGAGATACATGCCAAAATAAAAGAAATACTCAAAGAGGATAAAGAGAGAACATATTTTTTCACGGTCAACAGTGATGCCTTCAGAGAGATGGTTGAAGAGCTCGAAAAGAATGTGGACAACCTGATGTTCAGCAGGATGGGAGAGGGCATGAAACTCCATCTGAAAGTAACAAGGATGAGGGAAGTGCCTTTTATAGAAAAAGAAGTTGAAGTTCCATTGTCCAAAGAGGTTCTTGAAAGTATAAAACAGGAGGCAGAGAAGGGAAAGAAGAATCTAATTCCGGCCATCAGGAAAATTTGACGGGTGCAAAAGAAACTCTTAAATTTAAATTCTAACTGGTATATCATGGTGAAGCATCTGAATTTCGTGGTTTTAAATGACAATGAGTTTGCTCCCGAACTTAAAAACAGATGGGGATGGAGCATTTTTCTGGAATCCGAAAAGTGGAGGATACTGTTCGATGCAGACACAAGCCCCAGAGTCATAGAGTACAATGCAGAACAGATGGATATAAATTTGGAAAACCTGGATTTTGCTTTCCTTAGCCACTACCACAGAGACCACTATGGCGGATTCAGATATGTCGGGAAAATTTGCCCCGGAGTTAAAATCTACGTCCCTCCTGGAAATCCGGCATTCCTGAAAAGGTGGGGACTTGAGCCTGTTGAAATTGATAAGCCCTTAAAACTGGAAGAAGGGCTGTGGAGTTCAGGACCATTGGGTGCAATAAAGGAGCAAGCCCTGGGTATAGAAGTCGATGATGCTGGTATGGTGGTAGTTGTAGGATGCAGCCATCCCGGTGTGGATGTCCTGACAGCCAGGCTGAGAGAAATAAGCGGCAAAGATATCTATCTTGTCATAGGCGGATATCATTCACCATCAAAGAAAGTTCTGGATAACCTGGCTTCCATGTCCAGATACATATGCCCGGCGCATTGCAGCGGCTCCGATGCCAAAAATTATGTAAAGACAGAATATCCAGAGAAGTATTATCACGTTAAAACGGGAACAAAAAGAGAAATCACAGGCTGAAGTGATGCACATAAAGTAGAAAAATAGGGAAAAAGGAGGATTTATACAATCCCCTGTGCCATCATTGCGTCTGCCACTTTCAGGAATCCTGCAATGTTTGCACCGACAACCAGATTGCCTGGATGCCCGTATTTCTCGGCTGCCTCTGAAGATGCTTTGAATATGTTCACCATTATGTCGTGGAGTTTACTGTCCACTTCTTCGGCAGTCCATGACAGACCGATATGGTTCTGGCACATCTCCAATCCGCTCACTGCCACGCCGCCTGCATTTGCCGCCTTAGCTGGTCCGAGTGGGACATTGTTTTCCAGGAACAGGTCTATGGCATCAAGGGTTGTTGGCATATTGGCACCTTCCACGACAGCAATCACACCGCCGTCTATGAGCATCTTGGCGTCATCCTTGTTGATTTCGTTCTGGGTTGCACATGGCATCGCAACATCAACTTGAATGTCCTTTGCCATCTTCCATGGCTTCTCGCCTTCATAATAATCCACGTTGTATTTCTCTGCATATTCTTTTATCCTTCCGCGCTTCACGTTTTTAAGTTCCATGACGAAGTCCCATTTTTCTCCGCTTATACCGTCAGGATCATATACGAATCCATTGGAATCAGATAGCGTAACAACTTTTCCGCCGAGCTGACTGACCTTCTGCGCAGCATATTGTGCAACATTTCCCGCACCAGATATAAGAACCGTCTTCCCGTTAAAATCTGTGCCCCGTGCTTTGAGCATTTCCTGCCCGAAGTATGTTACGCCGTAGCCGGTAGCTTCTGGTCTGATGAGGGAACCGCCGTAACTCAATCCCTTTCCTGTGAGGACGGACTCGAACCTGTTTACGATTTTCTTGTACTGCCCGAAAAGATATCCTATCTCTCTTCCACCAACGCCTATATCTCCTGCAGGAACGTCAGTATTTGGCCCTATGTGGCGATAAAGCTCGTTCATGAAACTCTGGCAGAATCTCATTACCTCGGCATCGCTCTTTCCTTTGGGATCAAAATCTGAGCCACCCTTCCCGCCGCCCATCGGCAGCCCTGTAAGGGAATTCTTGAACACCTGTTCGAATCCCAGGAATTTTATTATGCCCAGATAGACCGACGGATGGAAACGCAATCCACCTTTGTACGGACCGATTGCACTGTTGAATTCAACTCTGAAGCCCCTGTTAACATGGATTTCTCCGTTGTCATCTTCCCATGGCACACGGAACATTATCTGGCGCTCCGGCTCTGTCAGCCTTTCCAGAATCTTCGCCTTTTTAAATTCCGGGTGTTTCTCTACCACAGGTTCGAGGGACACGAGCACTTCTTTCACTGCCTGATGGAATTCCTTCTCACCAGGATTCCTGGCAATCACCTGCTCCAATACTTCTTCTACGTATGACATTTTATTCCTCCTTTGTTTTATATATCTCCCCCATCTGTTAAGGGAGGTCATGCAGGATAAAGAGCAAGGGTATATTAATATTTCTAACAGTAGTACCGCCATCTGTTAATTGCCAGGCCAATGAGACAGATTATTGCCGAGTAATTACCACATGTCGAAAATCCGCAGTTCTTGCACACGCTGCACCCTTCCTCGTAAACCATCGGGCTGCCGCATTCAGGGCACACGCGCACAGGGCCCACCAGAGCCTGAACATCCCCCATGCCTGCCGTTTCTGATTTCTTTTCTTTCAGTGCTGCAAAATTGTCAAGCTTGGACGTCTCGGGAGGCTTCTTTCCCTTTATGTGTTCCTCTAACGCCTTTGCAACTGCATCAGGACATGAGAGAATTGGCCCACCTCTTGCCAGCAATGGCGAGGGACATCTTATGGCTTTTAGCTGCTTGACGATTGCTTCCGCCTCAACGCCCGAACGGAGGCATAGTGATATGAGACGGCCTATAGCTTCAAGCTGGGCATCTGCACATCCGCCCGCCTTGCCGAGACGGGCAAATACCTCGAATAAGCCGTCCTCATCTTCATTCATTGTCACATAGAGGTTGCCGCAACCTGTGCTTACCTTTCTTGTTACTCCTTTGACAACAACAGGTCTTGGTTTCGGTTTCTTAATGCCGGTTGCTTTCTTCTCTGCTTTGGTTGTCAGAACCTGGTCTTCCCTGCTTCCGTACCTGTATACGGTCACTCCTTTGCACCCGAGCTCGTATGCAAGCATGTAAACCTTGCGGACATCGTCCACGGTTGCCTCCTCCCTGAAATTGACTGTTTTAGATGTTGCATTGTCAGTATATTCCTGAAAAGCTGCCTGCATTCGGATGTGCCACTCCGGCGTTATATCAAGAGCTGTGGAAAATATCTTCTGCACATCTTCGGGCACCTCTTCAAGCCCTTTAACAGAGCCATTGTTTTCGGCAATTTTTTTCATCAGCTCGTCCGTATAAAATCCCCTCTCCTTAGCGATTTTTTCGAAGTAAGGATTTACCTCAACAAGGCGGTCGTTTTTGTCCAGAATATTTCTTATGAAAGTTATTGCAAAAAGCGGCTCTATTCCAGAAGAGCAGCCTGCAATTATCGAAATACTGCCTGTCGGGGCAATTGTTGTTACTGTTGCGTTTCTCATCGCCTCGTATTTCCCATCCCATATGCTTCCCTTAAAGTTGGGAAAAGAGCCCCGCTGCTTTCCGAGCTCAACAGATGCTTTCCTTCCTTCCTCCTGGACGAAAGACATCACCTTCCTTGCCATATCGAGGGCTTCCTCGCTATCATACGGAATGCCCATCTGTATAAGCATATCCGCAAATCCCATGACTCCGAGCCCTATCTTTCTATTGCCCAGCGTCATCTCCCTTATTTTATCAAGCGGATACTTGTTCACGTCAACAACATTGTCGAGAAAATGGACTGATTTCCACACCACATCTCTGAGTTTGTCAAAATCGATTTTGCCGTCCTTGACCATGTGGGAGAGATTTATGGAGCCGAGATTGCAGGATTCATAGGGCAGGAGAGGCTGCTCCCCGCACGGATTTGTCGACTCTATTTCCCCCACATGCGGAGTAGGATTATCCTTGTTTATTCTGTCAAGAAAAATTATTCCTGGCTCTCCGTTTTTCCATGCCATCTCGACTATTTTGTTGAATACCATCTCTGCATCGATCTCTTTCACCGCCTCATTGTTCCTTGGGTTTATAAGCGAATATTTTTCCCTGTTTTTGACCGCCTGCATGAATTCTTCTGAAGCAGCAACAGATATATTGAAATTCGTCAGCTCCTTCTGGTCTGCCTTGGCTGTTATGAACCCCATTATGTCGGGGTGGTCAACCCTCAGAATGCCCATGTTTGCTCCCCGCCTGCGCCCGCCCTGTTTTATGACATCCGTAGATGCGTTGAAGACCTTCATGAACGATATGGGGCCAGATGCGACTCCGCCTGTAGAATGGACTATGTCCCCCTTGGGGCGGATACGCGAGAAGGAGAAGCCGGTCCCTCCACCGGATTGATGGATAAGAGCTGTGTTTTTTATTGACTCAAATATGCCCTCCATCGAATCTTCTATGGGGAGAACAAAGCAGGCGGAAAGCTGCTGTATGGATGTGCCCGCATTCATCAGAGTGGGAGAATTCGGAAGAAAATCGAGGTTGGACATTATCTTGTAAAAGTCCTCCTCGGCTTTTTTTACATCCCCTCCATATTTTTCGTCTGCACTGGCTATATTTTTTGCTACCCTTCTGAACATCTGCTCTGGAGTTTCTATAATCTCTCCTTTCTCATTTTTTAACAAATATCTTTTTTTAAGAACCGTCAAGGCATTTTCTGTGAGCATCTTGCCTATAATGGATAAGCTACTTTTAACAATTATGCCCTTTATGCCAGTCTCTCGGGGCAAATGTCACGCCTCGAGCAATTCAAACACTTCCCCTTCTTGTAATGATTTCTATGTGCCATTCCCCGCTCCATATCCTCAATCATCTTCTCTCTCAGTTTTATGACTGTACTCTTCAAATTTTCATCATAATTTATGAAATATTTTTTCTCATCATATTCCAGAATGCCATATTCAACTTTTCCGAAACTTTCCTCAACCAGCATGCAGTAAGCAATTAGCTGTACGATATGGGAAAAAAGAGGACCTTTGGGAGTTCGGCCTGTCTTTTTTTCAACGGGGATATATTCTCCATCCTTTTCGATAATATAGTCGGGCTTCCCCCTTATGCCGTATCTGGCAGATTCAAGCAGCGGAGCTTCCTTCCTTATACCTATGTATGCAATATTATCGCCTGACGCCACATACTTCATTTTTTTGATAAGCAATTCCTCAGACAAATTTATGGAACGGTAAAACATAATGTTTGCAAGCACTATCCATATCAATGCAAGTATTTCAAGAAATTTGCTGAAATCCTCATTTGGGGGTAGAGCCGAAAGTATCACGATAAGCGCAATCAAAATAGCGCCCATCGATGAGAGAAGTATTGCCTTTTCATACCTGAGTTTCAGTATAACTACGGAAATTTTCTCTGCTTTGTATAGAAAGAATGCTGAATTAAGAAGCCACAGCATTGAGAATGCAAGAAATACATATTTATTCTCCTTTGGAGCAACACCGGGCAGAAAAATCAGTCCGATAACGGCTGCCAGAGATGCAGCAGCTGCCAGCGCAAGCACAAATCTGTTATAATATACTTTCTTCACTTCCTTTTTCCGTATATCCTCGAGCTCATCTCCTACTTCATCATGAGCTTTTATTCCGTCGGGAGAATTAATTTTTTTCTCCTGTTTGCTCAGCCACCATGATAACGGGCAGTATGCATACTTCTCAAGGTCGCCCACAGAAACTATTTTGTCCATTCTCACATGATATAACAAGTAGATGTATAAATTTTCCTAAATTTTGCTGCCATCATAGTATAGGGTACCACGCGCCGCCCAGCATAACTGAAAAGACAATATTTCCTATGAAATTTATATCTCCTGATAGCTGGAAGTTAGGGGGCCATGTCACCCACTCTGCTCTGAAGTTATCTGCCTTGAGGAAACTTGCACCTATGAGCAGCCCGACATTGTTGTCTATTGTAAAATTGAATGAAAATTCATTGAGCCAGTTTCCGTTGGTATCAAGGGTTACATACCCCTCCCGGTCAATGTTCCATGAAAGGAATAGGTAATCTGTTTTCATCTCCGAAATCATCTCCACCCTCATAGAGCCCAGTATCCGGTAAAAATCTGTTTTTGGCCCCTCATGCCCTGATCTCAATTCAATGTAACCGCCCTGGTCCATGCCCCAGGAGAAATTTGCACTGTTTGTAATGTTTGAAATAGAGAAATAAACGCTTGGGTTGTCTATATCGTCGCATATGATGAATTTTGTTAGTTGGGAGTTCACACTCACATTTATGTACCCCCCATAGACTCTGCCCGACCATTCCGCTGCAAAGTGTCTGGGGAGATACTCGAGACGCATGGTGCCCATCAAACCTATTTTTGATACCTCTACAGTAAGAGTGACATTGAATTCACTGCTGCTCTCATAGTCTATCATCCCGTTTTCCCCGGACGGGCCGAATATGTTGTAAAGAATTGAAAAAGTCATTTCTCTGGGGATTTTATCTATTGTGAGAGCAACACCCATTTCCTCATCATTTGTTTTCCCGTTATATTTAAGCGTCAGGGTTGTATCTTTATCTGCTGTGCGGGAAATGCTGGTGTTTATCTTACTTATACTAAAATCAGGGGTGAACTTTATCGTTGACGGAATAGCGGGCTGGTAGCTTATCGCCACATTGTGGTCAAATGTATTTCCCCCAAAATTTCCGCTGTAACGCGCTATAACGTCCATATCACTCTCTTCACCATCGAATACTGGTGTGTTCTGAAGAATAAAATCCGGATTTTTATCGTACATCAGGTAGGGATAGATTGTAAGTAACAATATCTCATTTCTTGGAAGCCCTTTGCCCTCAGGAGATGAATACCCTATGCAGAATTCATGGTCTCCATAGCCATAATCCTCAAGCGAGAGATGGAAATAAGCATAAATTTCAAAATCCTCGTCTTTTATCTCATTCCCCAATCGCTCAACATCCATCACTATTGAAAATGACAGAACCCATCCAAAATTTTTCTGGGAGAGATACGGCAGAATCAGGAACCTTACCTTTATGTCCTTTCCGTTCTCTCCCGTATTGCTATTATCGTCTACATCTATCGGGAAAAGCAGGCCGTAAATGATGGAGGTGTTTTTTTCAACATCTCCGCATTTTGTGTATATGTGCATATCAAACATTTTTGGCAGTATATTCAATTTTTTTACATCTGGAATTATCTTTTTCACATCATTATCGTTATACTGCCTGTAATTCAGCTCACCATTCTGAAAAGTTTTCGAACCGCTCCCTTTTTCGTAAACATTGCCCACACCGTGAAAATCAATATTATCTTTCCCATCATATGAAAATACAAATGTCCCCAGAGCTGATAAAACAAAAAAAGATGCTATAGCAAAAGCTATGATTTTTCTCATAATAAACCATAAGTTCCCTTATATTTATAGATTTCCCTGACTCTTCATTTCCTTCATTTTTTCCATAATTTTTTCGACCACTTCTTCCGGCCTAATGTCAGTTGTGTCAATTACAATATCATATATTGAAG
>Ga0164315_10004116_pt1 | contig 11276 bp, 8 predicted proteins | sample GuaBasSedimGuay6_FD_113737 | JGI IMG/M metagenome (GOLD analysis project Ga0164315, IMG submission 113737) | Subseafloor sediment microbial communities from Guaymas Basin, Gulf of California, Mexico - Guay6, Core 4569-2, 0-3 cm | ecosystem: Environmental > Aquatic > Marine > Hydrothermal vents >...
TGACCTGAGATCTGCAAGAAGGATATCAGCAGGACGGAAGCTGCTCTACGCAGCTACAGCGTAATTATAATCATCTGCGATTATGTTTATTTTCTGCCAAGTTTACGAGCTGACAAAAGACTCGGTATGCTACCATAGACTTCAAAATCTCCGTCGAAGCCATTTCGCCCCCAAATTGTAAAAGAACAAGTGTTACCATATAATAGTTCTAAAAGCTTAAAAAGTCAATATCAGCAGAACCACAATATTGACTGAACCTGTGAATTGTTTTTTCTATGAATATTTTTTACGTTCCCGGTCCAGGTCACGCTGAACATCTTTTCTCTTAATCGTTTCTCTTTTGTCGTATAATTTTTTACCCTTGCCAAGACCGATCAGCACTTTTATTTTATCATTTTTAAAAAATATTTTCAGCGGGACAAGTGTATATCCTTTTTCTTTAATTTTGCTTGAAAGTTTTCTAATTTCATATCTATGAAGTAAAAGTTTTCTTGTCCTATGGGTTTCATGATTGGTGTAATAAGCATATTTGTATGGTGAAATATGCAATTGTCTTAAAAAAAGTTCGCCATTTTTGATATCTGCATATGCATCTTGAAAACTGACCCTTCCCTCTCGAATGGATTTCACTTCCGTTCCAACCAGAACGATGCCGGCCTCATATTCTGATTCAATCTGAAAGTTGTGTCGGGCTTTTTTATTGGTGGCAATTATTTTAATAAATTCTGAAGTCATTTATTATTCACTCTCTTCACCAAAAGGAAGAATGTCTTTGTATTCTTTCAGAATAAAATCAGAAATTTCTTGAACACAATTTAGAGTCATTATTTTCTCCACACTTTTTCTTGCTTTTTTCGTATCAAGGTCTCGAATCATTCTTTTAACCACTGGAATGGAGATTGAATTCATGGAAAATTCAGTTAATCCCATACCAACCAGAACAGGTATATTCATAGGATCGCCTGCCATTTCACCACACATGACAAGATCCTTCCCTTTCTTCTTTGCTGCATCACAGGTCATTTTTATCATTCTTAACACTGCCGGATTCAATGCCTGGTAGAGGTGGGCCACCATTCTATTACTCCTGTCAATGGCCATGGAGTATTGAATCAAGTCATTTGTTCCAATGCTGAAAAAATCGACATGATCAGCAAGGTGTTCGGCAATCATTACCGCGGAGGGGACTTCAATCATGATTCCCAGGGGAATATCTCCATTAAAAATTTTATCTTCATGTTCAAGTTCAAGAATGGCCTTATTCATTATTTGTTTGACCTGAATAATTTCTTCAACACAGGAAATCATGGGGATCAGTAATTTTATATTACCAAACGCTGCTGCCCGTAAAATAGCTTTTAACTGAGTGATAAAAATATCTTCATTCTCAAGGCAAAATCTTACAGCTCTCAGGCCTAAGACAGGATTGGCCTCTTCAATGGCTGTCAGATATGGATTCACCTTGTCACCATTAATATCAAGCGTTCTGATGGTAACACTCTTTGGAGACATGATTTCAACGAGTTCTTTGTATTTACATAAAAGTTCATCCTCGGTCGGGAACCGTTTTAAATCAAGGTATAAAAATTCTGTTCTGAAAAGACCAATACCGATAGCCCCATAATCTTTTGCGGCAACAACTTCTTCCACAAGTTCAATGTTGGCCATGAGAGTTAAGGGAATGCCGTCCTTTGTAATAGCCGGCAGGTGGCTATCTCTTTCTAAACCGGCTCTGTATTCTTCAAACCTTGCCATACGTTCTTCATAGTCAAAGAGCGTATCTTCTTCAGGATTGATAATCAGTGTTCCTGAGGAACCGTCAATAATTAAAATATCATCATTTTTAACATTCGCGGTTGCAAAACCCAATCCTAAAACAGAAGGAATTCTTAATGATTTTGCAATAATACTTGTATGGGAATCTTTCCCTCCACGATCAGTAACAAACCCTTTTATCCGTTCAAGCTGTATCTGACTGGCATCAGCAGGCGACAAATCATGAGCCACAAGGATGACGCGTTTATTTATATCTGAAATCTTAATATCCTGGGCTCCGACAAGATATGTCATGATTTTATCTGACACCTGGACAATATCAATGACCCGGGCCTGCAGGTAGATATCATCAATCTGCTGGAACATGGATTTGACTTTTCCGGATACTTTTCTCAATGCCCATTCAGCATTTATTTTTTCATTGGAAATGGTCTCAATGGTCTTGCCATACAGCATCTTATCTTTAAAGAGCGCCATATGTGTTTCAAGAATATTTAAATTTTCTCCCAGATCTTTATCAAGGGATTCAATTATTCTGGCATGGTCATTTTTTGCTTTTGAAACAGCCTGTTTGAATCTGTCTATTTCTTTGGATACCAGGTCATCACTGACAGGATACCTTTTTGTAATATTAACACCTTCTCTATCAACGATATAAGCCTTACCGATACAGATGCCGGGAGAACCACTGATCCCTTTAATAATTATCTGTCCTGATTTTGCAATATTCATCATTATATTTCTCCAAAACCGGATTCAAAAAAATCAAGAATCTGTTCAAGAATCATCATATCTTCCTGATTTTCAATTTCAATCACAATTTTTGTTCCTTTTACAGCACACAAGGTCAGTATGTCTATGATACTTGCTGCATCAACTTTTGTTGAATCTGCACAAAGCCATACGTCAGAGTGAGCCGAATCAACCATTTGTGCTATTTTGGATGCCGGTCTTGCGTGCATTCCAAGTTCATTTTTAACAGAAGTTCTGCGAGCAATTATTTTTTTATCTTTCAATCTTAATTCTTTCTATGAAAATTTTTTCTTTTTTATACCTTTCCATGAAAAATGTCAATGTAAGGACAAGCTTATAATTGACGATTATATTTTTATATGATAGGCCTTTGGCTTAAAGCGTTTAATAATACATAGGCGTATTTTACCAGATTTTATCAATTCAATTTGCATAAAAATAAGGAAGATATTGGAATAATCAACATGGAAAAACATGTAAACAACGAAAACTATCCGATTGATGATTTTAAAAGTGGTGAGTCATGGCGGCTATTTAAAATCATGGGAGAATTTGTTGAAGGTATTGATGCCTTGCACAATCTTGGTCCGGCAGTATCGATTTTTGGTTCTGCACGAATGAATGCCGACCATCCATATTATCAAAAAACTGAGGGCCTTGCGGCATTATTTGCCCAAAAAGGATATGCTGTTATTACCGGCGGAGGCGGGGGTATTATGGAGGCTGCCAATAAGGGGGCGGCAAGAGAAGGTGCTGAATCCGTGGGGCTCAACATCAAACTGCCATTTGAACAAAAGCCAAATCCTTATGCAAGCACACAAATCGAATTTAACTATTTTTTTGTAAGAAAAGTGATGTTTTTAAAATATGCCCAGGCATATATTATCATGCCGGGAGGCTTTGGAACCCTTGATGAGTTGTTTGAAACCATTACATTGATTCAGACAAAACGTATCCGAAAAATGCCGATTATCATGGTGGGCAAAGACTATTGGAATGGTATGATCATTTGGATAAAAGATAAACTTTTAGAAGAAAAGATGATTTCCGAAAAAGACCTTGAACTGTTCCATCTTTTGGATGCCCCGGAAGATATTGTTCAGGTCGTAGAAAATTTTTATATCAACAATTTATGAAATTATTTGAACCAAACACAAAAGACAAAACCATAGCCCATACATACAATGCGGAATCCATTGAGGTCTTGAAAGGTCTGGACCCGGTCAAACGAAGGCCCGGGATGTATACTGACACTTCAAGTCCTGATCATCTGGCATTTGAGGTAATTGACAATAGTGTGGATGAAGCGATTGCAGGGTACGCAACCCGGATTGATGTTGTATTAAAGAAGGATCAATCTGTTATAGTATCTGACAATGGCCGCGGAATGCCCGTGGATATTCATCCTGAAGAAAAAGTGTCCGGAGTGGAATTGATCATGTCAAAACTTCATGCCGGTGCTAAATTTTCCAATAAAGATTATAGTTATTCCGGCGGCCTCCATGGTGTTGGTGTTTCTGTTGTCAATGCCTTGTCTTCCCGTTTGAAAATTCTCATCAAAAGGAATGGGCAGGAATATGGCATTGGCTTTAAAAATGGGATTAAAACTGAAGATCTGACAATTGTCAAAAAGCTTAACAGCAAAGAAACCGGAACCTCTCTTCAATTTTTCCCTGATTTTTCCTATTTTGATAAGCCCTTATTTTCAAAAACAGCCTTAAAAACAGCACTGAAATCAAAGGCTATTCTTTGCAAGGGGCTTGTTACCACATTTTATGATGAAGACTCGGGAGAAAAAGACACCTGGAAATATGACCAGGGCCTGGATGATTATCTCAATGAAAATTTAAATGGGGAAAAATGTATTTTCTCCCGCACTTTTGCCGGGGAAATTCATGGAGATGACATCAAACTAAACTGGGCTGTTAACTGGACCATGGAATCCGGTCCCAATCCTGAAGAAAGCTATGTCAATCTTATTCCCACGCTACTGGGCGGAACCCATGTCAATGGATTCCGATCCGGGCTTTTGGAATCTGTTCGGGAATTTTGCAAGTTCAGGAATCTTTTACCCAAAGGGTTATACCTTGCGCCGGAAGATATCTGGGACAAAATCGGGTATATTCTTTCTGTCAAGCTTTCCGATGCCCAGTTTTCAGGGCAGACAAAAGAGCGGCTTTCATCCCGCCATTGCGCTAATCTTGTAAATATTCAAGTCAGAGATACTTTCAGCTTGTGGCTGAATCAAAATATTGAGGAAGGTGAAAAATTAGCCGCCTTTGCCATTGAAAATGCAAAAAATCGAGTGCAGAAAGCCAAAAAAGTGACCAAAAAAAGGGCATCCAATGGTACCATACTTCCTGCCAAATTATCGGATTGCACAAGTATTGATCAGGCAAGACGGGAATTATTTTTTGTGGAAGGGGATTCTGCCGGTGGTTCTGCAAAGCAGGCAAGAGACAGGCGCTTTCAGGCAATTATGCCTCTACGTGGTAAAATATTAAATACATGGGATCTTGAATCCTCTGCCATTATTGAATCCAGAGGAATCAGGGATATTTCCCGAGTTTTAGGTGTAATCCCGGGATCAGATGACATTTCCAAACTGCGGTATAACAGGATATGTGTTCTGGCAGATGCCGACTCTGACGGGCTGCATATTGCAACACTTATGTGCGCTCTGTTTTTAAAACATTTCCCTGAGATTGTAAAAAAAGGACATGTCTATATTGCCATGCCGCCATTATATAGAATAGACGTAGGAAAAGAAGTTTTTTATGCCTTGGACGATGCTGAAAAAACCACTATTACCAAAAAAATAAACCGGCGTAAAAAACACGGCAAAATAAACGTTCAAAGATTTAAAGGGCTGGGTGAAATGAATCCTGCCCAGCTTAAGGAGACAACGATTTCTCCGGATTCCAGACGTCTGGTCCAATTATCTGTTGAAAATGAGTCTGAAGAATCCTTAAAACAAGTTTATGATATTATGGATATGCTCCTGGGGAAAAAAAGAGCAAAAGACAGAAAAACCTGGATAGAATCAAATGGCAATATAAAAGAGATTGAGTAATGAAAGAAACGCTTCCCTCAGCAATTGAAGATTATGAAAAAATACCTTTCCAGGAATTTACCCAGAAAGCGTATTTAAATTATTCCATGTATGTCATTTTAGATCGTGCTCTGCCCCATATTGGAGATGGTTTAAAGCCTGTACAAAGGAGAATAATCTACGCCATGAGCCAATTGGGGCTGGCATCCACTGCTAAATTTAAAAAATCAGCCAGAACAGTGGGTGATGTTTTGGGTAAATTTCATCCCCATGGAGATACTGCCTGCTATGAAGCCATGGTTCTTATGGCACAGCCTTTTTCGTTAAGATATCCTTTGGTCGATGGCCAGGGGAACTGGGGTGATCCCAATGATCCCAAGTCCTTTGCCGCCATGAGATATACAGAATCAAGATTATCAAAATATGCTGATATTTTTCTTCAGGAGGTTGATCAGGGAACCTCGGACTGGGTACCGAATTTTGATGGAACCTTAAACGAACCAAAACTTCTTCCTGCCCGGCTACCCAATCTTTTGCTGAACGGATCAACGGGTATTGCCGTTGGCATGGCAACCAGTATTTTACCCCATAACCTGCGTGAAGTTGCAAATGCGTTAATTCACTTAATCGATAATGAGAACGCTACTCTTGATAAAATCTGTAAATTTATCAAAGGTCCTGACTTTCCAACTGAAGCGGAAATCATCACACCATTTTCCGAAATAAAGGATATGTACAGCACAGGAAGCGGCAGAATTAAGATGCGGGCTAAATTTCATATTGAAGATTCAGAACTCATTTTCACAGCTCTCCCCCATCATGCTTCAACGGAAAAAATTTATGAGCAGATTGCCTCCCAGATGGAAGCAAAAAAACTGCCCATGGTCATTGATATAAGGGATGAATCAGACCATGAAGACCCCACGCGGCTTGTCGTAATCCCACGCTCAAAAAAGGTAGATCTTAACGCATTAACGGATCACTTATTTGCTACAACCGATCTTGAAAGATCCTATTCTTTTAATATGAATATGATTGGAGTGAATGGCAGGCCTCAGCTTAAAAATCTGCTTGAGGTACTTACAGAATGGCTTGAATACAGGGCAGAAACTATAAGAAAAAAATTGAATTTCCAACTGGAAAAAATTTTAAGCCGTCTTCATCTTTTAGAAGGTTTTCTTATCGCATTTTTAAATATTGATGAAGTGATTAAAATCATCAGAAGATCTGATCATCCCAAAAAAGACCTTATCAAGGCCTTTTCATTAACCGAGTTACAGGCAACGGCAATTCTTGAAATCAGGCTGCGTCAACTTGCCAGGTTAGAGGAAATAAAAATACAAGCTGAACAAAAAGACTTGAATTCTCAAAGAAAAAACATTGAAAAAATTCTTGGAAAGGAAAAAATATTTAAAGAATATATAAAAGAAGAAATAAAATCAGATGCAAAAAAATATGGTGATAAAAGACGATCACCAATAAAAAAGCGCAAAGAGGCAGAAAAATTTTCTATTACAGATTTAATGGATATCGAACCTGTAACCATTATTTTGTCTAAGAACGGCTGGATCAGATCTGCCAAAGGCCATGACATTAACCCTGAATCAGTCAAGTTTAAATCAGGAGATTCGCTTTTAGGACATTTAAGGACTAAAAGTGACAAACCCATCGTTTTTCTGGATAATACCGGGCGAAGCTATATGCTTTTTTCCCACACACTTCCTTCCGCCAGGAGTAATGGAGAGCCTTTAACCGGTCATTTGACTATCCAGCCCAATGCCTATATTAAATTTATGCTCTCCGCTGAAAATGATCATCATTTCCTGATGGGTTCTGACAATGGCTATGGATTTATCGTTAAATTCAATGATCTTTTAACCCACTATAAAAATGGCAAGGCCATTGTCAGTTTAAAGAAAAATCATGAATTGTTAACTCCCGAGGCGGTTATTGATCTGGAAAATGACAGCATTGTGGCCGTTACATCTGAAGGCAGAATTTTGATATTTAAATTAAGACAATTGCCTAACTTAAAAAAAGGACAGGGAAATAAAATTATTTCCATCCGCAAAAAAGCACTGAACTCACCCTTTCCTGAAACACTTAACTTCCTTAAAATATTACCATTCAATGCAAACATTATCATCCATTCCGGCCGACATTATCTTAAATTGAGTCCTGGCAACCAAAAAGATTATACAGGGATGAGAGGTCATAGAGGGAAAAAACTTCCCCGGGGATATCAGAAGGTTGATCGTGTGGAAATTGTACTCATTGAATCAAATAGTGATTAAAAAATGAAAAATTTTTTTTTAAATAATTTTATTTTGATCACTCTTCTTGGCCTTTTATCTTTTTTTATTTTTTTATCCGTATCGATTCATAATGATGAATTCTGTTGTAATCTAACTCGTTTGGAAAAAATTAAAAAAACCGGAGTCTTGAAACTTATCACCAATAATTCCATTAATACCTATTATTATTATAATGGACAGCCCACTGGTTTTGAGTATGACCTGGCCAAAGAATTTGCCGATTTTATGGATGTTGATCTTGATGTTGTTAGCCCGGGCTGGAACAACATGTTTGCATATCTTAAACAGGGCAAAGGTGATTTTATTGGATCAGGGCTTGCCATAACAAAAAAAAGAATTGAAAAAGTTAATTTTTCAATTCCCTATATGACGATTCAGCAACGCATTGTCTATCATAAATCAGTTACCGGACCTAAAAATATCAAAGATCTGGCCTTTCGAACCCTGCACATCCGTCGGGGGACATCTTATCATTCACGACTTGAAAAAATTAAAAAATCAGGGGTGAATCTTCACTATATCCTTCATGACAATATCCCAACAGAAGAACTGATCCGCATGGTTAATGACAGAAAGATAGAATTTACAATAGCCAACGATAATGTTGCATATTTAATTCAAAGATATTATCCGGATATACGAATCGGGATACCACTTCAGGAAAAAGAATATTTTGCCTGGGCTGTCAATAAAAATGATCTGCAACTGCTTGAACAGATTAATGAATTTTTCCTGTCTGCAAATCTAACCGGGCTGGTGCAAAAAATATCTGAAAAATACTATTCAAATTTTGAAAATTCAGATCCATTTGACCTGAAAAAATTTCATCAAAGGCTTGAAACAAGGCTGCCAAAATATAAAAAAACAATTATTGATGAATCCAGAAAATATAATTTTGACTGGAAACTTATTGCTGCCATTGTGTACCAGGAATCCCATTTTAATCCAACGGCAAAAAGTTCTACAAATGTCATGGGTTTGATGCAGGTAACAACCAGTACAGCAGAAGAAATGGGTATTGAAAACCGATTGAACCCGGCACAAAGCATTAAAGCCGGAATAAAATATCTTGATAAAATGGTTAAAAAATTCGATTATATCAAAGATGACTATGAAAAGATGCTGTTTGCTTTGGCCAGCTACAATATCGGGTATGGACATGTAATGGATGCCATGCAGATCGCCAGGAAGATGGGACTGGATGAAAAAATGTGGCAAAATTTAAAAACTGCACTGCCATTATTATCAAAATCAGACTACTATACAAAAACCCAGTATGGCTATGCAAGAGGTTGGGAGCCGGTTCAATATGTTGATCGTATCCTCGTCTATTTTGATATACTGAAACAGAAAAAAAATATCAAAACAAACTATTAATTCATAAAACAAATAAAAAAATTGACTTAATCCATTCAATTTACTACTTAAAAATTCAAGAGTTTTATAATAATAATATAAATTTTAAAGAGACTGTGTAATGGCAAAAAAAGTTCTAATCAATGCACTGGATTCTGATGAAAACAGAATTGCAGCAATTCAAGATAACAAACTTGAACAATTTCACATTGAAACAACGGCAAAGGAAGTCACACAAGGCAATATTTATAAAGGGATTGTCACAAGGGTTGAACCAAGTCTCCAGGCAGTCTTTGTTGACTATGGAGCGCCTAAAAACGGTTTTCTGCAAAAAAATGAAATCCATCCAGACTATTTTCAGGATGTCGAAGCCGGTGAAAAGGCTTTGTTTCATCTAATTAAAAAAGGTCAGGAACTTATCGTTCAGGTGACAAAGGACCAGATCGGCCAGAAGGGATCCATGCTGACAACCTTTATCTCTCTGCCTGGAAGATTATCTGTTCTCATGCCGGGAAATTCAACAAAAGGTGTGTCCCGAAAAATCAGTGATGAAGAGGAGAGAAAAAGACTTGTCACTATTATAAAAAAAATAGATATCCCGGAAGGCTTTGGAATGATTGTCAGGACCGCGGGCCGAGGCTCCACAAAAACTCTTTTAACTGCTGATTTAAAATACCTGATGCGTGTATGGAAAAACATTGACAAAAAGGCTGTCAAAAATACAGCCCCAGCCCTTCTTTACAAAGAGCAAACCCTTGCTGTCAGGTCTTTAAGAGATTATTTTACATCAGACGTCAATGAAATTCTGATAGACAGTCCTGAAATTTTCAAGGAAGTGCAGGATTTCATCGGTTTAATCGCTCCAAAACAAAAAAAAATAGTCAAACTTTTCAAGGGTGACAAACCCATATTCAGTAAATATCAACTTGAAGATCAGATTGCTTCTATTTACAAAAAAAAAGTCATCCTCAAATCCGGAGGTTTCCTTGTAATTGAACAAACAGAAGCTCTGGTTTCCATTGATGTAAATTCAGGAAAATCCACTAAAAAGAAAAATATTGAAGAGACTGCTTTTCATACAAATCTTGAGTCTTGTGAGGAAGTTGCACGGCAATTGAGACTTCGTGATATGGGTGGATTGATTGTGATTGATTTTATAGATATGAAGGATCGCAGACACAAAGCTGAAATCACAAAAACCCTGAAAAAATATTTAAAATCAGATAAAGCCAAAACAAAGGTAGGTGGAATTACAACATTTGGGTTATTGGAAATGTCCAGGCAGCGGATAAGGCACTCCATTACTTTTGGCAGCTATGAAACCTGCAGACATTGTAATGGCCGTGGTCAAACTCCATCTGTAGAAACCCAGGGACTTGCCTTTTTAAGACAATTGAACTTAAAAACATTAAAACCTGAGGTCACTGAAGCAACAGGGATTGTCCCCACTGATGTGGCAAACTATCTGTTAAATAAAAAAAGAGAGGAACTATCTGAAATTGAATCTAAAAGATCGATTGCCATTACAATTGAGGGAGACTCAGCAATGATTTCCGGGGAAAGTAAAATTATTATAATTACCCCCAAGTGAAGCTCTTTCTTGACATAAACCATTCTATTGTGTATCTGATGCAATTTTGATCTACTTAAAATAATGGAAAAATATGCCCAAGAAAAAAAGTGAAAATATAAAATTAATCATACCGGCAGTACTGATTATAGGCTGTATACTTTATTTGGGGATACCCTATTTTAATAAATTCCAGGAAAGGAAGCTGACCCTGCCAAATAGTGAAACTATAACACCACAGAATTCTGAAACTGAAACACAGACCTCCATGGTTGAGGAAGACAGGAGTATCAGCACTGATACCGGAATAAAAGGCAATAAAATTCCTATTAATGACAATACTGTAAAACCAGATAAAATAACAATTGATGACAAGGCAGTTAAAACAAAGATAATCGTTGATGACAAGGCAGTTAAAACAAAGATAATCGTTGATGACAAGGCAGTTAAAACA
>Ga0164315_10004117_pt1 | contig 11276 bp, 8 predicted proteins | sample GuaBasSedimGuay6_FD_113737 | JGI IMG/M metagenome (GOLD analysis project Ga0164315, IMG submission 113737) | Subseafloor sediment microbial communities from Guaymas Basin, Gulf of California, Mexico - Guay6, Core 4569-2, 0-3 cm | ecosystem: Environmental > Aquatic > Marine > Hydrothermal vents >...
AAGCTTGAAGGGAACTTCCTTGTTTCCTCAAACGGTAAGGCCAGGATGATCGAGAGAAAAAGCATGGAGCCCGGTGATGTTCTGTGGGATATGCTGGATGTGGATGTTGCGATAGAAGGAACAGGGATATATAAAACAAAGGCAGACATGGAACGCCACCTCAAAGCCGGCGCTAAAAGAGTGGTCCTTACTACATTGCCTGTTGATGAGATTGACAGGATCGTGATAATGGGCGTGAATGAGCAAAGCATGAAGTCTTCAGATAAGCTTATTTCTGCCGGTTCTGCCACAACAAATGCAGCCGCATTGACCCTTAAAATGCTGGAGGAGGCATTTGGTGTTGATTACGCCATGCTCACCACAGTGCATTCATATACTTCTGATCAGCCGCTGCGTGATAAAGCAAGCACAGATTTCAGGAGAAGCCGCTCAGCTGCGGAGAACATTATTCCGAATGAAACACCAAGCCCCCGCTGGATCCAATATGTAATGCCTGAGTTCAAAGGACGCATTGAAGGATCAGCCCTGAATGTGCCGGTGCCGAATGGCTCATTGCTTGACCTTACCACCGTATTGAAAAATAGCGGGATCACAAAAGAACAGGTGAATAAGGCTGTCGTTGAATTTGCTGATAAGAACCCGCAGACTGTGCGTGTTGTAGATGATCCTATTGTATCAACTGATGTGATCGGCGACAGGCACTCAGTTGTCTTTGATACACAGGCAACCTTGATGTCTCCGTCCAGGATGGTCAAGACACTGACATGGTACCATACTGCACTCGCCACGGCGAGCCGGATCATCGATGTTATTGTGGCATATAATGAATTGGATAAGAAAGGAGGCTCGCAATGAGAGTAGCTATAAACGGATTTGGAAGGATCGGACGCTCAGTGTTCAGGATCCTGAATGCCAGGGAAGATATTGATGTGGTTGCTATCAATGATCTTTTTGATAATGAGGTGCTGGCATACCTCTTAAAATATGATACGGTAATGTCGGGTTTCGGCCAGGATATCACTCTTGAAGATGATTACCTGGTTACACCGCATGAAAAAGTCAAGATGCTCAGCATCCGCAACCCGGAAGAGCTCCCCTGGAAAGAACTGCAGATCGATGTAGTGGTCGAAGCTACAGGCATCTTCCGTACAAGGGAAACCCTTGAACCACATCTCAAGGCAGGTGCCAAAAGGGTTATCCTGACCGTGCCTGCAAAGGATGAGATCGACTGTACAATTGTACTTGGTGTAAACGATGATGAGCTCAAGCCTGAGCACCGGATTATTTCTAATGCCAGCTGTACAACCAACTGCCTGGCGCCTATGGCAAAAGTCCTGAATGATGCTTTCGGCATCAAGGAAGGGCTGATGACAACCACCCACGCATATACAAACGACCAGCGCCTTGCTGATGTGCCGCATAAAGACTGGCGCCGTGGCCGTGCTGCAGCTGAGAATATCATTCCCACCACCACCGGTGCTGCTAAAGCAGTTGGCATGGTGATCCCTGCGCTGAAAGGGAAACTTGACGGAATGGCTTCCAGGGTACCGGTGCCTGATGGTTCCGTTGTCGACCTTGTGATAGAAGTAGAAAAAGATGTTACCATCGACGACATCCACGCTGCGGTGAGGATAGCATCCAAAACCAAAGGCATGGAAAATATCCTGCTTTATTCTGAAGACCAGGTGGTTTCTTCCGATATAGTCGGGAATTCATACAGTTCTATTTATGACCCTGAGTATACCAAAGTGCTTGGCAAACGCATTGTCAGAACTCTGAACTGGTATGATAACGAATGGGGTTACTCAAACAGGGTTGTTGACCTTATTACCATGTTAATGGAATTTGATAATTAAAGGATTCGAATATCGAATATCGGATTTCGGATATCAAAAGGGTTTTTCAAACGATCCTTTGTCAAATTGTTTATCGCAATCTACAAAAAAGCTTTGTGTTTTATTTTTAAGAACTAGCTGAGTTTTAGAGCGTAACAACTTTGCTGCCAGGGATACAGGAAATAAAACCAAATAAAAAACAATGGCTAATAGTACATTGGGAACAATCATGCTTAACAGCCAGCTTAGCTTCATCCAAAGGAAAACTACTTTCCGGCTCAAATAAGCAGATAAAACACCTGTTAAGCTAATTATCAATGCAGTATAAATAGCCCAATCCCAGTGCCATATTAAGTAAATCAAAATAAAGCCGGACGATATCACCAGCATTGTCTTAGTGGTATCTGTTTTGATCTTCTTCATTTGTTAGAATTAAAAAATGGAATAAATAAAAGGAGCCATTGCACTTCCTCCTCCAAAAACAATTAATAAGCCAAGCAGTAGCAGGAAAATAATTATTGGTGCCAGCCAATATTTTTTACGTTCCCGCATAAAGTGCCAAAGGTCCTTCAAAAACTCCATAATTGAGATATTAATACTTAATCCATTTCAAATTTCATGCTCCATTTCTCTATGTTTTGCCAATCGGGTTGATCTGTTTTGCAATACATATAATCATTGATTACCAAAAAATCCATTTCGGTGCTCATAAAGCATTTATAGGCGTCGTATGGCGAGCATACTATGGGCTCGCCTCTTACATTAAAGCTGGTATTTACAACAATACCAAATCCTGTTAGTTCCTTAAAGGCATTTATCAGTTCCCAGTATCTCAAATTTGTTTCCCGATGAACGGTTTGAATTCGTGCCGAAAAATCCAAATGTGTTACGGCCTGAATATCACTCCTCTCGTGATACAGCTTTTCCCAAAGTGGCAGATCGCTAAAATTCCCGGGTAAGCTCTTTCTTCGGCCGGGCTTTACAGGTGCTACCAGCAACATATAAGGGGAACTCGCATGCAGATCAAAATACTCTGGGCTATCTTCAATTAGCACAGATGGGGCAAATGGCCTGAATCCTTCTCTTTTTTTAATTTTCAGGTTTAATTTTTTTTGCATTTCAGGATTTCTGGCGTCCCCCAAAATACTCCTGTTGCCTAATGCCCTGGGGCCAAATTCCATTCTTCCCTGAAACCAGCCTACAACCTGGCCATCTGCTAGCTTAGAAGCAATGGCTGTTGCCAGCTTATTAAAAGAATGATATTTGGTGCTGACAGCTTTATGCCTCCGGTTCATAAATTCAATTTCTTTATCTGAAAAGGCAGGGCCCAGGTAAGCCCCTTGTATTATATCATTGACACCATCAGTCATCCGCTCCTCTTTATAGTAAAGATAATGAGTTGCCAGAGCCGCCCCTAAGGCACCACCGGCATCGCCGGCAGCGGGTTGTATGTAGATGTTTTCAAAAATCCTTTCTTCTAATAATTTGCCATTAACAACGCAATTCAAAGCTACACCTCCTGCCATACATAAATTAGTGGAGCCCGTGATGCGCTTAACTTCTACAGCCATTTTCAGAACTATTTCTTCGGTAATCTGTTGGATGGCCAGTGCCAGGTTACAATGGTGTTGTTCGAGTTTTGATTCTTCTTTTCTCCTTGGGAAGGAAAACAGTTTCCCCCATTTTTTATCATCTACCATTCTCAGGCCGGTGGCATAATTAAAATAGGATTGATTGAGCCAGATCGAACCATCATCTTTAACATCAACTAAATTCGATTTTATTATCCCGATAAATTTTTGTGTTTGTTCCGAATCAGGGTTGCCATAAGGCGCAAGTCCCATTAGCTTATACTCTCCTGAATTAACTTTAAACCCAAGAAAGTAAGTAAAAGCACTATAAAGCAGTCCGACAGAATGAGGAAAATGCAACTCCTTGAGAATTTTAATGTGCTTGCCTTCACCCACACCAATAGAAGCAGTGCTCCATTCACCAACTCCGTCAATAGTTAATATGGCCGCATCTTTGTAAGGAGAGCAGAAAAAAGCACTTGCCGCATGCGACAGATGGTGCTCGGTGAAAAGTAGTTTTATCTTTTTTTTATTGTAATTACCTACATCGGCAAGTCCATCATAAATCTGTTTTTTTAAGAATATTTTTTCATTTAGCCAGACAGGCATTGCTTTTACAAACGATGCCAGGCCCCTGGGTGCAAATGCATAGTAGGTTTCAAGAAGTCTTTCAAATTTTAATAGTGGTTTATCGTAAAAAACAATGCTGTCCAACTCATCTATTTCAAGGCCGGCTTCTTCGAGGCAATATTTTATGGCTTGTCTTGGAAAATCCTGTGTATGCTTTTTCCTGGTAAAACGCTCTTCCTGGGCAGCAGCAATGATCTTACCACCCACTGTAATAGCGGCTGCTGAATCATGATAAAAAGCAGATATCCCTAAAATTTTCTTCATTTAATGCTTAGAGTTCTTGAAGTTAAAGCAGTTCAAATCTTATCCGATATAAAATATTAACCATGCCTCTTGCAGAATTTTAGATTTAAAATTAATTGGATATTCAGGCATTAAACAATCAATTTCACGGATGAATCAAAAGTAATCATTTTTAGGATTGATATATTCCCGCCTGAATCAGGGAAGGCTGCCTGAAAGCGTGAGCTGCTGCATAAAAAACTTATTGTTAACTTGCACATTATTTTGTTTCAACACAAAGTATCATGAAATATTTAAGCTCCAGGAATTTATATTATATCTTATATGTGTTTGTTGTTATCGTGGTGATACTGATAGGTTTCAATATTTATTTTACCATTCAAATTCATAATCAACTTGGAAAAATAGTATCCCAACCCGGACGTTGGCCGGTTGGAGCATACATTTATGATCCGGGTATCGGATTTGACTTTGCCCCTAATATTTCCGGCCCGATACGTGATGGCAGCTTTTATGTGAAAAGTCATAAGTTCGGATACAGAATAGGCAAACATGAGGATGCTTCGTCTTTCCGGTCAGGGGGTATTTTGTCCCTGGGATGTTCGTATACTTATGGTGATGAAGTTGAATCTGAACAAACGTTTACTCAATTAATTGCTGATAGCTTAGGTATACCTGCCTACAATTACGGTGTCAGTTCTTTTTCTTATATCCATGCATTACTGAAAGCTCAAAACTTGAAAGAACATGGAGTGCTCGACAAACTGAAACCAACATATGTTATTCTTGGATGTTGGAGTGGGTTGCTTAATCGCTCCAGGTCTCCATACCCTCCCATATTATCTGAAAATATTCCCCTGGTGGCTGCCCATATTTGTAAAGATGAAAATGAAGTTAGCATTCACCCGCCCGTGAATATCGATCGTGCTTTTGAGTTGATTGATTTGTACCGAAAAGAAGGAGTAGGGATGAGTTTTAAGAAATTTGTAAAAATCTTTTTCATCGTACCTCAAATTTTGCCATTATATCTGACTAATAGCCAGAAGAGCGGGAAATCAGCGGTGTACAATGATAATGTAACGGATTTCGAAATATATGATTACTATTTTACAGCTGTTGAAAATCTTTTTTCGCCCTATGGTACTCAAGTCATTGTCCTGTATATGCCATATTTACCCTTTGACATACCTGATAGAGCCCTGACAGAGGTTATTGCCAAACATCCCGATATTATTTTTGTTGATGGGCATAAAGCAGTTAACAAGTTTAATATACCTGAATCTGAGTACCGGGCGCGACATCCGCAACCTTCAGTACACAAGTCATATGCATGGGAAACAATTGAGATGATGCAGCCAACCCCTAAATAGAGCGCTTCTGATTTCTGATTTCTGATTTCTGATATCTGATATCTGAAGTTATCTTAAGATCGTAACAGACCCCTGCAGTGTCCTCTGAACGAGCCCTGACAGGGTTTTTTGATATACTTCACATACGTAAAAATAAGTGCCGTCAGGACATTCCTTATTGGTCTTGATGTTTCTTCCGTCCCAGTTGACCAGTGGATCGGTGGATTCGTAAACAAGCCGCCCCCAGCGGTTAAAGATCATGATCTCCACACTTTCGACACCGCCAACGGTTTCCGGGAATGGGGTGAAATAATCATTGTACTGGTCCCCATTCGGAGTGAAAACATTTGGCAATTCATAACCTGAACATCCAGGTGTACAAACGATATTACTAAATGCACTCTGGTTGCCCATCGAATCCAGGGCAGTGACAGCATAGCAACCCAGGACAATGCCCTCGTGGATATATATGATAGGATCGTCATTGCTTTGCATCACTGAGTCGATAAGCGACATATCGGAGCTTTCATCCGGACTATAATATACGTAGTACTGCTTAATGTCCTTCTCACATGTGTCGATATAAATGGTATTGTTCCATTCCAGGATATTATGATAAAACTGGCAATCCATATTTACGATCAATTCAGGTGTGCAGGGCGGCACATTGTCGACTGGAACGCCACATACCAGCTGTGAATAGTTAATGATGGGGTCGATCAGTCCGGGTGTACCATAACTGCCTGTACTTTCTATATAGTAGCAGTATTCATCGCCATTGATAAGGTTGGAGTCAACATAGAAAGGATCGGGGGAGGTGGCAACAGGGCTCCAGGATGTGCTGCCGGGATCCAATTTGTAAATGGTGTAATATTCATTATTCCAGGGAACATTCAGATCCCAGCTCAATTCCAGGCGTTCATCAGTTTCGTAAATATCAAGATAGATGGTGCTTGCCTGCTGGCTGGATCCAATATATCCGAAAGACTCGCTCAGTAAGTCGATTTTATAATTGTATGGAACGCCACTCGTATTCAGGTTTACATTTTCATCGATATAAATAGTATCATTGAGTCCGGGGAAGCTTTCCACGAATTCAAAAACCTGCCCACTCAATCCGTCTGCCCTGTAAAGTTCATAATAATAAGGCCCCGGTATCTGAATGGTATCCAGTTCGGTGGGTTTCGACCATGCCAGCCTCGCAAAGCCGATACTAAGGTCTGCGCTGTCATTACCGCTATTGGTGATAATGGGAAGGTCTTTTTTGAGGCTTGCACAGACCTCCTCAGAGGCATAACTTTCAGCGCCATCAATAAAAATGGCAATGACCATATAGCAATAGTCAAGGCCATTGATCAGGCCGCTGCCACCGCCATCATCCACGAAGGTAATATCATCAACAGTGGCCGTTTCATGTATCATGGAATAACCGGTATATTCCGGTACACCAGTTTCGCAATAGCCCGGAACGAACCCATAATACCCAATCCTTCTGTAAAGCTCGTACCTGGCGGCTTTTTGACAGGGGCTCTTGTTCCAGCCAAGATGGATGGTATTGCCGATAGCCTCTGCAGTAAACCCATCCGGTGCAGGCCCGATAACAGTGATAGCAATAGTTTTCAATGCAACAAGGTTTACAGGCTGCCCATCATCTTGTGCCTTGAAGTAGGTGTAATAAGGTTGTTTGCGCACATGATTGCATACAGTTGGCCATGTAAAAGTTGTCGTTACAGTGTCGGCACCAATGGCAGGGTCAGGATACATCCAGGCAGGGCTATTTTCTACCTCAAATGGCCCGCCTGTGCTGTTTAGTTCAACAATATCACCGTCAGGATCCGTGGCCATCACATCGAAAACCAGGGTGTCTCCTGCTTCAACACATGTATCGCTGATGGAATGGATGACAGGAGGATGCTGGTCGGAGCAACCGATAATATTTATCTGCATATCGCGTGTAATACTCCCTATCTTAATACCACTGCGATATTCTTCAATAAGGATCGCGATATTGAATTCTCCCTGAATTGGCGGCTTAACCCAAAGAACATCTCCGGTAACAGGGTTAATCCAGATGCTGTCGGTTGCAATCGGCAAAGTATATCCGGGTATAGGCAGGCCGTCTGCACCGCGGCAGCTGATCAGCTTATATGCCAGGCTGTCGCCATCAATGTCAAAAGCTCCCGGATTGTGGATATATATCTGGTTTACGCATCCATTATCGATGGGAGGATTCAGTAATATGGGAGAATTATTCATCCCCATAAGCGGGTTGATGGTGAGGATGGTTTCAAGATATAAGGGGACATTTACTGAATTTGGAATATTCATTACGCCAAAATTCCGGTTAGGATCTTCCATGGATATCACATAGGTGCCCTGTGATGAATAGGTGTGGCGAGCCTGGGTGGCTCCCATTTCCGGCACATAAGCATATACGTTACGGCTGATGTCGTTACCGTAATTTATCTTTTGTGTTCTTGGCAGTTCACTGCTGGAGCCATCTCCCCAGGAGATCTCCAGAAATGGCCTGTCGGCAGGGGCAGAGGTACGTGTATAGGTGATGATGGTAATTTCATAGGTCAGGCCGGAAACATATTTGAATGTGATCTCTCCTGCCCGCTGATGTGTGGCATAAGCAGAAGTTAAGCAGCTAAGCATTATCAATATCAGGACAATATGCTTTTTCATCATCGATCAATGTTGTTCAGGGCATCTCAAAATTAATAATAATCCTTAGAATAATGCACCTCCGTCATGAAACATTATTATAATTTGATGTAACTTTGTTTATTGTTCAGTATTGGAGTAAGCTCGTATGTACATCCCCAACCCGGAAACAGAAAAAAAAGAGATCATCAATCGGTATCGCAACCTGCTCAGGGTTTGGTCGAAGCGGGAAAAGCCTGTCAATAAGAAACTGGTGCGTAAAGCATTTAACCTTGCCGTGGATGCGCATAAAGATATGCGCCGAAAGTCGGGTGAACCCTATATCTATCATCCCCTTGAAGTGGCCAGGATTGCAGCCGGTGAGATCGGGCTGGGTACAACATCCGTTATCTGCGCCCTTTTACATGATGTTGTTGAAGATTCTGAGTATACCCTGGCTGATATCCGGAGCTTATTTGGTGATACGGTAACCCGTATCATCGATGGGCTTACCAAGATAGGGGAGATATTTGAAAATCAGTCTTCTTCAATGCAAGCTGAGAACTTCAGGAAAATGATGCTTACCCTTTCTGTTGATGTCAGGGTGATCCTGATAAAGCTGGCCGACCGCCTCCATAATATGCGCACACTGGATGCCATGCCACGCGATAAACAATTAAAAATTGCATCCGAAACCCTGTACATGTTTGCCCCCCTTGCCAATCGCCTGGGCCTTCATGCCATCAAAAGCGAACTTGAAGACCTTTCATTGAAATTTCTGGAACCTGAGATATTCAATACGATATACAATAAGCTGGAAGAATCCCGTCCGGAAAGAAAGCGCTTCATAAACAAGTTTATCTATCCGATCAAGAAAGACCTGGCAGGCAAAGGAATGGATTTCAGTATCCTGGGCAGGGAGAAATCAGTATTCTCCATCTGGGAGAAGATGAAGAAAAAGGAGATCCCTTTCGAGGATGTTTTCGATCTCTTTGCCATCCGGGTTATTATTAACACGCCCCATGAGCACGAAAAGGAGCAATGCTGGCGCGTATATTCAGTGATCACAGATTTTTACAGGCCTAACCAGCAAAGGTTGCGTGATTGGATATCTCTGCCCAGGGCTAACGGCTATGAAGCATTGCATACGACGGTGATGAGCCGTACCGGTAGGTGGGTTGAAGTGCAGATCAGGACCACGCGAATGGATGAGATCGCGGAAAAAGGATATGCTGCACATTGGAAATATAAGGATGGGATTGACCGGGAAACCGGTCTCGATGAATGGCTGAGCAAGATCAGGGAGATGTTGCAAAGTGAAGATTCTGATGCCCTTGATTTTGTCGATGATTTTAAGCTGAACCTTTTCTCTGAGGAGATCTTCGTGTATACACCACAGGGTGACCTCAAAAATCTTCCTGCCGGATCGACGGTACTCGATTTTGCCTACAATATACACTCGCAGATCGGGAACCAGGCAATAGGAGCCAAGGTGAACCACGACCTGGTGCCCCTTAGCCATACAATGGTAAGCGGTGACCAGGTAGAAGTGATAGTTTCACAAAAACAGGTGCCCCACGAAAACTGGCTGGAGTTTGTGGTCACCGCCCGTGCAAAACACCGCATCAAGAAAGCACTCAAAGATGAATACCGAAAATACGCCGACGAAGGGAAACAAATGCTTGAAAACTTATTTGAGCAGCAAAAGGTGGAATTCTCCGAAGGTGTTGTTGCACGTTTTATGGAATATCTGGAATATCAATCCATTAACAAGATGTACTACGATTTTGTTAAAGGAAATATCACTCCCCCAAAGGTAAAGGCATTCACACAGCTATCGGATAAAGGAAGCTGGTTACGGTTTATCGGCCGTCCCTTCTCCAGATCGAAGCATAATATATCGGTCAGTCAGGACCTGATCGAGAAGATGAAGCAAAAGCCTGAAACACTGGTCCTCAGCGATAACATTGAAGACATACGTTACGTGATCTCCAAATGCTGTAACCCTATTCCGGGCGATGATGTGCTGGGATTCATGAACCGGAAAGGCCGCATTATGATACACAGAACCAATTGCCCGACAGCCATTCAATCGATGTCGAGCCATGGAAACAATATCATCAAAGCCAAATGGAGAACCAATGAGTCGATCGGGTTCCTGACCGGCATTAAGATCAAAGGGGTTGATAAAAAAGGGCTTGTTAAACAAATCTCAGAGGTGATCTACGACAAACATGGCCTTGGGATACGTTCCTTTCATCTTAATACACATGAAGGGCTCACCGATGCTGTCATTATGCTCTATATACAGAATACAGCAATCCTTAACAAGCTGATCGATGACCTCAAGAAGATTCATGAAATTCAAAAGGTCAGCCGCATTGATCGTTCAGGGGCATAATACCCGTTTTTTTCTGATTAATAAATGAAATAAATATCATTTTGGTAAAATTATTTTTATTTATACCAAATTATAATAGATATTTTATTTAATTTTGAGGTTCGATTAAAATGTACTTCGATGAAAGATACGAATAAGGATACGTTGGAGCAGGTTAAAAAGATCTTCACGGATTATCTTGAGCAACGGGGACATCGGAAAACGCCTGAAAGATACACGATCTTAAAGGAGATTTATGCTACAGAGGGGCATTTCGATATAGAGACCCTTTATATACGCATGAAAAACAATAAGTATCGTGTCAGCAGGGCCACATTGTACAATACAATCGAATTGTTGCTTGATTGCAATCTCGTAACAAGGCATCAGTTTGGAAATAATTGTGCACAATTTGAACGTTCCTACAAGTTTAAAAAGCATGATCATTTTATCAATTCAAGTGATGGGAAAGTAATTGAATTCTCAGATCCGAGGATAGAAGATATCAAGGAGTATGTTGAGAAAACACTCAATGTTGAGGTTACCCACCACTCGCTCACATTTTACGGCCATATCAAACAATAAAAACCGTTTCCATGAAATATCCATATGTGCGATGTTC
>Ga0164315_10004118_pt1 | contig 11274 bp, 9 predicted proteins | sample GuaBasSedimGuay6_FD_113737 | JGI IMG/M metagenome (GOLD analysis project Ga0164315, IMG submission 113737) | Subseafloor sediment microbial communities from Guaymas Basin, Gulf of California, Mexico - Guay6, Core 4569-2, 0-3 cm | ecosystem: Environmental > Aquatic > Marine > Hydrothermal vents >...
GGTAGTCTTTTGTTGGTCATAGCGGCGGCGGGAGTTTTCTGGCGCTCCACCGGCGGCTCTCTCTGGACCGGAGGCGTTTTTGCACTGGCTCTTGTCGGTGCTCCGTATACCCAGGCGCAGATCGGTCATCTGAACCAGCTTCCACCTCCCTTTGTGCTGTTTTCCCTGGCCGCCGTGGTGACGGCCATGAAGCGCCGGGAGGAAGGGCGGCCCACCGCCTGGGCCTGGTGGGCGTTGGGCGGCGCCCTGGTCATGCAGGCCACCTGGGGTTGGTACGGTTTTGCCCATGCACTCATCGGTGTGGCCGTTCTCAAGGTGTACCGGTTGGTTGGCGGAGTCCGCCGCGGTGAAGGCCTGGCCAGTCAAATTTTCCCCGTGATTCGGGCGGCCTGGATTCCGGCGGCTTTGGCCGGCGCTGCGGTGATCATTTTGGCCCAGCCGCAACTTCAAACCGCGGACCGGTATCCCGATTTCACACGGCGGTCCGACGAGGTCCGGTCCGGCAGCGCCGACATTCAGCATTTTTTGAACCGGGGCGTTTACCGGGGGGAGCCCGCGGATTGGATCGGCCGCGGCGCCGAAGGATTGGCCCGTTACAAGGGACGCGAGCGGCAGGTTTTGAATCCGGGATGGGTGGCCCTTGTTCTGGCGGTGATCGGCTGGATGATGCGGGGTGGAATTTCCGTTCAGCGCCGAAGGTTGGGGGCAGGACTCCTGGTCATGGGCCTGGTGGGGTTGATTTTGGCCTTCGGGGACTCGGTGGGTTTGCCGGGCACCGACAAACGGTTCCCTTTGCCACTGGAGTGGTTGCGGACAGCGGTCCCACCCTTCAAGGCGTTCCGGGGCGCCTGGCGATTTTCCTGGTTGTTCGTGATCGCGGTGGCCTGGTGGTCGGCCGTGGGCATCGAAGGTTTGATTCGGCGACCGGGTTTTGCCGGCCGCCTGACGCCCGCGGCGATTTCCCTGCTGATCCTGGTTTCCCTGCCGGCCGCGGTGCCGGTGTTGAAGGTTCCCCTGGAGGGCCGTTTATTAAGTCCTGCTTTTCCCCAGTCCGGTCCGGTGGTGACCCTGCCGGCTCCGGAAACGGAATATGTAGAAGATGTCGTCGAGGCTCTTTGGATAACCAGACTTTTGGAAACAGGCCAGCCCGTGACCGCGGGCGTCACCGGATGGGTCCCCCCGGAAATCGTGGATTTCCGGTTGCAGTTGAAAGCCTGCGAGGATGGCGAACTGGATCCGGCCCTGATATTTGCCGCCTGGAAAGATCTGGGAATCGTTTCTGCTGAAATTGCCTTCAGACCGGGCGACGACAGACGCACGGATTTCTGGCGGGAAATTCTTTTGGCCGCGGGTGCGGTCAGGAGTGAACCCTGGCCGCACCCCGGTTACGAGATGTACCTTTTGCCCTGAACCGTTCGGTCAGTCGTCGCAGCTGCGCACCGTCAGGACGGGGCAGTCGGCGCGGCTGACAACCCGTTCGGCCACCGATCCGAAGACGATATGCTTCAATCCGGTGCGGCCGTGGGTGGCCATGAAGATGGCGTCGACATCCTCGTCATGGGCCGTCTCGAGAATTTGCTGAGCGGGCTGGCCGATCCTGATTTCCAGCTTCGGCTCCACTCCCTCGGGGAAAATGGCATCCGCGACATTGACCAGGTTGGCGCGGGCCTCCCTGGCCAGCTGTTTCTCGTAGGCGACCGTGTCGAAGGTGATTTCCGCTGCTTCGACGTGGGGGCTCGGCAGGTGCTGGATGGAGGTGTTGACATACACCACCACCACCTGAGAGCCGAACTTTTCGGCCATTTCGCTGGCCATTTTCAGGCCGCACAGTGATGCTTCACTGAAATCAGTGGGACAGAGGATTTTCTGGAAGGGAAACATGGACCGACCTCCCGTGGTTTCCCCCAAAACTCGGGGATGGGATGAATCCGGGCAACAAACCCTGACACCACACAAACTACAAAGGTTTAGCCGCCATGGCCTTTTATTCCGACTTCGCGGGACACTACGAAAAAATATTTCCTTTCCGCCGGGGAGTGGCCGCCTTTCTGGACCAGTGGTTTCCCGGGGAAGGCAGAATTCTGGACATCGGCTGCGGGACCGGCCGTTACTGCGCCGGCCTGGATCAGGCGGGGCGCAGCTCTTTGGGAATCGACCTGGATCCGGGGATGATCCGCGAGGCGGAACTTATCCATCCGGAGGGTGAATTCAGAATCCTGGGCATGGAAGACATCGGGCTGCTTCCGGCGGGGGTGTTCGCGGGCATTTTCTGTATCGGCAATGTCCTGCCGCACCTGCCGGCGAAACAGCTCGCCGGTTTCCTTGTGGATGTGAAAAACCTTCTGAAGCCCGGTGGGGTCTGGATTTTTCAGACCGTGAATTTCGACCCGATCCTGGGGGAAGAGGATTTTATATTCCCCGAGATCAATCTGCCCACGGATCAATTGACCTTCCATCGGTGGTACGAAGAGATAGGGACCCATCACCTGGTTTTTAAGACGAGTCTGGCGGGGCCGACGGGTGAGATCTTCACGGGTGAGGTTACGCTGTATCCCCGCACCAGCGGTGATTACAGTGTGGGGCATAAGGCGATCGGATTCGAAAAGCTGGGACATTTCGCGGATTTTTCCGGGCAGGGATTCCATCCCGAAGAGAAATCCGGCAGCGTGTTCGTCTGGCGTAAACCCTGACTATTTTCTCCGCATTAAAAACAGGGTCCGTTCGCTGCCTTCAATTCCCGTCTTGTCGAGGGTCTCGAATAAACCGGCAAAGGCCTGTTCGAACCCGGCCAGGTCATAGGTGGGAAAGACATCTTCACGGGTGGCCAGCAGGCGCTTGACCTGGGAATCGGATTTTGGCACGAACTCGATGATGAGATGCTTTCCGGCCCGCGCGAAAAACGCCGCCAACCGGCCCAGGGGCACGTTGTTGCTTATGGCCAGATGGTGGACCAGGGCCAGGGCGATCACGGTGTCGGCGGGACCCCGGTCCAGGAGGGAGTCCCTTTCCTGATGGTCCCAGCCCAGGGCGGGGCTGGGGTTGGTGAGATCCATCACCAGAGGCAGCATCAGGGGACGGCCGCCTTTGCGGCAGGCCCGCCAGTTCTGCTCCACGGCGGTCGGATCGATGTCCGCTGCCAGAGTGAACATTCCACGGTCACTGGCCACCTGGCTGAAAAACCCGTTGTTGGCCCCGACATCCCAGACGGTCCGGCTGTCGGTCCTGTCCAGCATGTTCCCGACGAGGTCCTTCTTGGTCTGCAGGGAAGAATCCGAGTAGTTGGTATCGTCGTAGTACTCGCCCCACTCGGTGCCGCCGGGGCGCCAGTTCAACTTGGTGACGGCCCCTTTCAGGCTGTCCAGAATGCCCCTCAGGGCGTTTTTGCCGACCTGGGTCTTTTTCCCGGTCGCCTGCGTTGACTGGTGCTTTTTCTGGCTGCGCGCGTGGAGGTGGATGTGCATCATCAGGCCTGGCGAAAGCCTGCTTCGCCAGGGCAAAAGGCCGGCGGCCAGGTCCAGGGGAACACCGTCGATATTGGTCCGCAGGAGTGCGCTCAGCCTGATGTCGGTTTGGGCCATAAGTGCCAACGGGGCCAGGAAGTGCTGGCAGAACTGGCGGTAGGCGACCCACGGTTCACCTTCGGTGTAGGCCGTAAAGGAAAGCGAGTCGATGAGCAGGGGGCGGCCTTCGTGGAACTGGATGTTGTACGCGCTGGCGTCTTTCAGCGTCATGCCCTTTTTCAGGGCGAGGCGCTGAATCCGCAGCGTGGTCAGAGCCGCGTCCTTCAACTGGGAAAAGCACCACTCGTAGGGATAGCTGATGAAGGCAACGGGCTCCGGTTGGAGGATCCTGACCGCTTCGTCGCCGCGGGCCAGATCGAGTGAGGCCTCGCTGTGGGGGATGAGCAATCCCTTTTCAACCAGGAGGTCGTACAGGCCGGACTCCTGCAAAAGTTTGTAGTCAGCTTCGTAGGACCGGTTCACCTGCCGGTAAAGAGTTCCCTTGTCGTGGAAAAGAAATCCGCTGGGATCGCGAAAGGACGCGGCGTGGGATCCGTCACTCATCGGGGTCGTCATCTTCGTCCATGGGCTTTCCGGTGAACAGCGCCTTGATCCGGTGCCAGAACATCTTGATGGCGAAGCCGGCGCCCACGACCACGGCGATCACACCCTGGATCAGAAAGCTGCCCGTCCCCGGGTCGAGATAGGCCAGGGCGGGGGTCGGCATCAGGAGCATTGCCAGAACAAAGACCGCCGCCAGGGAGGCCCCTGAACTCAGGCGGGAACTTTTTCCGCAGGTTTTTAATTTCATGTTATTCCCGTTGGTCTCAAAAACAGGTTGATGGTTCCTCCAGCTAGGCAACAATATGTCCCACCCCTCCGTTTTGTAAAGATCCGACCCGCAATAAAGGATCTGGTCCCCGGGGAGGTCGTTCTTGCCATTTGCGGAGGATCCTGATATTTCTGCAATAAGTTGATCGGGATTTCCCAGGAACGAAGGATGATGAGATGGAGCTGTCCAGGAAACCCGCCCCCGTTTGGGGCGTCCTGTTATTTTTAACTCTCGCGGCGATATGCCTTTTCCCCTTTGCGGCCCTGGCCGCCGATGGAGACGCCGACCAGGGTTCCGAGTCACCGGTCACTTTGACGGGTGATTTCAAATCCGCCATAGTCATCGACGCCGAAACCGGGTTGGTCCTGGTCGCCGCCAACGAGAACAAACGCCGGCAACCCGCTTCCATGTTGAAGATGATGACGGAACTCCTTGTTCTGGAACATGTGGCCGAAGGGGACATGAGCCTGGAGGACAAGGTCAAGGTTTCGGCCAAGGCCAGCAATATGGGTGGATCCCAGGTCTACCTGAAGCACGGGGAAGTCTTCACCGTGGAGGAGCTGCTGCATGCCCTGGCCATCCATTCGGCCAATGACGCCGCGGTGGCCCTGGCCGAACACCTGGCCGGTTCCACGGACGCATTCATCGACCTGATGAACATGAGAGCCAAGGACCTCGGCCTGGCGAACACGGTATTTCATACGGTGCATGGGCTTCCGCCGGGATGGAGGCAGGAGCCCGACATGACCACCGCCCTGGATATGGCCCATCTGGGCCTGGTACTGGTGAAACATCCCCTGGCTCTGGAGTGGGCTTCGACCAAAACCGCGCCTTTCAGGGACGGAAAGTTCACGCTCTACAATCCCAACAAGCTGGTCGGAAATTACCGGGGGCTGGACGGCCTGAAGACCGGCTTCACCGGGCCGGCCGGTTTCTGTGTCACCGCGACCGCCATCCAGAAAGGCAAGCGGCTGATCTCGGTGGTGATGGGCTGCTCCACCGACAAGGCGCGGGCCACCGAAACCACGCGCCTTCTGACCTATGGTTTCAACATGTACCAACAGGTTCCGGTGATTCCCACGGCCGGGGAAGCGCTTCCCGACCCGGTGGCCGTCAAGGGCGGCAAGAAAAAACAGGTCGCGGTTGCCTACGGGGAATCCCTGACCGTCAGTGTGCCCAAGAACCGCGAGGATGATCTTGTCATCCAGAACGAAATTTCCGAACCCGTTCAGGCTCCGTTGACCCTCGGCCTGGAGGTGGGGCGCGCCGTGGTCCTGCTCGACGGTCTGGAGTTGGGCAGCGTTCCCATCGTAACGATGGAGGAAATCGCCAAGGGGAACTGGCTCAATCGGCTATTGAATTGAGGCAGGCCACAAAAGGTCAAAAAAAAGTACAAAAATTGGGAACAAATGTTAGTGATAATAATATAACATCCCATGGTCGGGGTAACGCAAGCCCCGGGAAACGAACAACGCTCCAAGGAGGAATCATGAAACGGCAGCTGCTCATCCCGGTTTTTTTCGCCGTATTTGGCGTTATGGCTCTGGGACCGATCCAAAATGCCTTCGCTGGCCATGAAATCGTCGGCTCTCCCAAGTGCAAGACCTGTCACAAGGCCAAGACAGGGGATCAGTGGAAGATCTGGACCGAATCCAAACATGCCGGAGCTTTCGAGACATTGGCCTCTGAAGAGGCAAAAAAGATTGCCACCGAAAAGGGTTTGGGAGATCCCCAGCAGGAAGAAGCCTGTTTGAAATGCCACGTCACCCAGGCATTTCTGGGGGCTGAGGCCGTTGTCAGCGCCAAAGGCAAATACGTTCCCGGTGAAGGCGTTGGCTGTGAGGCCTGCCATGGTCCCGGTTCGACCTACAAGTCCAAAAAGATCATGACCGACCCCGCCGCGGCCAAAGAGGCAGGTCTGTTGAGAGATCTTTCCGTAGAGGCCTGCACCAAGTGCCATAACGATTCCAGTCCCACTTTCAAGGACTTCGATTTCGAGAAACGCTGGGCTGAAATTGCCCATCCCGTTCCCGAGAAGGAATAGGGCCGGCACAGCCGGAGTTAGGACGCCACGGTGAAATTCACCCGGAATCGGGTCTTCAGGAAATCAACCCCCGTCGCTTGTGGTAAGCGTTGGGGGTTTTTCCTTGGGTGGACACCGGCTTTGGTCCTGGTAGCCGGGGCCATGATTCCAGGAAGCCTTGGCGGTTGTGCGGGATCTTCATCAGAAGAATGCCTCGACCCGGGAAGCACCTCTTTTTCAGCGCCCGAAGACTCGTTGGGAATCGGGGAATTTATCGCTCTGGACCCAGCCCACCGCAGCCAGCGCCGCAACCTGGCCGAAGTGTGGCTCGACAGGTCCCGCAATGCAGCCAAGGCCGGGGATCGTGTACGGGCTCTGGCCAACGCGGCGGGACTGGTCCCCGACGACCCGGAAATCTGGCTCCGGCTGGCCACCCTCTGGCGTTGGGTCGGGGAAAACCTGCGGACCGAGGCCTGTCTGGACAACGCCGCGGCCGCGGTGCGCAACCTGGGGCGCCGGGACTCTGATTTTTACGACCGGTCTTCGGGTTACAAGAAAGACGTGGCCCTGCGCACGGGACTTGAGCGGGCCTGGCTGCATTACGACCGGGCGGAGTATCGTGAAGGTTTGAACTGGGCCCGGGCCGCTTCGCGGATGGAACCGGGAAACGCCTTGGGCTGGCAGATCCTGGGCTTGCTGGAGGGCCGTCTTGGACACCGTTCGCAGGCTTATGAGGCGGCCGGTGACCTCATGCGGGCGCGTGGCTTCAATACCGATACCGCCTGGATCCGGTCCACCCTGGACAGTTCCTCTGGACACCACCGCGAGGCCTTCAACTATTTTCTGGAATTGCGCCCGCAGGAAGACCATGTCGCCGAATGCTGGCGGGACATGGGTCTTGCCGCCGAACGGGTGGGCGAATGGTCCTACGCCAGACGATGGTATCGGGAATCGGCGGCCGGATTGCCTTTTGAAGATACCACCTGTCTGATGGAAGTTTCCCACCCCCGACTGGATTTTCGGCTGCGGTCGGTGAAGCAACCGGTGTGGCTGGCGTTTGGCCGCTACTTTGTGACCGGTTCGCGGTCGGCCTACACCGCCTATGCCCTGGAACGGTTCGACCAGGCTACCGGAGCGGAGGAGCGGGACACCTGGGCGGGACTGCTGGTCAATTCCGCGGGAATTTCCATCCGTATGAATTTGGATACGCCTTGGGCGCTGCGTGCCCGGGGCATCGTTTTTTCGCGAACCGGCAAGGCCAAGCGGGGGCTGGATGATCTTCAACGCGCCTTGAGGGATCTGAAAAAACTCGGTGTGGAAGATGCGAGAGTGGAGGCCGAAATCGGGCATCTGTTCCTGATGGATGAAAAGACAAGAAAGGCAATTACACATTTGCGGGTTGCCCTGGAAATGGATGACCAGCTCGCCGGCGCGTGGAGCGATCTCGGTCTGGCCTTGATCATGGTGGGCGATACGAATGAAGCGGAAAATGCGCTGACCAGATCCCTCGAATTGGATTCCACGTCGGCGACAGCCTGGTACAACCGGGGCCTGTTGAACATGCACGCGGGTAATCTGGACCAGGCGGAGGCCGACCTGAAAAAAGCGGCCGAAATGGCTCCCGACAACCAAAAGGTGGGCCGGCTGCTGCAGCAGGTGGGGCGCAGGAAAAAAGAAGGCGGATGATCCGTTTTTGATGTCTGGAAATCCATAATTCATTGATCTAATACATTATTTCTGATAGATTTCCCGCAGATTGGGCTGAGGCGGGGGTTCAAACTCATTTTCCATCCATAAGAATCCCAAAATGGTAGGCATGGCTCTTTCGGGCCGTGCATTTTTTGACTTCCCAACGGGAGATTGATCATCACCATGGTGACCCGAAAATTCCAACGATGCGGCATTGGCATCATTCCGGTGGTCATGGGCGGACTGCTGCTTCTGGTGGCGGGCTGCTCGGTGGGACCGGACTATGAACTGCCCGAACTCGAGACTGTTCCCGACGCCTGGCAAAATGCCGCGGCCGCGGACGTCGCCGATTCGAGTTCCATCCTCAAGGAATGGTGGACCGCCTTCGGGGACACCCTCCTTGATACCCTGATGGTCAGGGCCCAGGTGGCCAACCTGGATGTGGCCCAAGCCATCGGCAGGATCCGCGAAGCGCGTGCCTACCACCAGATCGCCGGCGGCGATTATTATCCCCAGGTGGGCCTGGATGGAACGTTCACCAGAACCGAAATCGGTGAAAACACAGCCTTGGGTCCCATTGCCGGTATTGGGGGCAGCAACCCAAGCAACAACTGGGAATTCGGTTTGGGCGCGAGTTGGGAGATCGATGTCTTTGGCCGCATCCGCCGCACGCGTGAAGCGACGGGGGCACAGGTCCAGGCCTCGATCGAGGATTATCGCGATGTGATGGTTTCTCTGCAGGCCGAGGTCGCGGTGACCTATGTCGAAGTCCGGACCACCCAACTACGACTCATCTTTGCGCGGGACAATGTGGACAGCCAGCGGGAGACGATGGATATCGTCACTGCCCGGGAGGACGCGGGACTGGTCCCGCTATTGGACGTGACCCGCGCGCGGTCCAACCTGGCCAATACCGAATCCACCATCCCGGTACTGGAAATCGGTCTCAAAGTCGTGCTCAACAGGATGGCTATCCTGCTTGGACAGACCCCCGGTTCGCTGGATGAAATATTGACCCCATTTCGGGAGCCCCCCCAGGTAAAACCCGAAATGGCCACGTCTCTGCCTGCGGAGTTGCTCCGCCGCCGGCCCGACGTGAGGCGAAGTGAGCGTGAACTCGCCGCCCAGACGGCCCTTATCGGGGTGGCAACCGCCGACCTGTATCCCAGCTTTTCCCTGTCCGGGGTCATGACCCTTCAGGCCAACAAGTTTGGTAATCTCGGCAATAGCGGTCACTTCGGATGGTCACTGGTTCCCGGTGTCAGATGGGACCTGTTCAGCGGCGGCAAGATCCGTGGCCAGATCAAGGCTGAAGAAGCCAAAACCGAACAGCTTCTGGCCGGTTACGAAAAAACGGTCCTGAACGCCCTGGCCGAAGTGGAAAATTCCCTGGTGGCCCTCAGGCAGGAAGAGATCCGCCGGGGTCTTTTGCAGATCGCCGTCGACGCCTCGAAGCAGTCGGTGGAACTGGTCCAAACCCAGTACGTCGAAGGGTTGACCGATTTCCAGAGTTATCTGGATGCCCAAAGGGTCCTGTTCGAGCAACAGGATTCGTTCGCGTCCTCGCGAGGGCAGGTTTTCACCAATCTCGTCAGTCTGAATCGGGCCCTGGGCGGTGGATGGTCGCTGGAAGATCCTGATCCCGACCTGCCCGTCGAAGAAGATACCGTGGCCACGAATGATGGCGGCGATGATGAAGAAGAGGTCGACTGATGATGCATCAGGTTGTTTTCCCAAAGGATGAACGGATGATAACAACGTATGGAATGACCACGGCCAGGCGATCGGTTCTGCTGGGCGGATTGATGATTCTGGTGCTGGGCCTGGCAGGATGCGGGTCTAAGGAGCCTCCGGCGCGGCAGGCGCCTCCGGTGACGGTCGGCAAACCGACGGTTTCCACCGTAAAGGAATACTCGATCTTCACCGGATTCAGCCGGGCCGTCGAATCCGCGGACGTGGTTGCCCGGGTGGCCGGCACCCTGGAGACGGTGGATTTCGAACCCAGCAGCAATGTCAAGAAGGGTGACCTGCTCTTCACCATCGAAAAGACCAGGTATCAGGCCCTGCTCGATGCCGCCGTGGCCAGCAAAGCTTCCGCCGAGGCCGATCTTTTGCGGGCGGAGACCGAACTCAAGCGTATCGAAAAGGCCAGCAGGAGCCGGGCGGTCAGCGAGATGGATGTTGACCGGGCACGGGCCGACCGGGACATGGCCATCGCCGCGGTCAGCCTGGCCAAGGCAAATCTGTCCGAAGCGGAGCTGAATTTCAGTTATACCGATGTCGTTTCGCCCATCGATGGGGTGGTGAGCCGACGACTCGTGGACGCCGGGAACCTGGTCGGACAGGACGGGCCGACGAAGTTGACCAGGGTCAACAAGCTGAAGCCCATCTATGTCTACTTCCACGCCCCCGAATCGAAGGTCCTGGATTATCTGGCGGATCGCCATGAGGGCGGAGTCCAGGCAGCCCAACAGGACTACATCCCAGCGCAGGTGGCGCTTTCCAACGAGTCGGGGTTTCCCCACACTGGAGTGATCGACTACGTCGACAACGAAGTGGACGCCACCACCGGCACCATCGAAATGCGGGTGGTTCTTCCCAACGAAAACCTGCAGGTCTTTCCGGGGTTGTTCGTACGGGTAAAGGTGACCGGAAAGAAAATCCCCGATGCGGTTCAGGTGCCCGCGGTGGCTATAGGCACGGACCTGGGGGGCAAGTATGTTCTCACGGTGGGTGAAAACAATATCGTCGAACAAGTTTACGTGACACTTGGCGAACCGCAGGAAGAGGGCCTGGTCCATATCATGGACGGCCTGGACGGCACCGAGACGATCATCGTCAATGGTCTGATGTTCGCGCGGCCCGGCCTGCCGGTGACCCCGCTGACCCCCGAGCAGTTCAAGGCCATGCAGGAACAGGCCGCCCAGAAATAGATTTTTACCTGACGTGGATCTGCCCCGCGCGGGCAGGGGCACGACGGGCTTTCTCAAGGGAGAATCCACGGATGTTCAGCCGCATCTTCATCGAACGGCCCAAGTTTGCCCTGGTCATCTCGATCCTCATCGTGATCGTGGGCGGGCTCTCGATCCCGTTGTTGCCCATCGAATCCATGCCGGATATCACTCCGCCGACCATCAAGGTGTCGGGCACCTATCCGGGGGCCGACGCCAACACGGTGCTTGAGTCCGTGGCCGCGCCGATCGAGGAGCAGGTCAACGGTGTGGAAGACA
>Ga0164315_10004119_pt1 | contig 11271 bp, 12 predicted proteins | sample GuaBasSedimGuay6_FD_113737 | JGI IMG/M metagenome (GOLD analysis project Ga0164315, IMG submission 113737) | Subseafloor sediment microbial communities from Guaymas Basin, Gulf of California, Mexico - Guay6, Core 4569-2, 0-3 cm | ecosystem: Environmental > Aquatic > Marine > Hydrothermal vents...
GACAGATTGGTTATCAAGCCCTTCCACCAGTTCAAATAATTGCTTTGGGATTTTCCCGTTAAAGTATCTGGATTGGAAGGAGAGTTACATGATTTGATGATCATCATTATTCCAAGGTAAAATATGTAGCTTCCGCCTACTATTTTCAATGTAGCATAAAGCCAAGGCACCATAATGAAGAGATACGCAATGCCGAAATACCCTGCAATTGACCAGATAATTGTTCCAGTACAGGTACCTAAGACGATGAATAATCCGGCAAAACGAGAGTGCTTAACCGTTGTCTGTGCCGTAATGAAGAAATTGGGTCCGGGTGTAATGACTGCCATGGCCCAAATTGATGCAACACTTAAAACTATGGATAATAGGTTCATTATAAGTCCTTTAATTATAAATCAGTCAACATTAAACCCTTTTCATGTTCCCGTCCAGCATAAGTTGAAGGCGTATAGTTTATGGTGAGTCTTTTGTCTATCTACAGTCGCTGAAAGATTTTATTCAAAAGACCTTGACTTCTTTTGCCAGTAGTGGTGGCAAACCAAATTTGCCGAATGGTCATGAATTGCTTTATTTATCGGAAATACCAATCCTGGTATTTCCGATAAATGATTTGCTGACTATTTTTTTTAATTTTTATTTTGCGGTGACGGAAAACGTGAATAGCTTGTTAAAGGGCTTGTCTTGCAAAATCAATGAATTTTTTACAAATAGGCGACATGGTTCTTTTTTTTGAAAAGGTGAGGTAAAAAAAGCGGTTGAGGTCAAGGCCTTCTACTGACAGGGCTTTTAAACGTCCGCTATTGATATCATCCTGGACTGCAATGGTTGAAAGGATGGATATCCCCGCATGATTTAATATGCTTTGAATGACAGAGACTGTATTTCCCAGGGTAATACTGGCGTTAAGATTTTTTGAGTTAAACCCTGCACCATCAAAGGCTTTAAGAATGGATTGCCATGTTCCCGATCCTTTTTCCCTTGCGATAAAAGATTCTTCAAAGATTTTTGAGCAGCCAATAGATGTCTCTTCTGTCCATTTGTGGTTTGCAGGAACAATCAGTTTCATTTCATCGCTCATAAGTTTTTCCTGTTTGATCTGGGGGTCATCTACTTTTGCACCGACAATGCCGATTTCTATTTTTCCTTTTTTGATTTGTTGAACAATCTGCATGGTATCCCCAGCTATCACTTTAAGCGAGATATCAGGAAATTGGTTTGAAAAAGGTCCAATGAGTCTGGGGATTATATATCCGGATGGAATGGTGCTGCCACCGATAAAAAGAGTTCCTTTGGCTTTTCCTAAAAAATTGTGCAAAGCAGATTCTGTCTGTTCTTTGAGACTTAAAAGACTTTTTGCGTATTGATACAGAATTTCTCCTGCTTTTGTGGGCTCTGTTATTTTTCCCAGCCGGTCTAAAAGGCGGCATTGAAAATGCGTTTCAAGTTCTTTAATATGAAGGCTGACCGTGGGTTGAGAAAGATTAATGGCAAAAGAGGCTTTGGAAAAACTTTTATGATCAACCACTGATACAAATACATGAAGTTGCCACAAGTCCATTTTATTCCTTTGTTTCAGGGTATTTTTCCATCATTTTTATATGGACTGCCCTGGGAACCATATCACTGATATCTCCGCCAAACTGTGCTGCTTCCTTGATAATGGAAGAGCTTGTGAAAATCCATCTGAACCCGGTCATCAGGAATACAGATTGCACCTCCTTGTTCAATTTTCTGTTCATTAATGCCATCTGAAATTCACTTTCAAAATCAGACAGAGCTCTCATCCCCCGGATAATGGCCACGGCATTTTTCATTTTTGCGTAATCCACAAGAAGCCCGCCAAAAGAATCTACCAGAACGGATTTGCTGCCGTTAAAGCTTTCTTTGATCATTTTTACCCTTTCATCCATGGTAAACAATACTTTTTTGTTAGGATTATGCAACACTGCAATAATAACTTCGTCAAAAATATCAAGAGCCCTTTCAATAATGTCAATATGGCCGTTTGTCAGGGGGTCGAAAGAACCGGGGTAGATGGCTGTCTTTTTTTTGGCTGTCATGGATGAGGGATCCTTTTTTAAGTTTTTTTAATAAAAGAAATATTTGTTTTTGAGTATTTTTTTTGTCTGTAAATGTCAAGGATTGAAAATTTTATTTCAAGATTTTCTTTGCAGGATTGTTCAGCAATGATGATGCAATCCTCATTAAGCAGATCAGTAAATGATTTTTTCTGAAGGATTACTTCAATATACCCTTTTTCATAAGGCGGATCAATGAATACAAGATCAAACCTCTGTCCATCAAGCCTTTTGGGAAAAGAGTCCTTGATGATATCGCAGCATATCACTACCGTCTTTTCTTTAAGCCGGCACAGTTCAAGATTTTTATGGATGATATCACAGGAGATATCAATAAAGGTGGCATGGCAGGCCCCCCGGCTTAAGGCTTCTATACCTAACGCACCAGTTCCGGCAAAAAGATCAAGCACCGTTGCCTTTTTTACTTTCCGGCCCAGTATGTTAAAAACAGCCTCCCGGGTTCGATCAGATGTGGGGCGGATTTTACTATCCGGAAGTTTGACAAGATTTCTGCCTTTGAAATGGCCGCTGATGACTCTCATGAAGTTAATGAATTATCTTTTTTATATATTTTACAGATGTTCCAAGTTTTTTAGCCGCAGAAATTAAATCACCGCTTTCAATCTCAAGTTTTTTTTTTATAAAGTCCCTTTCAAATTGTTTTTTGGCCTGGAGCAGATCATCGTTATAAACTAGGAGGTCTTTTTCAGTCAATTTGACGGGTTTGTATACTGTATTATAGGGTTCGGGTATGTCTGCCGCATCAATATGATCTTTTTCAAGCATTATTGAAAGCCGTTCCAAAAGGTTTTTCAACTCCCTTACATTGCCATGCCATTCGTAATCAACAAGAAGGTTCAGAGCATTTTCAGATATGGTTTTTTTCTTTTCTGAAGATTGTTTAGATAATTTTTCAAGAAATGTGTCCACGAGCAGTGGTATGTCTTTTTTTCTATCCTTTAAAGGAGGAACAAAAATGGGTATCACATTTAGCCTGAAATAAAGATCTTTTCTGAAATTACCGGCTTCAATTTCTTGTTCAAGATTTTTATTTGATGAAGCGATAAGACGGAAATTCATGTGAAGCGTTCTTCCACTGCCTATTCTCTGGAAGGTTTTTGATTCAAGGGCTCTTAAAATTTTTGCCTGGGTATTGATATTCATATCGCCAATTTCATCAAGGAAAAGAGTTCCTTCCGAGGCCAGCTCAAATTTACCTTTATTTTTGGACGTTGCTTCTTCAAAAGCGCCTTTTTCATGGCCAAAGAGTTCGCTGTCAAGTTTTTCTTCCGGGATGGCTGCACAATTTATGATGATAAAAGGTTGTTCAGGTCTTAAGCTGAACTGGTGGATGGTTCTGGCAACCATTTCTTTGCCTGTCCCATTCTCCCCTGTAATCAGGATAGAAGCATTTGAAGGCGCAGCATTCATGATTTCTCTATACAGTTTCCGGACAGCAGGGCTGGTTCCGGTAATGGAGTTTTTTTCTATAGTTTTTTTCCGCAGGTATATATTTTCTTCTTCGAGTTTTCTAAAATTCAGAGCATTATTGATGGTGACCATGACCTTGTCAATGGACAATGGCTTTTCAAGAAAATCATAAGCGCCTGATTTTGTAGCATCAACCGCAGCTTCAATGGTGCCGTGGCCTGTAATCATCACCACAGGAAGATTGGGCGAGTTTTTTTTAATTTCTTTCAGGGTTTCAATCCCATCCATCCCCGGCATCCAGATATCAAGAAGAACAATGTCAGGGGATTCGGTCTCAATTTTTTTTAAAGCTTCATACCCGTTATAGGCATGAATGACTTCAAATCCATCGTCTGAAAGAATTCCTTTAAGGGATTCTATTATAGTTACCTCGTCATCAACAATCAAAACAGCGGGATACATTTTTTTCTCCTATAATAGATTGAATCATCAAGCCGGAAGCTCAATAATGAATTTTGCACCTTTGGGATCATTATCCTGAACCCTTATTACACCATTATGATCAGAAATAATAGAGTTAACAATGGCAAGTCCCAGTCCCATACCTGATTTTTTGGTAGAAAAATAAGGCTCAAACAATCTGGTTTTTTCATTATCTGATATGCCTTTACCACTATCAGCAATTTCAATTCTGACAATTTTTAAAATTTCATCAAAGGAAACATCAATAAGGATCATTCCTTCCTTATTTACCGCATATACGGCATTGTCAATCAGGTTGATAAATGCCTGTTTCATATGCTGGTGATCCAGTTTCAGCACTGGAATATTCTGGCCAAAACTGGATCTGATATCCATTTTTTCAAGGCCGTCCCGGTACAGCGCAATGGTTTCAAGAATAATATTTTCAATTCTGCATTGGGCAACATTTGCATCAGGAAATTTGGCAAAAGCAGCAAACTGGTTGACAAGGTTTCTGATCAGGTCCACATGTTCCACAATGGTGTCAGTACAATTGGTGAAAATATCTTCATTGATTTGTTTCCCATATTTACGCTTCAGCCGTTGGGCCGACAATTTTATCGGTGTCAGGGGATTTTTCACCTCATGGGCAATTCTCCTGGCAACCTCTCTCCATGCAGCGACTCGCTGGGCCTTTTCAAGCTCGGTGACATCATCAAAAACCAGAACTGCACCGACATCTTGATTCAGATCATCTTTGAGGGTATTAAAATTTAAAGAAAAATGTTTGGGATTTCCTGAGATAGTTGCGGAAAGTGGAATTTCAAGTGTTTTATGGCCCTTGGCAACCTGGTCATAAATTTTATCGGCAATCTGTAAGTGCTCTTTTTTTAAAACATTTTTATAATTCTGATTTAAAATAACAAGACTGTCAATATTCAGCATGGATTCAGCAGCCTTGTTAATGGTTGTTATGGTTCCTTTGTTATCAACAGATATTACACCCGCAGAAATATTTTTTAAAACAATTTCAATGTATCGACGGCTTTTTTCAAGTTCGGAATTCTGTTGTTTGAGCATCTCACCGGAAAGCGCAATTTGTTCCCTTCCCGTGGCAAGCTCTTTGGTCATTAAATTAAATGATTTGATAAGGGTCCCTATTTCATCGTCCGTTTGAAAGTCAATTTGATAGTTCAAATCTCCATCTGTAACCCTTTGAGTGCCTTCGGCAAATTTCATTATGGGAATTGTAATGGATTTTGCCAGTTGAAAGCCAAACCAGATAGCACAGAAAATAACCAGAAGGGCAACAATTGACAGCGCAATATAATAGGATATCAGTGCGGGTTGTTTGGCCAGTTTGAGTTGGTGATATTCTTCAATTCCTTTTAAAATTGCCTGCAGGTTTTCAGACAGTTCAGGTGTTATCAGGGTGGTTATAACAATGAAGGCCCTGGCTTTTTTGGGATCACTACCAAAAGGTATGGCTGCAATAGTTCTTAAAAATTCTCCTTCTTTTATATTTTGGGAAATCGTGTGGGTGTTACGTCCTTGCGGGATACCGGTTAAGTCATTACTGGATAAAAGGCCAAAATGAAGGTTTTCCAATTCATTTGCAAGAGACAGGCTGACACGTCTGGCATCAGAGGTATAAATTTCCACAGCATGCCTGTTAAATGCCCTTTGTATGACCTGGGAGTATCGGGTCAGTTTTGTTTCATTCCCTTTTTCTAAAAGCTTTCGGGAGTCTATTTGGAATGTGGCTCTTTTGGCAAAGAACTCATTTTTTTCCTCAATATATTCATAAAGTTTTTGGCCAACAGCCAATGAACTGTTAAAGGTTTGTTCAACTGGAGCATTAAACCAGAAAGTCACGCTGGTAGAAATAAACTGAATGGAGAAAAAGAAAAGAACCGTTGTAGGCAGAAGAGCAAGTATAATAAATGCAGAGATCAGCCTGGTTTTAAGTTTATACCCGAAAATATGGTTCTTTTTTTCATAGTACAGCTTTGCAAGATTTCTAAAGACCAGTAAAAGCAAAGCCAGCAGCAGCAATAAGTTTGTGTTTATCAGTATAAACATTAATACTGCGCTGGATAGGGGCAAATCACTGCCAAAATTGGTGATGCGGGTTTCAATAAAAGTCAGGACCCCGACAGCAATCAGAATAATGAGGATTAAAATACCTTCTTTTTTTTTCCTGGATTGTTCGTCTTTTATATGTTTTGATTCAGACATTATTTTAATCTCAGGCAAGATTCAGACATTGTGGATACTAATAGGTAAAATTAATTAAATACCAATTTGTTTCAAAATCCCAAAAAGAGACAAAAAATAAAATAGTATGAAGCGATAAGGGTAAGGTGACTCGATCAAGTTTGGCCTTGATCTTGAGCTGGTATTTATCCCCTTTCACAAGTTGATTCAATGGGATAATTTTTAAATTGTCAATTTCAGTCATCAAAGATTTTGCTTCTTCAAAGGATTGTGTGATAATTGCCTTTTCATTTTTCCAGGGTTTTAAAACAGAGAATTCTTTTTTTAAGGGATTATACTTTAAAGTGGATTTAATCTGAAAATCAGATATTTCCTTATCAAACCAGGACCCGTTAGTTTTATATAAGGTGATATAAAATGAAAAACTAGTTGGCACACCATTGAGTGCTGCCTGGTTTATTTTTTCTGTAAATGCTTGTTTTACATCAAAATATATTAAAAGATCGTCTCGCGTGTTCGCAAGTTTAATATTTTTTATGGCAGCATTTTTTTCTGCAAAAGCAATGAAAGGGGAAAAAAGGCAGAGAATGATACCCAGTGACAAAATCAGTGTAATCGTTTTTCTATGGAAGGAGGGGTTTATCATGGTATGACAATATTACTCCTTTTTTGCCGGTCCTGTTTCCCAGGCATCTTTGTTTTCTAAAAAGTTTTCAATGAATAAATGATTCAGGGTGTGTCCGGATTTGTGGGTGATGATATGTCCCTGAATGGGCATGCCAAGGAGTGAAAAATCTCCAAGGCTGTCTAAAAGCTTATGCCTGACAAATTCATCAGGGTATCTTAACCCTTCTTCATTTAAAATTTTATCTTTACCAATAATGATGGCGTTGTCAAGGCTTCCACCCTTACCAAGGCTGAATTTTTTTAAAAGTTCAAGATCCTGAATAAATCCGAATGTTCTGGCCCGGCTGATTTCTTTTTCAAAATTGGTTTTAGCCTTGTCAAAGGTAATCTCCTGTTTTCCGATCAAAGGGTGTTGAAAATCAATTTGGCAGGTTATTTTGAAACAAGGTTCCGGATATACCATAACTGATTTATCATTATCAGTTACTTTAATCGGTTTTTTAACGATTAAAAAATGTTTTGGAGCAGATTGTTTTACAATACCGGCATTCTCAAAGAGTTGGGTGAAAACCATGGCACTGCCATCCATAATTGGGATTTCATAATCATCAACTTCCACCAGAGCATTATCAATCCCAAGACCGGCAAAACTGGCCATTAGATGTTCAATGGTTGAAATAATTGTACCATTGGTTCCCAGTACTGTTGCAAGGCTGGTATCAACGACCAGTTTGAAAAGCGCCTGGATATCCTGGGTGCCGGGTAGATCAAGCCGCCTAAATTTTATACCGTGGTTTTCCCGGGCAGGGTGTATTGTCAGATGGATCTGTTTTCCGGAATGAACCCCGGTACCTGAAACAGAGACGCTTTTTGACAGGGTTCTTTGCAAAAAATATCTGACCATAGCGTATTCATAATCATTTATGGGTTAGTCTAAAAAATAGTTTGTTATATATATCTGATTTTAAAAAACAAAGCAAAGCAAATGAATTTTTTTTGGGGTTTGAATATTTTGATAGAGAAAATTATCATCAAATGGTGTAAAGAATAATAATACCATCAGATTAAACAATTTGGAAAGGAGCAAAATTGCTTGCAAAAGTAGACTCTTGTTCAGTGGAAGGGATTGATGGATTTATTATTGCAGTTGAAGTTGATATCTCCTATGGACTTCCAGGCCTTAATATTGTCGGGTTGCCGGAAATTTCTGTCAAAGAGAGCAGGGACCGGGTTAAAACTGCCATAAAAAATTCCGGGTATACCTTCCCCATGGAAAGAATTGTGGTCAACCTTGCTCCTGCTGATGTCAAAAAGGAAGGCACAGGTTTTGATTTGCCCATTGCCATTGGTATACTGGTTGCATCTGGAGTTATACCAGTTGATAAGATAAATGCCTACCTTATTTCAGGGGAACTTTCCCTTGACGGAAATATAAAACCTGTCAGGGCAGCTCTTCCCTATGCATTAACTGCAAAAGAAAAGGGCTATAAAGGGATTATCCTTCCCTTTGAAAATGCAGAAGAAGCATCAATAGTGGAGGGTATTGATGTGTTGCCGGTAAAAAGTCTGTCACAAATTGTAGATTTTTTTTCAGGGTTTGTTGAAATTAAAAGACTTACCAGGGATGTTAGACCTTTGACACGTTTTCAGGATAAGGTATATAGGATGGATTTTTCCGAGGTTGGGGGTCAGCACCATGCTAAAAGAGCTCTGGAAATAGCTGCAGCAGGGTTTCATAATGTTCTGATGACAGGGCCTCCTGGATCCGGGAAAAGCATGCTGGCAAAACGGCTTCCAACAATCCTGCCTGAGCTGAGCTTTGAAGAAATGATTGAAGTCATGAGAATTTATTCGGTTCTGGGATTAATTGAAGATAAAAGGGTAAAGAACTCTTTACGGCCATTTCGATCTCCCCATCATACGATTTCCGAGGCAGGTCTTGTGGGTGGCGGATCAAGGCCGGCTCCCGGAGAAATCAGCCTGGCCCACAATGGTGTACTCTTTCTTGATGAATTACCTGAATTTAAAAAAAATGTATTGGAGGTTTTAAGACAACCCCTTGAAGAAGGAAAGGTTTCCATTGCAAGGGCAAGTATGAAAGCCACCTTTCCGGCACAATTTATGCTGGTGGCTGCCATGAACCCATGTCCATGCGGATATTTGTCTGATCCCATGGGCAGGTGTACCTGCACCCAGCCCCAGATTCAAAAATACAGGTCAAAGATTTCAGGTCCGTTTCTGGACAGAATTGATATCCAGATTGAAGTGCCCAGAGTTGAGTATAAAGATATCGCCCTAAAAAACAGGGGGGAAGATTCTTTTCAAATAAAAAAAAGGGTAAATAAAGCCCGAAAGATTCAGGAAAAAAGGCTTAAGAAAAAAATCATATCAAATAATGCCAGGATGCACAACCGCCACTTGAAAGAGTTTTGTCATTTGTCCCTTGAATGTGAAAAAATTCTTCAACAGGCCGTTGACGTTTTAGGATTTTCTGCCAGGGCCTGCCATTCTACTATCAGGGTGGGAAGAACCATTGCAGATCTTGAAAATGCATCCGAAATTGCTCGGCACCATATAGCCGAAGCCATCCAGCTTCGAAGTTTTGACAGGGGATTTACCCAATAATGATGTGTCTTCAATCTGTTGGAGGCAGTTTACAGCGTCTTTAATACAGCGGGCTGCATCAATCAGGATATCAGTGTCAACAAGGATCATATCAGTTTGAACCCCATTCTGAGTCCCTGGCACTACGGACCCATTGGCTGCTGTCTTTCATATCCTTGCGGCCTTCCCAGATCCCGATAAAGGGTTCATTGGCAATTTTGCTCTTGACAGCCTTTTTATCCGGACGGATTCTTTTATAACGTATTTTTAAAAACTCTATAAAATCAATGACCTGCCGTTGTGCTTCAGGTGGCAGCGTTGCAATATCATTGTTTATGTTCTGCGGTTCCATTTTATCCCTCTTTATTTCATTGCCAGCGCTTCAAACTGCCCCAGGGTTAATCTTTTTTTTTCCTTGCCTCTTTTAGTTTTTCTGACAGCTTTGACAAATAACCATGAAATGCTAATTAATGAATCAAATATGCCATAGTATTTTGCATTGGTAAAGCAAAAAGAGATATTGATAGGAAAGGCCGTCAACCCGAACCCGCTAAAGTAAACCGGTTGACGGTCCCAAAATGAGATTACAAAATTAATCTTTCTTAGACATTGTAGACACAAAATCATGCTGCATTCACGTATGATTTTTTTTTCATTCCAAAGTGATAACAGCCAACAAGGACTTTTTCAGATTTACCGGAAAACAATTGACTGAACAGAAATTATTGACCCTGAAACTTCTGACAGAAGACCAGGGCAGGATCGTTCCCGCGGTCGGGGGAATGCTTCTTGCCGGCAATAGATCTATATCCGCTTTGCAGCGTTTTTATATGCTTCCATGCTTTCTCGTTTCCCCACAGCAATAATCTGCACAAAAACTGTCCCATCAGCAAATTTGTATATAATCCTTAATTTTTTTTTATCAGCATAAATTTTTCTGTATCCTGATAAGTCTAAACCCTGCTTGTTCCCAAGTTCATGGCCAAGGCGGGGTGTCAATGATAGTTTTTTGATTTGTTTAAAAACAAGGAGTTTTACACGATTATCAAGTTTTTCCACCTCCCTGGCTGCCTGCGGGTGGAAAAGGATTTTATATTTCATCGTAACTCAAACCCTGATCTGCCAGAATCTGTTCAAAATTAATATACTCTTCCAGGGGAGTGGTTTTTCTTTGTTCCACTGTTTTATAAATTTGAAGATGATCAAAAAGATCCATAATTTCATGAATTCTTTCATATTCATCTATGGATAATATTACTGCTTCCAGTTTGTTTTTTCTCATAACAGCAATCTTAACTTTTTCTTTATTTTTTATGCTGTCAAGAATAGAGCTGAAATTTCGTACTACTTCACTTGAACTCATCAATTCGTCTCTTGTATAACCTTTCATAATTCCCGCTTAATTTTTATATATTTAAAAGTGTTTTTTATTACATATTAAAGCATGCAATGAAATATGTCAATATGAACTCAAGGTATGAATTCCCTATTTGGGGATTTTGTTAAGATTGGCATTTTCCCCAAATAGATGTTTTTCCTTTCTCGTTCGTGTGGATGAGGCCCCTGACATTTTATGAATTTTTAAATGCTTCAGGTAAGGGAATCCTTGCGGATAACCTTCCATGTTTTTCAAATTTCAGACCAGTGAGTGATACCACTCACTTTAAAATAATAGAGCAGCTAAAGCTGTATCTTCTTACCGGCGGAATGCCAATGCATCTTCCAAAGTAATGAAGGGACTTCTTGCGGCCGGCGGTTCTGAAAACTCAAGAGCCTTCACGTTTTTATGAATGAACACCCCAATGTCGAAAAAGGATATGTCATGTCGCCGGTGGTATTTGAGAGACAAAAA
>Ga0164315_10004120_pt1 | contig 11271 bp, 12 predicted proteins | sample GuaBasSedimGuay6_FD_113737 | JGI IMG/M metagenome (GOLD analysis project Ga0164315, IMG submission 113737) | Subseafloor sediment microbial communities from Guaymas Basin, Gulf of California, Mexico - Guay6, Core 4569-2, 0-3 cm | ecosystem: Environmental > Aquatic > Marine > Hydrothermal vents...
CTGGTTGTGGCAATGAAAAACAAAACTACATCAGACCTTTTCCTGGGACTCATTTTTTTTGTTGACGCCCTCAGCATAGGATTCGCATACCTCCAGTACTATAATATACAGAACAGTTTTCCAATGCCCTGGGCCTTGAATATAGGATTTGTTTTTATGTATCTGCATGGACCAGCCCTTTGGTTTTATATCAGTTCACAATCTGCAAAGGGTTTCCGCTTCAGACCATATTATTTGATTCATTTCCTTCCTTTTATTGTTTTTTTTACCATACAATTCTTCATATTTGCTACCCTTGAAACCCCGGAAAAGATCCAAATTATCTTATCTGAGTCTTTCAAAGAAACCAATTTCTATAAAACAGCGGTTCTGTGCATAGGAACTTCAACAATCAGCTACTACTTATGGGGGCTCAGACAACTCAGGGAACACCGCAAACAATTAAGAAATCACTTTTCCAGAATTGACGACAAGGATTTGAACTGGCTCAGAATTCTGATTATCGCCTCGTTAATTACCTATGGTATCAATCACCTGGGTTTTAACCTTGACCTGATCTTTAAGTATGCTTCCTTTAATGTCCTGATGATGTTAAGCTATGGATTTGCATCAATATATATACTGGTTATGGGATTCTTTGGCCTCAGGCAGGGAAACATTTTCATACGCCCGGATGAAAGAATAACTGGATTGAAACATGAAAAACGCAGATCTGACAAGCAGGAGGTAAGTAAGGGTGCTGAAGACAAATTTGTTGAAAGCTTGTTTGAGCATATGTCTTCGAGGCAACCTCACCTCGATCCCGAAATCACACTTTCCAGCCTGGCCTCACAGTTAGGAGTACAGTCAGATTATCTATCCACCATTCTTAATGGGAGTCTGAATATAAATTTCTTTGACTTTATAAACAGCTACCGTATCGAAGAATTTAAAACCCAAGCATTGGAAGACAGAAACAGTCATCTTTCAATTATTGGTATTGCCTATGATTGCGGTTTCAACTCAAAAGCCGCATTTTACAGAGCTTTTCATAAAATGGAGAAAGTCTCACCCGGAGACTATATCGCTGGTCTCAGGAGAAAGTGAGACCTCTTTAAAAGGAAAGTGATACTCCTATAGGGTTTACTGAGACCCCTCGTTTTCAATTATTCCTGAGTTTTGCTGAAAAGAAACAGCAAATTGAAAATGATTCCAGAAGAGATATATGAAAGAATTATAAGATATGCCGTGAAAGCTCCCTCTCAGCTTAACACTCAGCCCTGGCATTTTGAAGTTGAATCGGGAGTGATTCATCTACTTCCCGATTTTTCCAGGTCGCTTCCTGTATCTGACCCCTACAATACCAATCTGTATATAAGTATGGGTTGTGTTCTTGAAAACCTGGAGCTTGCCTCCCGGCACCTGGGATATAAGGCAGATCATGAGATCGTCATTTTACCGAATTACAGTATGGTAAAGATCAAGATTAGAGAAGGAATTGTCCCGGATCATTCCCGTCTATTTGAACATATCCGTTCTCGCCAAGTGGTTGAAACAAAATTCATGAATTCATCCATTGATGAAATCCTCATTGAAAGATACGCTGATGAATCAAAGCAAAAAGGGATATCGATCTACCCCTTGCTACAAAAGGATAAATACGAGAAAATTACGGCATTGATTCTAAAAGGAATCCAATTTATGAACATCCAGCAAGCCTATGCAGAAGAAGTTATTCCCTGGATAAGATTCAGTGAGAAACAGGCAATGCAAAAAGGAGATGGCATTCGAGCTGCATCCCTGGATTTACCCTTCTCAAACACCTTTCTTAGCAGATTACTCATAAAACGTCAATTGAGCACAAAAAATGAAGTAAGACGGTGGAAAAACCTAATAGAACACTCCTCAGGTTTGGTCCTTTTTACAGCCAAAGAGAATGAACCTGACCAATGGATTCGTCTTGGCACCTCACTACAACGCTTCGTTCTGAACCTTACCCGCTCTGGGATAAGCTACTCTCACATTCCTTACCCCCTGGAGTATATTCTAATGCAAAAAAAGCTTGCAGGACTCTGTGGAATCAATGAAAATTTCCCCTTGCAATTGATAAGGATCGGGAGGGGCAAACCTGTACCCTACTCTTTTAGAAGAAATATCAAACACAATGTATATATAAACCTATAGCACAACAAAATCACGATGAAAACTTATAACTATATCTCTCCATTCTTCTGGCGCACCATGCGGCGAGAAGGTGTTTTAATTCTTTTGCTGCTTATCATGCTTGGTGGAACGAGCTGCCAGGAAGAGGATTTGATCGTCCAGAGTCTCTATGACGTATCTGGAGCAAGACTGATCTACGAAGATAGCCAGGCTAGCAAATTTATCAATGTAGTGGCTGTTAGTATGCAAGTGTCGTACGATAAGGACGAAAATATTGATCAGCTTAAACGTCTATGCAGCAGAGCTGTAAATGAACATCCGGATACTGAATTGATCCTCTTTGGAGAGAGCATTCTTGGCTGGTATATTGACGAGGATGAACCTGAAAATTACCAGGAATTGATTGCTGAGCCTATTCCAGGTCCAGCGGTCGATGAAATAGCTCTTGTAGCTGACTCACTCAACATCTATCTTGCCTTTGGCCTCACAGAAAAAAGAAACGATACGCTCTTTAATTCGCAGATCTTACTCAATCCAAATGGTGAGGTTGAAGCGGTGCACCGAAAGATCAACCTGACCCAAGATGACCTCTCCAATGGAATCATAGCAGGCCCAAAAACAGAAGATAATGTAACACTTGTCACAATTAACGGAATTAGAACCGGATTGATTGTTTGTGCTGATGTAAGTGGATATTGGCTTACCAAACAACTAGTCAACAAAAACGTGGAGTTGATCCTCCACAGTCTGGCTTCTGAAGTTCCTGAATTTGTATTTGACCCTGTAGCCAGGCAATTCAATGCCTGGGAAGTATTTGCCAATCGTTTTGGATCTGAAGGCAAAAGAAATTATAGTGGTCTGACTTACATCGCAGATCCATCAGGATCCATCCGATCAGGAGCAAGCAAATCAGCTATATATATGTATCACCGGATTGCAGTCCGCTAACAAACAGAACAATGAAAACGAAATTGATATTGATCGCAATAGCACTAGGCTATATTAGCCAGGTAGCCGCTCAGGATACCAAGAGATTCTATGTGGGAACCAACCCGCTTTCATACGGACTTACCTTACCTCTTCAAGAAGACATTAAAAGATATGCACCTGTTTTGGCGGGAAATGAATATGGATTCTCTCTGGCTGGTGCTTGCTACTTCCATCCGCAAATTGCTATGGAAACCAGGGTAGCCATGGGTTCATTGCATCAAGTAGCTTCTGTCAATCAGCTTCATGCGGGAATAATTGTTCATCCCTTTCTTAAAAATAAAGGCTCAGAATTGGTTCGCATATATGGAGGAGCATTTGCCAAGGTGTGGGACTACCACAACCGGCTCACAGACATCCATTTTTACAATCTGTCTCCCTACGCAGTGATTGGTTACCACTGCAATTTCAACAATTGGATGGTCGATTTGCGGATGAACCAAACTTTAGCCATTGTCTCATGGACAAACCTGGAAAATACCAAACAAGGCGCTTCTGCCTTCTTTTCACCATGGCCAGAACTCATAAAAATACTACCCACTTTTACCTGTACCATTGGATACAGACTTGGAGAGAGGTATTCAAAATAATTCAAGAAGCAACCTTAATACCATAGATAATGAGAAAAGCTATAATCACAATAATCCTTTTGGCCAGTTGGCCTCACTTAAAAGCCGGTACAACTTTCACATTTTCCGATAATTCGGGACATAAGGTATTGGGACGAATACAAATAAACTATAGCGACATGAGCAAAACACACTTCATTCAATCTCCAGTTGACCGTTACTTTAATTTGGTGCTGCCAGAGAATTATGCGCTAATAAAGGGAGTTAAGCTTACCCATAGTGGTTTTTTCAAATCCTCGCAGAAAGGTGAAAGAATGAAAATCAAAGGAGAACAGTATTTCAAAACCGAGATCCCGGAATTTCAATGGACCGGAAAAACTAAATTATTCAAGGCTAAGGATGCATATGTAATGGGAAGAGGTCAACTCAAAGTGAAATTACTGGGTATTATTCCTATTGTCAATGCCAAAGGCCCGCATGTTGACCAGGCGGAACTCCTTCGCTGGCTTGCAGAGAGCATCTGGTTCCCTACAAACTTACTACCCAGTGATCACCTTCACTGGTCAGCTGTTGACGCACATACGGCTAAACTAACATATAGCTACAATGATATGGACATCTTCTACATCGTGCGCTTTGATGAAAAAGGGCTTATCACAGAACTGGAAACAGAGCGCTATATGGCTAAAGGAAGAATGGAAAAATGGATTGGACAGGTATCTGATTATAAAGAATTCGATGGTATGCTTATCCCTTACCACATAAAAGCATTATGGAGACTGGAAGAGGGAGATTTTCAATACGTGGATTTCTATGTTGACACCCTCAAATATGAATACGAAAAATAACAATCATGAAAAAACTAAGTTTTCTATTCTTAGCAATTGCATTTTCAATATTGCTGCTGTCTGGATGTTCCAGCTCAGATCATGTTAAAAAAGCGAGACCTTCGATGAAAGTTTACCTGGGAGCTTCACATGGCGGTATTGTTGAAAATACCGACCTGAGTCTTATTGAAAATACTGAGCCCGATGCTTACACCGGGGCTACCAGTGTTGGAGTACAAGGAGGAATTCATTATGAATATCCCTTTAAAAAGCTCTCCCTGGAAACAGGGATAGATGCATTTATGAATAATCAGACCTTCACGTACTATGATGATTATGCCGGCTTTCATGGATCACGAGACTTGTTGGTCACACAGCTTAGAATACCCTTGCAAATGAACTTCAGATTTCTAAGAGAAAACCATGAAAATGGTATGGTTCAACTCAAATTAGGACTCTCCCCGGGATTTTGTTTTAATAGTGTAAATGACCAGGATGCATTGCTGCCATCCTATGAGAAAAATGTATTTACAGTTGGCCCAATAATAGGCATCGACTTTACCCCCCTGACATTTGAAAATGGCTCAGCACTGGGAGTCTCCCTGGAACTATCCAGATCCTTCCAGTCAGTTTACTCTGACTATTACCAACTTGGTGAAATGCCTGGGCTGAGCTACCTGAAATTTGGATTCGTATATCGACTTGGCAAATAACACTCTTGAAATGAAAAACAAAAAGCTTCTCCGAATAATGGGAATTGCCGCAACACTTTCGGCGCTTCTGATCTCTATAGCTGACTTCCTGTTGGAATATTCTCCGGAATATGGCGTTTCGAACCAAATTGTAGAACCAGAATGGTATGCTATGCCAGAATGGAGATTTTCCACTTCAATCTACTTGTGTGCATTTCTGATCCCTTTCTATATTCCAGGTTTTTGGCTGCTGTATAAATCAATCCGAATAAACAGTCAAAGACTTGCAGCTCTTTTATTTATACTATTTTCCTATGGTGTTATTATGGGTTCTCCGCTAATTCATTCAAGCATGTGCATGAATCCATTGATCTATAAGTTTGGTCTGGCCAAGAACCTGAGTCCGGCTGTGTTGGAAGAGTTTATCGGAAGTAAGCTGACCAGTGTAATCTTTCCGGTGTTCATTAGTCATTACCTAATAACATGGATTATAGCACCCTTAATTTTGTTCATCTATATCATCCGGGGGAAAAGTGTTTTCAAACGATGGGTCGCATTTGTTAACCCACTGGTATTTCTGATTATTGGAATGCTGGGACTGATTGTACTCCCGGACTTGTTTAAATACCTCACACCTGGAGCTATAAATAAAGCAAATGCTTGTCTCTTTCTGATTCTAACCATCAAACACTGGAATTCAGACTAAATGTTTATTCTGTCACTAAAATTCAAACCAAGCTCATGAATGTATTAATCCAGAATAATCAGATAATTAAAAGCTATAAAAGTCCACTTACCTTTTATATTTTATCAATTACTATTCCATGGTCCCTGTGGTTTCTAAGTGCCTATTTCAGTCACCTTGAGCCCTATACCCGGATAACTGAATGGGCAACAGCGGTAACAAGTTTAGCCGGATTGTTGGCCCCGGTAATCATAGCTCTTCTTTTTATTCTCCCAAACAAAGAATTAAAAAAAGACCTTTTGGGCCGAGTTTTTAATTTCAAAAGCATCGGTTTGAAATACATCCTCATTGCTGTGTTTTTGATGCTGATAAGTATTCTTGCAGCGCAAGCCATCTCTCTCTTGTTCGGATATAGCAGTGATCAATTTAGGCTTCGGGGATCATTTACTTTTGAATCTGCCATTTTTCCAGTTTGGTTTTTGCTTATAGCAGCCCCATTTCTGGAAGAACTTGCATGGCATTCTTATGGTACAGACTGTCTATTGTCTCGTTTTAACCTGTTCACCGCATCCTTGTTATTTGCCATTTTTTGGGCATTCTGGCACTTCCCTCTCTCCTACATTAAAGACTATTACCATAGCAACCTGGTTGAATCAGGAAGCATCTATTCCATCAATTTTGTGGTTAGCCTTATTCCTTTTGTCATCATCATTAACTGGCTATACTATAAAACAAACAGGAATCTTTTGCTACCTGTAATTTTTCATATCACTGCTGGCTTTTTTAATGAGATATTTGCTACGCACCACATGAGCAAAATAATTCAAACAGTCCTTTTACTTTTAGTTTCTGCTTATCTATTGATCAAGGATAAAGAGCTATTCTTTAAACGTATATAACATGAGTAAAGCAAAAAATTTCTGGAATAGAATGGCAAAAAGCTATGATAAACAGGTAGAAAAAAAGTACAAACAAGCCTATTCTGATACTATTGCGCTATCAAAAAAATATTTACGATCCGATTTCTCGGTTCTTGATCTCGCTTGTGGAACGGGCCTGACAACTATTGAATTAGCTAAATCAGTAAAAAAAACAGATGCGATCGATATTTCTGCAAAGATGATAGAGATTGCCAGGCTCAAGCTGAAAATGAAAACGTAGATACAATTGATTTTGCCACAACAGACATTTATGATAAAAATTTTAATGGTCAAACATATGATGTAATTTTAGCATTTAATATCCTATACTTTCTTGCTGATGTTGAAGAGGTTTTAGAACGAATCAGAGCGCTGCTCTCCCCCGCAGGGGTGTTCATTTCAGTAACTGATTGTTTAGGAGAAAAAATATCTCTCAAGAATATGATTTTGTCTATCCTTTCAATGATAGGCTTTATGCCATATATGAAATTCTATTCCATACAGGCTTTAGAAAGGGATATCAAACATAAAGGCTTTGAAATAATCACCTCTCAAAATTTGAATGATGATCCGCCAAACTATTTTATTGTTGCGCAAAAAATAAACTGCTAAAATGAAAGTAATCTTATTTTCAATAGGTACTAGAGGAGATATTGAACCATTTTTGGCAATTGCCCAATTGCTAAAAGAGCAGAACTGCGATGTAATCTATGTCTTTCCGGAACAATACCGCAAAATTGTTGAGAGAATGGGCCTTTCTTTTAAAGGATTCAGTGAGGATATCCTCGATTTGATGAATGGAAAGGAAATGAAAATGATTTTTGGCAATCAAGGTTCAATCCTTAAACGAATTAGGATACTGATTAAAATGGCAAGAGTTAGTTTAAAGCTATCAAAGGACAGCGTGACCCTGCAACATCGCATACAAAAAGAGGAAAAACCCGATAAAATTCTATTCCACCCAAAATGCAATTACAGTGTAGTGTGGGGAGTTGGCAACCCGGGGAAAACAATCTTGGTAAATCCAACCCTTGATCCACTCACCGACCTTAGCCTGAATTATTCATAAAAAAAGGGTTTTTGTTCCTTGAAGATGCTGAAAAGTCAGTAAATTCAAGGTGTTGACAACAAAAACCCCTTACTACAATGTTAAAGAATAAATCTGAGACCACCCCAATAGTCCACGAGCTTTTTCCTGTATCAAACAAACAAATTGAACTCAGCTTTACCGGCGACCAGATTAGCAGTGATGGAGGCTTGTTATTGCTCCGGGAAGTTGAGGGTCGGATGGGTTTAATCGATCGCATAAGCAGCTGTATTACAGATAATAGGGATCAACGATATACTGACCATACCATAAAAGAGATGCTTATCCAGCGGGTATTTCAGATAGCAGCGGGATATGAGGACTGCAACGACTGTGATGCTCTGCGCGATGATATGATTTTCAAAATGTGAGCAGGCCGATTGCCTCAGAGTGGACAAGATCTTGCTTCCCAGCCAACGATGAGCCGTCTGGAGAACTCCGTTGATAGCAAGGATCTGTATCGTATGGGTGTGGAATTTCTTGATACTTTCATTGGCTCCTATGACCGTGAACCGAAAGTAATTATCCTGGACTGTGACGATACAAATAACAATACCTATGGTCAGCAGGAACTGAGCTTGTTCAACAATTATTATCACGATTACTGTTACATGCCACTGCACATTTATGAAGGACTGTCGGGTAGTCTGATCGCCACCCTCCTCAAACCAGGCAGAAGGAGCAAGCAAAGCGATGTCGCTTCCCTGCTGAAAAAGATCATTGGCCGCATCAGGGAGGAGTGGGCCAATACGATGATCATTGTCAGAGGTGATGGTCATTTTGCATCTGCAGATTTTATGCAGTGGTGCGATGACCAGTACAATACCGGTTATATTACCGGATTGAGTGGGAACAGTAAGCTGCATAAACTGGCCGATGTAACCATCAAGAGTGCAGAAAGGGAGTTTAAGCAATATGGCAAACCTGTAAAACGTTACCTCTCCTTTTGGTACAAGGCCGGGAGTTGGACAAACCAACAGAAAGTAGTTGTCAAGGTCGAGGTTTCCACTATGGGTACCAATATCCGCTACATTGTTACCGATCTGGTGCATTTCAGAACAAGGGATCTGTATGAAAAAGGGTACTGTGCCCGGGGTGCTATGGAGCTGCGGATAAAGGAGCATAAACTCTATCTCAAATCTGACCGGTCTTCATGCAATAGTTTTAAAGCGAACCAGTTCCGCTTGTTCCTGCACTCTATGGCATATGTGTTGTTGCATACCTTACAAAAGGAAGCATTACGTGGAACTGAATTTGTCAATGCAACTTTCAAAACCATCCAGAACAAAATCATCAAAACCGCAGCATTAGTCAGAGAGCTGAAAACCAAGATCAAAATTGAGCTTCCAAGATGCTGTCCGACAAAAAGTATCCAATCAAACTGCCTGGAGATGTTCTCCATAATGAGAGTCTAGCCTTGGTCCCCTCTCTGAATCACTGACATATGCATAAGAACGACAACTGTCGTGCGGAAAAACTATGCTCATATATTTCAAGAACGGTCGATTTTCATGAAACCTCACCCAGGATCATGACAAAAAACCTGTATCGAGTATGATTTTGCCTCCAAATTGCAGTGTAGATATAATGATGACCTATCTTAGGGTGAAAATAGGGATAAAATATCCCTGATTTTGGTGTTTATGAATTAATCAGGTTAGAAAGACTTTACATCTTCTTGAATCACCTTCAAAATAAACTAGGCGGAGATACCTCCGTTGATCTAGCTAAAGGTGTTCTAGACAATATAGACATGGATAGTTATCGACTTCAACTTGAATCAACAACAAATGTGGTTCTAGCCCGACTTTCCGAGTTATCCAAAATCGCGTGTATAATATACTCATAAATAACGATATACGATCATCATTTCATTCCCCTAAATTGCAATATAGTCATTCATCTCAAAGAGATCGAATAGCTTTTCCTGGATCTCATCCATCTTGGTTAGCGTCCGGGTCTTGCGTTCCTTTTTGTTTCCCTGTCCTTTTTGCTTAGGATAGATATTGATCACCTGTTTGATACCCTTCAAAGACTCATGCAGCCGTCCCAGTGACAGGTTGATGTTTTCTTCCCTGGTCTTCATGATCATCAGCGCCCTCATCAGTAGCGTGATTGTACAATATAAGCCATGGACCTTGATTTTCTGGTCGGTCCAGTGGTTCAATGGCCACCAGCACCCCGTCTTACGATCCTTGGTCTCTTTGAATATATTCTCAATGATGTGTTGACCGTGATAAGCCAGTATGATGTCTTCTGTTTTCCAATGGTGGTTATCTGTAAATAATATCTTCTTCCCCAGATATGTATCGGTTAATCCTGCAAACGCCTCCCCGTCCAGGGAATACTGTATCAAGGGAATGCCATTGTTCTCCTGGTAATCCATCTTGATCAACTGTTTCATGTATTGCCGTTTCAATATCTCCTTTACATTTTTCTCAACGGATGCTATTGTGGGTTTCTTGCCCCGGGTAATAAGCCCCTCAGCCCTATCTGTCAACCGGCGGCTTAGTTCTGAAAGTTTTCCCTGGCATCTTTCAAGATCATTATACAATGTCTTGAGCTGATCATTGTACAGGTTCTGATTGAAGGTTACAATTACCGTTCTTTGTTCTCCGTACACCTCCTTTTCTACACGTAATGCCTTCAGGCTCTCTAATTGTGAGTGTCCGGTTGATTCAAATCTCTGATCCATATTTGAGATGGAGGCCAGTTCAGAATGATCCTTCAGCTTTAATGACCCCACAAAGTGAAAGGTTGACTGATCAATCTCCTCAATGGCCTCCGGGGAATTATTCCCTTTGTCAAACACAATGGTCATCGTGGACCCCGGTGTGATCTTGTCTTTGAAAGCGGCTTTAAATCCTGGCAGAATCTCTTTGAACTTCGTTGCATCATGTACATTGCCCTGGTACACATCAAAATATAGCGGCAAATGATTCTCCTTTGAACAAAACAGTGCATAGTTCACCTGACGCAGATTAGATCTGCCCTGCTTGTTCTTCCCCCGCTGAGGTAGGCTACAGCGCTGATTGAATGTACTAATGAATGTATAGAAATTGGTTTCATCAAAAGCTACGCTCGAAAGATCAATATGAGCGGATGACAGCGCACTGTTTAATACCTCTAACCAGACAGGTGTAATCTTCTCTTCCGGGATCAGATTCATATGATCCCAGAAACGCTGGGAGGTTAACTGCTCTTTCTTTATACCGGAAAAATGGTTTAATAATATTGTGTTTTGAAACCACGTCCACATGCTCCGCTTACTAACCGCTTCCAATCCACGGTTTATGGTAGCGATTAACAGGTACTCACCGATGCTGAGCCCTTGCTTCCTTTTAGGGAGCATACGGTCAATA
>Ga0164315_10004121_pt1 | contig 11269 bp, 9 predicted proteins | sample GuaBasSedimGuay6_FD_113737 | JGI IMG/M metagenome (GOLD analysis project Ga0164315, IMG submission 113737) | Subseafloor sediment microbial communities from Guaymas Basin, Gulf of California, Mexico - Guay6, Core 4569-2, 0-3 cm | ecosystem: Environmental > Aquatic > Marine > Hydrothermal vents >...
ATTCATTGTCATTTGCCTTCGGCGTCATTTTGCCTTCGGTGGTCATTCATTGTCATTTGCTACACGTCAACTTCCCTTCGGTCGTCATTGGGCTTTGCTCGTCATGTGTTGTCAGCAATGTTTAATTTGTTTTGCCGATTGATTTGATGTAGTTGTTGAGTTTTACGGAGATATCGTCTATTGCGCTCATCATTTTTGTGAAAGTCTCTTCGTTAAGTAAATTTCTGTTCTTCGCTTTTGTGAGCCAGGTTTTTGTTTCGTAAAGTGAACCGCGAGAATAATAACTGAAATTTTTAGCTTCTTTGTAATGATATCTGCCATATCCTTCGCTTAAATTTGCCGCCACCGAATCAATGGCTCTTACTAATTGTTTTCCAATGGTGTCTTTAGCAAAAAAGTCCCACTTTATTACAATATCCCAAACTCCCTCGCCTAAATCCAGGGCCAATTGATACACTCTGAATTCTTCTAATTTCATGACATAAATATTTAATTAATAAAAGATTACTTTAAATGATTTCTTTAATTTAACAACTGTTATCCACCATCGTCTGACCATTGTATGACTATCGCCTGACCATTGTATGACTATTGCCTGACCATTGCCTGACTAAGATTGATCAATTACCCTCCATAACATCCATCATTGCCTTAACCACGTTAGTAGCTCCATCGTCGATATCCGTTATTGTGGCATCCAACATGTAGCAGGGCGTGGTAAATACCAGTTTGTTTTCGTCAAACACTACATCCCCGTGGTTAGTTTCCACATGCTTGGCTCCCATAGCCTCGATGGCTTCGGCAGTGCCTTTGTCTTTTCCGATGGTAACGCTTACATCTTTTAATACTTTAGCTAAAATAGCCGGGGAGATACATAAAGCGCCGATAGGTTTTTTTAATTCTACGGTTTGTTCGATGGCTTTTTCAACTTCGGGTATGACCGTTGCATCAGCTCCCTTAAAAGCTACTGTCGACAAATTTTTAGCTGCGCCAAAGCCACCCGGAAAAATCAGGGCGTCAAATTCTTTGGCGTCATATTCGCTGAGGGGTTTGATGTTACCCCGCGCAATACGTGCCGATTCAATCAGTACATTGCGCTCTTCGTTCATTTCTTCACCCGTAAGGTGGTTGATTACATGATATTGTTTCATATCAGGGGCAAAACACTGGTAGGTTGCTCCGGCACGGGCTATAGCAAGCAGAGTAAGCGTTGCTTCATGTATTTCAGCCCCGTCATATACACCGCATCCCGACAGGACTACTGCAAATTTTTTCTTTTCCATGACGTCAGATATTTTTTGTTTGTATTTGTTGTAATGATGATAGCTAAATTACAAATAATAGTACTTCTGAAACCACCACCCACCGGGGAAAGATGTTTATAAAGATGTTGAGTTAAATAAAATGGCCATCCGTCTATTGACGAACAGCCTTAGGATATTATTAAATTACTTATACTAAAACCAGCCGAACTTAAGCGATACTGAAGCGTTGAATGAGTTGAGTGCATTTTTGTCAATCGCAACACTCTTTATGTCACCTGAAATTTCATCAAAATATTTGTATGTCAGGTTAATGCCATCAGTTAAACGATAACTGGCTCCCAGTGCAATACGGAAAAATTTTGCAATATTAAATTCAACGTCAACACCTGGTTCAAAAACAAAATATACGTCAGACAAATTGTTATTTCGTCAGGCATCAGGGAAGGGCTTGTAAATGTGTACGCACAGGGTGCTACAGCAGCCATTATGATACAGGAAAACTGGGACGACTCGGTACAGACCGATGTAATTCATCTTCTGCAAAAGCTTATTCCCAGTGGTGTCTGGCTTCACGACCGGCAGGATGGTAATGGTGATGCGCACCTGAAAGCGGGTTTGATTGGCCCTTCTGAAACGATCCCTGTTGTGAAGGGAGAAATGGGGCTTTCCACCTGGCAAAATATTTTCTTTTGTGAGCTTGACGGGCCGAGAAGTAACAGAAGAGTCGTAGTAACGATTATAAGTACAGAATAAAAAAGCTGCACAGAATTGCGCAGCCTTTCAACTCATTAATCTTCGGGATAATATTTACCCCCGTTTATATACAATCGCTACTACCGTTACATCATCACCACCCATATTAATGGTCATGCCGTAAGGCCTGTCGTCAGAAATATTGATCTGTGCTTTTCCGGCTTTTCCCGTAAGTTGTTGCCAGATGGTAACTGCCTGGTGAACGCCGGTTGCCCCGGTAGGGTGTCCCCAGCCAATCAGTCCGCCCGTTGTGTTCATCGGCATGTATCCGTCGCGGGCCGTATTGCCTGCATCAACCCAGTCGGCGCCCTCTCCTTTTTTGGCCAGGCCGAGGCCTTCAACAGCCAGAATGCCTGCTATAGAGAAGCAATCGTGGGTTTCGATGGTTCCGATTTGATCGATAGTTACACCGGCACTTTCCATAGCCTGTTTGGCAGCTCTTGGTATAGCTTCCAGCTCAGCCGGGTCTTTCGGGTCGTTGGTAATGTCGCGGATTACCTGCGCCCAGCCCATTACTTCAACAGCATCTTTTTTATCAACGCCTATTTTTGCCAGCCCCTCTTCCGAGCAAATGGCAATACCCGAAGCACCGTCAGAAACTTTCGAACAGTCTAAAACTGTCAGGTGATCCACAAATGCAGCTCCGTTAGGTTTCATCTTTAATGCCAGAGCGTAAGGATCGGGTAAGGTGTTGTGGTGTTCCTGGGCGGTTTCATCCAGGCGGGCATTTTCCATGGCATTGGCAAACCAGCGTGCCATTCCTTTGCGTGCTTTGTCGTATCCGTATTTCTCATAGTATGCTCCGGCACGATCGCTGAATTGTCCAGGGAAGAAATACGCATGGCCTTGTTTACGTTTCTGATACCATCCTGCACCGGCAAGAATGTCAGCACCATAAATGGCCTTTACTGTATTTTGAACTTCTACACCCATTGTTAAAACCACATCAGCTGTTTCGGCAAGTACCGAACGTACGCCATACATAAGGGCAAGGCCTCCCGAACCACAGGCGCCTTCAACACTTGTTGCCGGTTTCCACTGTAATTTTTCATCGATCATAGGAATAAATCCCGGAAGGTTAGCCTGCTTATTAAAACGGGCAGCCATGAAGTTTCCCAGTACCGATTCGTCAACCTTATCAGGACCGCCAATTTGATCCAGAACACCTTTGCCGGCTTCCTTGATGTAATGTTCGATTCCGGGGCGGGGTTTTTTCGGATGAAATTCTCTACGACCCGTACCCATCGACACGGTATTGTAACCGGCTGTCATATATACTTTTCTTCTTAATTTTTTCATGAGGCAATTTTTTTAATCAAAGAAATTATTTACCGGACCATAAGCATGATAGAAACCTGTGAGCATTACTGTATTCACATGATCGATTTTATCAGCTACTTTATCAGAAACCAGCTTTTCACCGATCTCTTTTGAGCGTTTTCCGTATTTAACGGCAAGCACAGCACCCAGTGCATCGCTGGATTTCAGGTCGTTGAAAAACTGCTGTAAAAGTTCTTCCTTGTTTTTATTTCGAATGATGTTTTTCCATACGACATGCGATTTGGGTAATTCGCCCATCATCTCGTCACATTCGTCTTTAAACTGTTCAAGGTCCACATAATGCTGTTTGTGGATGTCCCAAACACCCACAATCTTTCCACTTTTGTATTTCAGAAAACCGTCCTTTTGGGCGCCGCTGGAATACTGACCTCCTTTAACACCCTGTTCCATCATTTTATCCAGCAGGTCGTGTTGGAGCTCTTCATCCGGATTGAACGGGTTCATAACGTTAAGGATAAACTGAACCACGTCGATGCCAACGTAATCAATCAGTTGAAAAATTCCCATAGGCCTTACCAGGTAATCCTGTGTTACACTATTGATAATGTAAACGGCTTTATATAATGGAATGTCTTTTTCGGCCGCCAGTGCTTCAGCTTCTTTCAACCCATGCAGCGCATCGCGCATAAAGTGACCGTTGCCGATGAACCCGGCGTGGTCGTTGGAAGGAACGATGATCTTCTTCAGATTTTTGGCATATTCCTGTGCAAAAGCAATGGCTTCTTCGGAAGTTTTCTCAGTAGTGATCAACTCGACAAGGCGTTGTACTGCCGGGGGATTATAGAAGTGAAATCCCAGAACCCGTCCGTCCAGTCCTGCTTCTGACTCAATCAGATTGATGGGCACGGACGAAGTGTTCGTAAAGTACCATGGTTTGTTCGCATTGTTTTTATCAATTTGCGAAAGTAGTTTTACTTTTAACGAACGGTTTTCGCTTACAGCTTCAAAAATCAGGTTCGACTGGTAAGCAACTTCCATGGCTGTCCCGGGCCGAACCACGTTTAATACGTCGAAAATATATTCGTCAATAATGTCATAATTTTCCACCAGGTCATCGCGGTCGGCGTAAGCTTTTCTTAGCCAGACGGTTTTTTTCTCCGCTACTTTGCGCACCTGCTCCCGAAGGTATTTCATCAACCCTGCCAGGCCGGCCGGATCAATATCAATGGCATTTAAAACAAAGGATTTGTCTTTGTTTTCGGGTTTCAGGCTGAGGTCGGCCATTTCCACAGCCGTAAGCAACAAAATACCGCTGCCCATTTTACCCGCCGCACCCAATACCGATACATTTTGTAATCTTTCTTCGTAGGTCATTTTTATATGTTATAAGTTTGAAGTTAAATGTTAAAAGTCATAAGTTAAAAGTCATAAGTCAAAAGTTTGAATTGCAAGAAAAAAAACTGATTTCAAACTTAAATGGCTCAAGACAAAAGTTATTTATTTTTATTTTTCACTTTAAAAACGATGCTTCCAAGAATTTTTTTTAACTGATCTGATTCATCAATTAAAAAGTCTGTTTCTTTAGAATTTTTTTCTGTTTTATTTGAAGTTATTTCATTTAATAATCTTAACCAATAATTACTTTCTCTAATCTCCCGTAATGAAATCTCAACTTTGTAAGTAAAATCAGCTGAGGAAGATGCTGATTGGGCTTCCTCATAATTGGCCCCTACAGAACCGGCAGATTTTACCAGTTGATATTTTATTACTTTGTACTCGGCGTCTTCGGGCAATATCCTTGTAAAAAGGATAACCCGGGCAGCAAATTTAAAAAGTCTTTCACTAAGTTCATTGCTCTTCATTTAACTAAATTTGATCTTCTTTTCCCTTTTCCCTTTTCCCTTTTTCCCTTTCCCCTTTTGCCTTATACCTTTTACCTTTTACCTTTATCCTTTTGCCTTATACCTTATACCTTTTCCCCTTTCCCTTATACCTTTATCCTTTTGCCTTATACCTTATACCTTTTCCCTTTATCCTTTTGCCTTTTTACTTTCCCCTTTTCCCTTAACCCCTTACCACTCCGGTTTTCTTTTTTCCAAAAAGGCTTTCATCCCCTCTTTCCCTTCATTTCCTTCGCCGAATAAAGAACCGAATTCTTCCGCTTCGAGGGCTTCCCCTTCATTTAGACTCAGATCCATTCCCCGCCTTACAACCCGCTTCACTTTTTTTATGGCCGAAGGGCCTTTTGACGCGATATTTTTGGCAATCTTTAGTGTTTCTTCCATCAAACTCTCCGGCTCAAAAACTTTTTGTACAAGACCGATACGTAAGGCCTCATCAGCACCAATCATATCTGCCGTCATCAGCATGTACAACGCATCGCCCATGCCTACGAGGCGTGACAGGCGCTGTGTGCCTGCATAGCCGGGTATCAGTCCGAGGTTTACTTCCGGCTGTCCGAATTTTGCTTTTGTGCTGGCAATACGGAAATCGCAACCCATGGCCAGTTCGAGACCGCCTCCGAGGGCAAATCCGTTGATGGCTGCAATAACGGGAATATTCAGCTCGCCGAAACTACTGAACGTATTTTGTCCGAGTTCTGAAAAAGCTTTTCCTTCTTCGGAAGTTTTGTCCACCATCTCGGCAATATCGGCGCCGGCTACAAATGCTTTTCCCTCACCTGTAATTATCAGGGCTTTCACCGAGGCGTCATTTTTTATACTGGCAATGTAATCATCCATTTCGTTAAAGAAACGGGTGTTCAGCGCATTCAGGGCTTCGGGCCTGTTAATGGTAACAACGGAAATACCGTCAATTACTTCTGTTTTAAGTATTTTATATTCCATTTTGTCTGCTTTTTTATAGAGGTACCAAATTTACTAAAATAAGCCTGAAATTGAAGTAAAATCGAATGGAATTTCTTCTTAATCAATATGTGGTTTAATTCACCGACCCTCTGGGTCGGAAATAAATATGTTTGCGAAACAAGCTCAATTTAATACCCCTATGGCTCTGCCTCTGGGTAGTTTATTAAAACCTTGCAACTAAGTTTTAATGTTATTTTAACAGCAGACCACAAAATATTGTCCTACTTTTGTTGAGAAAAGGAAAATTAGTGTGAAGAATTTGATTAAACTAATAACAGGATTTTTATTATTGCTGTCGGTTTTATGGTCAACAACCGGAATTACTGTTTATTCACATTACTGTTCTGAATCCAAAGGTGTCATTAGAAGTCTTTTTGTTAATTACGCAAAATGTGAGCACCACGAAAAGAATCCTGCAATGAAATCTTGTTGCAAAGAAGAGAAGAGATCATGTCAAACTGAAAATGCGGATTCGGATTGTTGCGCCACACAAAAACAAGTCTTTAAACTTGCATCAGTATATACTATCCCGGGAGAAAAACAGCAAGTTAAAATTTTTGATTTTAAGCTATTTGAATATAAAGAAATACAAGTTGAGGAACACATAGTTTTTATTGAGAATTTTAAAACTATGAAAGAGTTACCACCAGGTAATTTTGGAAAAAAACTTGTATTAGCCATACAACAACAAAAAATTACTCCTGCCCACCTAATTTAACTCATTTACAGCTTATCAAAGCTGAATAACAACATTTTTTGTACGAGTTAAATTATCATAATCATGAAAAAATATGTATTAATAGCCTGCTTGTTTTTATGGCCGTTTACACAGATATACGCCCAGCAAGTGAAAGGTGGTGTATTTGAAATGATCGGCGGAGAAAGCAATCCGCTGATAGGAGCTAATGTAGTTCAGTTGAAAACGTTGAACGGCACCACCACAGATGCAGAAGGACACTTTAACCTGAACCTGGAAAGAAAAGCTCCCCAAAAATTGGTGGTGAGTTATGTTAGTTACCAGACGGACACTATTAATTTAAATGAAACCGGATACGGACATGTACATATAACCTTAAATAAGCTGAAAGACCTGGATGAGGTTGAAGTTGTCTCGCGGAAATCGGGCAGTCATTCGTTAAGAACCGAAACAAGAGGAATAACAAGCATTAACGAAGGTGAGTTGCAGAAAGCTGCATGTTGTAATCTATCTGAGAGTTTTGAAAACAGCGCTTCGGTGGATGTAAGTTATGCCGATGCGGTTACCGGTGCTAAGCAAATCCAATTACTGGGCTTAGCCGGTTTATACACTCAAATGCTGACAGAGAATATACCTAATTTACGCGGATTGGCTGTACCTTACCGGCTGGGTTATGTGCCCGGAACCTGGATGGAATCTATCCAGGTTTCAAAAGGAACATCATCAGTTGTCAATGGATATGAGGCTATGGCAGGTCAGATAAATATTGAATATAAAAAGCCTGATGAGAAAGATAAGTTTTTTCTGAATTTATATGGAAGCCAGATGGGTAAAGTAGAGGGGAATTTGAATATCCGTTTTAAGTTAAATGAGAAATGGAGTACCGCGATACTGGCCCATGCCGAATATTTCGGAATCAAACATGATAATAATGATGATTCGTTTCTGGATGATCCATTGATTGAACAGCTAAATCTATTTAACCGCTGGAAATACAAAGGTGACAATCTGCGGATGCAGTTCGGGATTCAATACCTGAAAGAAAACCGCAAAGGCGGGCAAATGGATTTTAATCCCGAAGAGCCGCATGATGCTGAAAATGGATACGGAGTAGGGGTGAAGACGGATCGCTATCTGGGCTTCCTGAAAATAGGTTACATTTTAAGGAACAGGGCTAATTCGAGTATTGGATTTCAAAACCAGGTGGTGTATCATGATGTTATATCCTTTTATGGCCTGAATAATTATAATGCCAACCAGTTTTCTTATTATGGGAATCTGATGTTTCAGTCATATATCAATGATACGCGTCACCAATATACAACTGGTGTCAGTTTTGCTCTTGATGATTACAATCAGCAGCTGAATGATACGACATGGATAAGAAACGAACATGTTTCAGGCGCTTTCTTTCAATATACTTATTCAAATTATAAGAGCCTGAACCTAATTGCCGGTGTGCGATTGGATTACAATAATCTTTTTGGATGGTTGTTTACACCTCGCTTGCATGCCAAATACAATATAAACGAACATAACATGTTAAGATTAAGCCTTGGCCGGGGATTCCGTACAGCAAATGTAATTGCTGAAAACACTTCTATACTTGCTACTTCAAAACAGATTGTGTTCACCAAAGAGCTTAATATTGAATCGTCATGGAATTTTGGATTGACATATACTGCATACATAGATATTGGGGTAAAAGAATTAAGCATAACAACTGATTTCTTCCATACAAGATTTAATAACCAGGTAATTATGGACAGGGAAGAAAACCCGTTCATTGTTTATATCTATAACTTGGATGGAAAATCATATTCCAACAGTATACAGGTAGAGGCACAATACGAACCCGTGAATAGGTTCGAATTAAAACTGGCGTTTCGTTACAATGATGTAAAGACAACAATTGGTGGAGAGTTAAAAGAAAAGCCTTTTGTAAGTAAATACATAGGGCTGTTATCAGCCTCGTACCAAACTAATTTAAAAAAATGGCAGTTTGATTTGAATGTACAGGTAAATGGCGACCAGCGATTACCCTATACGGGTTTTAATCCTGAACCATACCAGCGGCCTGAACGATCACCGGTATATGCGATTTTAAACACGCAGATAACGAAGTATTTCAAACGTTGGGATGTATATATAGGAGGTGAAAACTTAACAAACTATCGTCAGGATCATCCGATTCTCCAGGCTAATGAACCATTTGGAGATTATTTTGATTCCTCGATAGTTTGGGGGCCGATTAGTGGAATTAAAGTGTATCTTGGAATAAGATTCACAATTAGAAAATAATAAATAAAAACAGAAAAAATGAAATTAAAGTTAGGGATAATAATCGCGATACTATGTATGGCAATCATGCAGGTAAATGCACAGGAAATTAAAACAACTATTGATACAGTAAAAATACAGACTTCGGCGAAGTGCAACGACTGTAAGGAAAGACTGGAGCACAACATTTCTTTTGAAAAAGGAGTGAAATCGGTTGAACTTGATAACGAGACAAAGATTTTGACTGTTGTTTATAAAACTGCTAAAACGAACGAAGAAAAAATAAAAATTGCGATTACAAAGGTTGGTTACGATGCAGATGAGATGCCGGCTGATCAAAAAGCCCACGACCGTTTACCCGCTTGTTGCCAGAAGGATGCTGATCCGCATTAAGTAATAGATTCCCAAAAAATAACCCGGCCATTGCGGGAAGTGAGATATTCCACGGACAAAAGGTATGTTCTCAGGGGATTTCTCGCCACAATGCCTACGGCAATGCTTACCTCGAAATAAACTGGGTTCAAAATGACAGGGGATCTACAAGCTTAGGCTCATACTTACCAGTTCGGCAATGTCGTAGTTTTTAATTTTTTCTTCCTGGTTTTTATACTTGATCCCATCTGTCATCATAGTCATGCAGAACGGGCAGGCGGTGGCAATAATGTCGCACCCGGTTCCTATGGCTTCTTCGGCCCTTTCGATAAAAATTTCTTTGTCGCCTTTTTCCGCTTCTTTAAACATCTGGCCTCCGCCGGCACCGCAACACAAGGCAAACTGCTTATTACGCCCCATTTCAATATTTTTTACCGGCAACGTATTGATCACATTGCGGGGAGCATCGTATTCCTTATTGCCGCGGCCAAGATAACAGGGGTCGTGGTAAGTGACTTTCTTACCGTTCAGCACATCACTGTCAGTCTTCAGTTTACCTTCTGCGATCATCCGTTGCAAAAACTGCGAATGGTGCATAACTTCGTATTCACCGCCAAGGTCGGGGTATTCATTTTTTAAGGTGTTAAAGTCGTGCGGGTCGCAGGTGATGATTTTTTTCACTTCATATCCGTTCAATACTTCAATGTTCATCAGCGCCTGCATCTGAAATATCATCTCGTTTCCGGCCCTGCGGGCAATATCACCGCTGTCGCTTTCTTCGGTTCCCAGCACGGCATAATCGATATTAAGATGATTTAGAATTTTCACAAAAGCCTGTGTGACTTTCTTGTACCGGTCGTCGAAAGCTCCTGCCGAACCCACCCAGAACAAATATTCGGGTTTTTTACCTTCAGCCATTTTATTGGCCATCAGCGGAACATCAAGTCCTTCGGCCCACAGCATCCGGTCTTCGGGCGAGAATTGCCACGGAGCTCCGTTATTTTCGATGTTATTGATCGCTCCGTTCAGTGTTCCCGGGCCGCCGGTTTCTTCCAGAAACAGGTAACGCCGGAGTTCCATGATCACGGAAACATGATCAATTTCCACAGGACATTCATTAGTACAGGCATTGCAGGTGGTGCATGCCCAGATTTCTTCTTTGGAGATATATCCTTCCAGCAGGGTTCTTTTTTCGTCGGCTTCCTTTTTTACTCCTATCAGATGCTCTCCGACCTCCTCGATCCTGTCGCGGGTATCCATCATAATCTTCCGGGGCGACAGCAACTTGCCGGTAATATTGGCCGGACAAACAGCCACACATCGACCGCATTCGGTACAGGTATAAGCATCCATCAGGCTTTTCCAGGTCAGATCTTTAGCATCTTTAGCACCAAACCTTTCGATTTCCACATCGGCAACGGCTTCTTCACCCAGCACGCCCATGGCTACTTTCACCTCGTTGGTAATGGCCTCCATATTACTGATGTAGGTGGCAGGTTTAAGCTTCGCATAATATACATTGGGAAAGGAGAGAAAAACGTGGAAGTGCTTGGAATAGGGGATATAATTCAGGAAGACAAAAACTCCTACAATATGAAACCACCACCCGGCGTGGTCAATAAAGATTAGCGTATGGTCAGGAAGGTTTTTTAACAAAGGAATCAGTACACTACTGAAGAGAAAAGGTCCTGTATGCACATAATGTTCCAGCCCCCTGGTTTGTAACACCTGGTCGGCGGCATTCATAAAAAACA
>Ga0164315_10004122_pt1 | contig 11268 bp, 14 predicted proteins | sample GuaBasSedimGuay6_FD_113737 | JGI IMG/M metagenome (GOLD analysis project Ga0164315, IMG submission 113737) | Subseafloor sediment microbial communities from Guaymas Basin, Gulf of California, Mexico - Guay6, Core 4569-2, 0-3 cm | ecosystem: Environmental > Aquatic > Marine > Hydrothermal vents...
AAATGCAGCAAAGAAGGAAGATTTAGAAGCCCCTGGTTTATATTTTTTTGATGCTGCGAGGCATCATTTAAGAACTTTACCAATGTTACAAAGAGATAAGAAAAAGCCAGAAGATGTGGATACTTTGCTTGAAGATCACTGTTTTGTTTTTGATACTCCGATAATTACGAATAAAGGTGTTCAATCTATTGGGGAATTAGTTGGTACAGTTGGGAAAGTTCTTACAGTTAATGGTGAATTTGTTGATTTTCATAATTGTAGATTAATAAAAAAAGATTCAGAAGTTATTAAAGTGACATTTTCTGATGGCTTTTCTGTAGAATGCACAGAAGATCAAAAATTTTTAACAACAAATGGATTAGTTGAAATAAATGAATTGACTTCATTGATACTTTCCGATATTTTATGTATAGTGAGTAAACTTAAAATAAAGGAGAAGTTAAGATGGAAAGAGTCAAAGTTATTTCCAACACAATTCAAGAATTTAATGGGGAAAGGTTTTATCTTTGTGGAGAATATTTTCAACATAATGGAAAACGATTACATAAAACAGTTTACCGATTCCATAAAGGTAAAATACCAAAAGGATATGATATTCACCATAAAAAATTGGATAAAACAAAAAACCAAATTGAAGATTTGGAATTATTGCGTTCAGATAGGCACAAGTCCATGCACATGGAACAAAACCCACACCCTTGGTCAAAAAAAGCACGGGATGCAGCAGCAGAATGGCATAAAGGAGTTAAAGGTAAGAAATGGCATAAAAAACATTATGAGGACACTAAAAAAGTACTTCATCAAGACTATATCAGGGAATGTTGTATGTGTGGAAAAATTCATAAATCCAGAAGAAAAACAGTTAACGCCTTTTGCTCAAATAATTGTAAATCCATGTATAGAAAAAAATCAGGAATTGATAATATTGAACGAATCTGTTCAATATGTTCCACAAAGTTTACAATTAATAAATATTCCAAAACCAAAACCTGTTCTTGTAAATGTGGAACAAAATTACGGGTTAAAAATAATATCAATTAAAAAAATGAAAAAGAAACAAGATGTATTTTGTTTAACAGTTAATAAGACTCATACATTTGCTTTAGGAAATGGTGTTATTGTATCAAATTGTGGCGATTCATTACGATATTTACTTTCCAGAAAAATGTTATCAATGTCCAGACGAAAAGTTAAAAATTAATAAAGGAGATTAAAATGGCACCAAGATTATCAGTAGCAGCACAGGATAAAAAATGGATGAGAGAAAGTGATGCAAGAACTTTAGCAGAAGCGGAAAGAATTAGATCAACCCCTGCACGTATAAAAGGGGCAGTAAAAGAAGCAAAGGTTATGGCAAAAGAAGATGAGAAAAGAGCTATGGCAATGAGAAAAGTTGCAAAAGCCCCTGCTCGAAAAGCCCCTGCTCGAAAAGCCCCTGCTCGAAAAGCCCCTGCTAAATCATTCAGTAATAAAGTAACCCCACGAACACTTACTAAACGTAAATAGGAGATTAAAATGGCAACACTTAAATTTGGTTCTGTGGATACACATCACCCAGATTATGATAAGGTAGTGAATTCATGGACAAAAATCAGGGATTGTATAGATGGGGAAGATGTGGTGAAATCAAAAACCGAAAAATACTTACCCCGCCCCTCCGGGATGACAGGTGATTATGCAGATGCTTATGATTCATATATTGAAAGGGCACATTTTCCTTTAGTTACTGCTTATGCTCTTTCTGGGGCTTTGGGTATTGTAATTACAAAATTACCTGAATTTAATGTTCCTCCACAGCTTGAGTATTTAATTAAAAATGCAACTAAAGATGGAAAATCACTCCAGCAATTATTTCTTGATGTTGTTATTGAGATATTTCAAACTGGACGTGTCCCATTATTAATTGATATTCTTCAAGAAAAAAATGAGTTCCGATTTGTTCAATATTATGCTGAGAATTTCATAAATTGGAAAATTGCTATTGTTGGTGAAGAACAAAATTTAACTCTTGGAGTTTTGACAGAAACAAAACCATCTTCTGATGATATTTTTTCTCATGAGACACAGGATGTGCATCGAGTTCTTAGTTTAGATCCTATAACTGAAAATTATTCAGTTACTATGTTTGAGGATGGTGCGGAGGTTGCTGGTTCTAAGATTGTACCTAATTTTATGGGCAAACCAATAAAAGAAATTCCTTTGTATCTTGCTGGATCAATTAATAACAGTTATGAGACTCAGCCAATTCCGTTAATTGCTGTAGCAAATATTGCAGTTCAAATTTATCGAAAAGAGGCTGATCTTGCAAATTCTGAATATCTTTCATGTAATCCAACTTTATGTATTGTTGGTGCCACTAATGAAGAGGATTTACCAAATGTGGTTGGTTCTTCTGTTATGATTGTATTGCCAAATGAGCAAGCTCGAATCTTTTATACTGAAACTGATACCGCAGCATTGCAACATGTCTCGGATCACATTACAACTCTATATGAAGAGGCTATTCGACATGGTGTAGCCATTCTTGATGCTCGAAAGGGTGTTGAAGCTGCTGAAGCTTTGAGAATTCGACAAGCAACTCAATCTGCATCTATTTATTCTGTATATTTGTCTGCAATAAATGCGATTAAAGAGGGCCTGCTTTTGATGTGCCGATGGGCTGGGTATGATGAGTCTAAGGTCGTTCTTGATGCCCCTACTTCTCTTACTCAAGGAATTCCTGATGCTGCAATTCTTGATCAGATTACAGAAGGTTATCTACAGAGTGTTATTCCATTAAATGTTGTTCATAGATATCTTGTTTATTCTGGGTTGCTTGATCAAAAAATTGGTTTTGATGAATATCTTGAATTATTGGAAGAGAATCAACCACCTGAACAAAAAGAGGATGATCCATTATCACTTAAAGATAAAGATGGTAATTTAATTGGAGTTAAAAAAACTACAAGTACCAAAACAAAAAATCTTATTAAAAAAGCAGAAGGTCCAGATGATGCTTCATAAGGAGAATCCTGGGGGTTCTATAACTGAAATCTTGAGGATTTCATAATTTAAGGAGAAATAACATGCCAGATTTTAAATTTATTGAGGACAAAGCAATTAGGGAAAAAGTGGAAGACATGCACAAGTTAGAAGTGGATGAACTTACAGTTAATTTAAACAACAAAGCAAAAAAACAAGTGGATGATGCAGTTGCAGGGTTAAAAACAAAGAATTCAGATATTTTGAATGAAAAGAAAACGCTGCAAGAGTCTTTAAAATCTTTTGAGGGTATTGACCCAATACTTGCAAAAGATGCATTAAAGTTTCATGAGGAAAATAAAGATGCCCAGTTTATGAAAGATGGTAAATTAGAAGATTTAATTGAACAAAAAACTTCTGTATTGAAATCAGATCATGAAGCTGAAATGACAGAACTTCTTGGTAAATTTGATACGACTTCTAAAAGTGAAGTAAAATTTAAATCATTGTATGAGTCCAAAGTTATAGAAGATGGTTTGAGGGAAGCTGCAATGGAAGCAAAAGTTCGAGGGGAAGCTTTGTCTGATGTTATTTTGAGAGGTAGAACTATTTTCACCTTAGATGAAAAAAATCTAATTGAGGCAAGAGACTCCGAAGGTAAACTTGCTAAAACGCAAGAGGGGGATAAAGTACTTACTCCTAAAAATTGGATCGAAGAATTGAAATTAACTTCACCTCATTACTGGCCTGGATCGAAAGGTGCGAATGCTCCTGGTGGATCATTTGGTAATGATTCCGATTATGATCAAAAATTGGCTGATGCAGCCGATAAAGGAGATATGACTGCATACAGAAAACTTAGAGATGGAAAAAAATAATATTTTCTTATTGACAAGGTGTATTGATATACTTTAATATAAGATTTATAATAGTATAGGAGTTTTTGGGAAACTCTATTTGAAGCCTTGGGGGCGGAAAACAAATTTAATTTAAATGTTGTTATCGGCCTCTTTCTTTTTAAGAAGGGGCAAAATTTAATTCTTAAAAGGAGATTTTAAAATGGCTAATATTTGGGAACATCCGTCAATTCTTGCGATGGAAGCATTATCACATCTTGAGGACGCACTTGTAATTGCTCCCCTTTGTGCAAAAGACAAAACAAGTGACTTTACTAACAAATCAAACGGTTGGAAAGTTGGGGATTCAGTATCATTTAGGACTCATGGTGAGTATGCGGTTGAAGAATTTTCCTCTACAATTGTTACACAGGCTGTTACTTCCTCTGTTCGTGCCCTGGAAATTGAGAAGCATTATGATATTTCTGTTGCAATTACAGCACAAGAAACTTCTCTTGATTTAGACTCATTTGTAGATCAGGTAATTCGCCCAGCCACTTATAAACTTGCTGAAAAAGTTGATACCCATCTTGGAACTAAAATTCTTCAGGGTGCGGGTGCTTATTACAGTACAGCATTATTTGAATCAGCTCTTGATATTGCAAATGCCCGTAAAGCTGCAATTTTGCAACAGTTGTCCATGAATCGTTTTTGTCTTGTTGATCTTGATATTGAGGCTGCTCTGTTAGGTCAGACATGGTTTAATCAATCCCAGACTCGTGGAGCTGATGGTGTAAGAACTTTAAGAACTGCTGATATGGGTCATGTAATGGGGATGGATTTTTTCTCCAGCATTGCATTTCCGACTGAAGCATCTGCGGCTACTGTTGGTACTTATGTATCTACTACCGATAATGATAGTGGAGCACGCAACCTTATTGGGGATAAAACCCTGCTTACTGATGGTTGTGGTACATCCACATTAACATTGGTTGCTGGCGATAGAATTGTTATTGCTGGTGTTCGCAGACCTATTATTAACACCCTCGTTTCTACTGATGCTGGGTCCGCTACTGGAGATACAGTGTTAGAACTTACTCTGCAAGACCCAATCACAGAACTTATTCCTGATGGGGCTGCTGTTACTGTTCTTGGCTCTGGAAAGGATGTACAGCATCATGGTGCAATTTTTGATGACAAAGCTCTTGCTGTTGCATTTCCAATACTCGATCTTCCTGAAGATCGTGTTGCTGCAACTGCACATAATAATGGTGTGAGTATTCGTATTGTAAAAGGATACGATCTTACCTCCAAAACTACCACCATGTCCCTTGATCTTCTGGTTGGTGCTTTCTGTCTTGATCCTCGAAGGGTTACTCTTGTTGGTGATAAAACAGCGTAGGTATTGATAATTAATTGATATTAATTAATAAAAGGAGATAATATGAAGGTTTATAATGAAGCTGGTAAATGTGCCAATGCTGATAAAGAACAGATTCCAATTATGTTGGAAGCTGGTTGGTCACTTAAAAAACCAGAAGCTAAACCAGAAGCTAAACCAGTTGTCCCGGATAAAGCAAAGGATGAATTTGTTGTGGATGGAATCAAAGCAGAGGAACCCAAAGTTGAAAAAACTCCGGGTAAAGACCCTTCAGTCGAAAAACGGAAGGTAAAAAAAGTTCGTAAAATTCCCAAGAAATAAAGGGGGAATGAATGGCACTTATTGCGACCATAGGAGCATCGGACGCTAATTCATATGTCAGTTTGTCAGAGGCAAATGCATACTTTCTTGATCGTGTGCATTCCTCTGATTGGGAAGATTTTGAGGATAAAACAAAGGTGTTGGTAACATCTTCACAGATGTTAGATTGGTATGTTAAATGGAAAGGTACAAAACAGACCACAACACAAAATATGTTATGGCCTCGAACTGCTGCAATACGAAGGGATGGTACAGTAATTGATGAAGATACTATTCCATCTGAAGTAAAGGTTGCCGTATATGAACTGGCATTATCCTCTCTTGAAGAGGATAGAACTCTTGATGACCCATTAGCAGGAATTGGTAAATTAGCTGCTGGATCTTTAATGATTCAAGCTGGGGCTGAAAAACCCAATCAAACCAATAAAAAAGCTCTTCCTGAAAAAGTGTATAAGATTCTTAAAGATTTGCGTCTTAATTATGGCAGTATTGTGAGATTGTTGAGGGCATGATATGGCTGCTTTAAAAAGCATATTTGTAAAAGGTGTCAATACTATTTTTTCTACTTTTAGTGAAGCAATTAAAAGTGGAACTTATAATATAGATACTAATAATGGGTTTGATGATGTTACAACTAAAAATTGTAACATAAGGTGTATTTTTGAGAAATTCACTGAAAAGGATGTTGAACTATTAACATTTTCCACGTTAATTCAGCCAACTGATATTAAAGGGTTAGTTCCAGCCGAAGATGTGTTGTTGGATATTGGTACTAAAGGTTATTGTATTTTTGATGGTGAAACTTATACTGTTGAAGGGCAAGAACTTGATCCAATGTCGGTTATTTATACTTTATTATTGAGGCGAACCTAATGGATACTATAGATTCAATAATAAAGATATTTAAATCTTTTAAACGGAATATTAAATTTGGGGCACAAAAAATAATTTATAAACAGGATTCTGTTTTGATTAGGGAGTTGGCTGCTCATTCCCCAGTAGATTCTGGGTATTATGCTTCACGTTGGAGAGCCGGGAGAGTGCGGTTTGGATCAGGTGATACATTAGCTGCATTGAGAATTTCTAATGATACTCCTGGTTATGGGCAATTTATGGAAGCTGGTGCTCCACAATCAAAAAGTCCCTGGTATTTTCCCCATAGAAGTAAAAAATCAGGTCGATTTGAATCCCGAAGTACTGGAAAACTTAAAATATCTGGTGGACGTGTTTGGGCTGGTGGACTGAGTCCAGGTCATGATAAAACGGTTGGTGGGGCAATAAATATTGTGATGGGAAATAGGGGGTTGCTTGATAAAATTACAATTGAAGTTTCTGATGAACTGGTTAAAGGATTCACATGATTAATCGTGAAAATGGATTATTGGAAATATATGAACGCATCAAAGCAAATCGTTCTGGTATTGGTGTGTTATCCTTTAAACGCACTCCAACAGCCCCGATTCAAGAAGAGGACATGCCTTGTATTTTTATGTTAGAAGGTACTGATAATATTATAAAACATTCATCTCGTGGGAATACTGGTTATCCTGTAAAACGTGCTTTAGAAGTCACTCTTGAGATTGTGACTAATAAAGAAGCGGATATAAAAACCATTTATCGAAAACTTCGGCAATATGTTTTTACTTCCAGAGTATCTGGAAAATTTGATTCCCGAGTTGCAAATAATTCATTTATCCATGAAAGCCGTACTGATGGTCCTACTGGATATGGTTTACCTGATATTTTAGGGATGAGTTTAATTTTAGATTTAGTATATGTGGACAATGATTTATAGATAATAATTCTTAAAAGGAGATTTTAAAATGGCTACTGCACCGAATACAGACAATTATACATTAGGAAAAGGGGTTGTATTTTTTAATCAACTCGTAGATGGCGTTTATCAAGGTGAAAGGGATTTAGGAAATGCTCCAGCATTTACCTTCAGTATTGCTCTTGAAAAATTAGAGCATTTCAGTTCCCGTGGCGGGTTGAAAGCAAAGGATAAAGAGATTATTTCACAGATAACTCCAAGCCTTACTTTTACTCTTGATGAAGTTAATAAAGAAAATTTAGCTCTGTTGACTCTTGGTGATGTTACTACAGTTACACAGACAGGTGCTACAATCACTGATGAGGAAATCACTGCTCATCTTGGCATGAGGGCTGACTTAACTGAACGTGGGGTTTCTCTTGTCATAATTGGTGATGATGCAACTCCCACAGTTACTTATGTGGAGGGTCCTGCATCCAATCCGCTGGCAAACTATGAAATCAGTACCGTTCTTAGCGATGATAAGATTGGGCGTGTTCTTGTTCATGAAGATCAATCCGGATGTGCCGATGCAATTATTGAGGATCAAACTCTGTATGTGGATTATACCTCTGCTGCATTGACATATACAAATATTGCATCTTTTGCCAATACTCAGCTTATTGGTAAACTTAGATTTGTATCTGATAATCCTGCTGGTAATCAACAGGAAATTGAAATATGGTCAATATCGTTGACTCCTTCTGGTGATACTGCTCTGATTGGAGATGATTGGTCAACTCTTGGATTTACAGGAGAAATCTTGAAAGACGAAGCTAACCATGCATCATCTCCATATATGAACATCATTATGGATCAAGTAGCAACATAGATTAATTAAATATGAGGTGCATGGGGTTTCATTTCATGTACCTCATTTTTAAATGACCACAATCAAAAACCCTGTAAAATTCATTTTTTGCCATATTTTGTACTTCTGTTAAATTGGGATCAAATAGTTTTAATTTCTTTTTTAATTTGTGTTTTTGAAATTGTTGTCTTGATCCTATTTTATTCCCCCCGTGAGTATAAAAATAATTCGGTTTGGTTACTTTTTCTAAAATGAATCCATTTTGTAAATAACCATGCCCATCAAACACTCTTCTATCCACAAATGAATATTTTACATTTGAGTACTTTAACAATTTTGAAAATCCACCAACTACGGAATAATAAATTTTATTGACAAAACGTATCATTTCCCCATTTTTAGCCGTTATCATTAATGATACTAATTCTTTATTCTGGAATAGCCCAAGATATAATGACCCACTTCTAAATCCATGTAAATGATTTGCGTCACAGAACTCTCTTGCTTGTGGTGCTTTGATCGTTTTCATTTGTAATTTTCGTGCAAAATATTTTCCCTTATTTTTTTCAATTTTGTTTAAAATAATTGATTTAACTATACTTTGTTTATTTTCCCATTCGTAATCCCAAAAATGTAATAGTAGCATATTTTGTTTATTGGCTTGTTCAGTTTTATTTAAATGATAAAATTGTCCTTTACCTTTATTTTCATTATGCCAATAAAGTCCATTGTATTCAATCCCTAAATTATATTTTGGTAGAACTATATCAATATGTTGTGGTTTAATTATTTTTGTATTTGTTGTGTTTACTTTTACGTTTAATGATTTAATCCATTCTGTTATTTCATTTTCCCCTTTAGAAATTTGATGTACACATTTTGCACACCCTTTTCCAGCTAAATGATTATCAGCTAATTGAAAAAATTCCCCGTGATTTGGACAAATGATATTAATTTTTTCTACTGCTGCAATATAGTTTGAATTTGAATAATCATACTTATTTCCATGTATTTTTGTGGCTTTTTTAATGAAAAAATTAATATCATTGCGTTTCGTTTGATCTCGTTTTATTATACCACATTTTGGACATCCTTGTCCTGATAAATGATCAGCGGGATTTTGTTTAAATTTTCCATGAATTTCACACACAATTTTGATTTTTGTATGGTTGTTTTTATAGTCCACCATTGAATAATCATATTTATTTTCATGAATTTTTGTGGCTTTTTTAATAAATTTTTTTTTAGTCAAGTATAATTTATTAGCTGTTGATTCATACCTACATTTTGGACAACTCCCTTTACCTTTTAAATGGGTATATGGGGCACATTCAAAATAAAGCTGATGTTGATTACAAAATAATTTTATTTTGGTATCTGAATTTTTGTAAATGACTTTATCATAATTGAATTTATTTTTGTGTTTTTTTATTGCCCGTTTTATAAAGTTTTCTTTGGTTTGACGAAATTGAGTTCCTATTTTTTCTTTTTTACATTCTGAGCAGCCACACCCAGATAAATGAACAAATGGTAATTGTTCAAATATACCGTGTTTTTTACAGGCTACTTTAACTTTAATGGTACTTTTAACGTATTCAGTACAAGAGTAGTTATATGTGTTATTATGAGTGGTTTTTGCTCGTTTAATAAATGCTTTAGTGGTTAATCTTTTGGTCATATATACCTCTTTCTTTATGTTCTGTTAATATTTTTCTCATTAATTCAGATTTTGTCATTTGTTTATCAATTGCTTCTTTTTTATACCATGAATCAACTATTGGATTTAATCGAATTACCACTATTGTTTTCATTTTAGCTCCTTGTATATTATATGTATTTTATACCTTATACAATAAAATTTTTATTTTGTCAATGAAACCCCTTGCCTTTTCCTTTTTTGTTTGTTATGCTTTTTCCAAAGAAGTAAAAAGAAGTAGCACCATTTGAATAAGAAGAGTTTTATTAAAAACAGAAGGAGAAACAATGCCTATTCCAAGACAAAGCTTATCAGTCGATTTGGATTCTTTATTTCCTGGGGAATCTTTAAAAATTGGTGATACTCAAATTATTATTCGTCCTTTAAGCATTCTGCAAATTGCTACCATTTCAAAACAATTAACTGGATTCGGCAAAATTCTTGCTGGAGATGGTGTTACTTGGAAAAATTATGAAGATCAGCAAAATTTATTTAAAATTGCATCTTTGTTACTTGTTAATTTTCCCAGTGTTTTAGAAGAGGCTGCAAATGTGAACATTGAGGATCTTGAGCAATTACCAATTGATTTGATTATTGAAATTGTAAATGTAGTTATTGATGTGAATTCAAAATCAAAGGATACATTAGTAAAAAACTTCAACAGCTTGATAGAGAAATTCCTTCCAACGCAACCGAGTCCTCCAGCGCCGAAGGTAAGCAAAAAGAAGAAATAGCTCCTGCAATTCAAGTACTGGTTGCAAATGGGCATTCTTGGTCAAGCATTAAAAAGTACACGTTAGCTGAAATTGGGGTGTTTTTTAGAGTAATAACTTTAAATGATAGAAATGCAAAAGCTGAAAGGATTACTGATAATTGGATCGCAAATAACTATCCATTTGAGGATTTGCAAAAGTTAATTTCCGATTTAGGTGTTAAACAAAAGAAACAGAAAAAAGAGACAATATCACCTGATGAAGTAAGAAAAAATTGGAAAAATTTAGCTCAAGCAATGTCCGGGAGAAAATAAAATGGCAGCAGATGTTCAGAAAACTGTCGAAATTGTATTAAAAGTTACTGGGGCTGATCCAAAACAAATTGACGGAGTTCTTAAATCTTTTACTACATTAAATGTTGGAATAAAAACTGCTACCGCAAGCATACGTGAGTTTTCCACTGCATTAAAAGCAATCAAAGCACCAGCCAACTTAAATAAACTTACTCAATCTTTAACTACACTCAGTACGATTAAAGCCCCAAATCTTCTCAATGTTGCTAATGGGTTAGAAAAAATCATTAATACCCCATTAAGTGGTTTTGCTGCAAAAATTGGTACTCTTCAACTAAATTTAAAAAGATTATCTGATATAAAACTTCCTAATCTTGGGCAGATTGGTACTGGATTAGAAAAAATTATAAAAACCCCATTAAGTGCCTTTGGAGCGAAAGTTA
>Ga0164315_10004123_pt1 | contig 11267 bp, 10 predicted proteins | sample GuaBasSedimGuay6_FD_113737 | JGI IMG/M metagenome (GOLD analysis project Ga0164315, IMG submission 113737) | Subseafloor sediment microbial communities from Guaymas Basin, Gulf of California, Mexico - Guay6, Core 4569-2, 0-3 cm | ecosystem: Environmental > Aquatic > Marine > Hydrothermal vents...
AACACGAGTATGGCCTTTAACTTGGTCGCCAAGTAGGTTTGCAAATGCAGTACCGAATGGACCATCTAATTCGCCGATAATCACTTCAGGTTCTGCTGCTGTGAATGGTGGGCCACCGGCAAGTAGACACTCACCAATACGCATAGTCATTTTTTCACTCATGGAATCTTCCTCGTTTTATTTGATATAAGAAAACAGACAATTATCCCTGTCTAGCTATGATGTCGCAACCTTTAACATGAAACTAGCTTAGATTAAATCAATAAAACATCTAGGTAAAACCATTCTTTAACTACCCAAAACCACCTGATTTCCAAGCTTTATCGAACATAATTGCTTGGCTTCATAAATACTGAAGTATAAGATAATGAATACAAAAAACTTATCGGCTATCTTTGTGACTATTTTTTCTTTTTATTGGAAGTTTTTTTGTAACAACTAAAAGCTAATAAATGAAGGTTTTAAATTAATGAAAAAAAGTTTTACTTTCCTATGTTTGTTGCTACTTTCCTCATTACTATACGCTGCGGAAATAGCGCCAACAGAACCCCAAAGTCTATTGGTCAAAAATGTTCATCTGATTGATCCTGAAGATGATACCTCTACTCTATTAGTTAACCTCATCATCATTGACCAAAAACTGAACCTTGTCACACAGGATGAAGTTGCTGAAGAGGGAATGACTGACGTTATTGATGCGAACAAAGGTGTTTTGCTAGGAAATCTAGAGATTGGAGAACCTGCCAATTTTATGATTTTGGATGAAGACCCAAGGAAAAACTTCAAAGTACTGCTCGATACAAAGGAACATGTCAACTTCGCAATAAGCAAAGGCGTTGTGGTTAAAAATAAACTGGTAAAAATAGCAGAAGTCAGCCCAATACCTAAAGCAAAAGAAAAGAAACCAAAAAAATCAGGCTGGCTTGCCTATCAACCGCCCCCCATTTCATTGCCAATTTCTTATAAACAAGCCAAAAAGAAATGGAATGCTTGGGACAATGAATATTTCAATGGTATTTTCTTCGGAATTTTGGCTTTAGATCGCCAACACTGGCTATCTCAGGATGATTCTAGTGAACTACAACTTGGTGATCTGAATACCCATGATGGTGGTGAAATACGAGCTCTACGTTTCGGTGCGATTGGTAAGCTTAAATTTGATACACCGTGGATTTATACAATATTTGCAGCTACCAATGCCTTTGATAGAGACTTCCAGGATAAGGATCTTGATAGCTTAACTTTTTTGGACTATCGACTCGATATTCCTCTTAGTCAGAAAAATACTCTGAGCATAGGCAAACAAAAAGAGCCTATTTCCATGGAAAGGATCATGACACTGCTTGACTCCCCCATGCAGGAGCGTGCTGCTGTCTCTGATGCACTGTTACCTGCTCGAAATGTAGGACTAGTATTAAGTGGTCATGGTTTTAATCAGCGTACAACTTGGGCGGGCGGTATTTTTAATGACTGGTTTGACGACAATCAGGACTTTAATGAAAGTTCCAGCCAAGTTATTGGTCGAGTGACCTGGTTACCTTTCATATCCGAAAATGAGAGCACTTTCCTCCACCTAGGCTTTGGCGGCAGATACTCTAATGCTAAGGAGGGTGTAAGGGCACTAACAGAATCTGAGTTCAAAATTTCCCCATTTTTTGTTGATACAGGTTTTCATCAAGCCGACAGCACAATGACCTACAATTTAGAAACCTCAATACGTAATGGACCTTTCTGGTTGGCAGGAGAATATACTAGAACTGATGTTGTTGCATCTGTATTAGGTGACCCGACTCTAGATGGCTATCACATTACCATGTCATGGATCATGACTGGTGAAATACGTTCATACAAAAAAAGCAACGGTACTCTGGGTTCAGTTCCCATCGCTAAATCAGTTTATCAAGATGGCTGGGGAGCTTGGGAAACAGCTATTCGCTGGTCAACATTAGATCTTACTGATGGCGTATTACAAGGCGGTGATATGGACGTACTCTCAGTTGGGCTAAACTGGTATCTCAGTCCACTAGTTACCGCAAATATCAACTACCGATATATCACACTGGATAGACCGGATCAGTTTGGACATAACCTGCAAGGTGACAGTAGCGGTATTAATAGTCGTATCGTTTTGATACTCGATTAATTCATCAGAACCTGAGCCTGAAAAATATCATGATCAAAAACTAACTAGGTAGCTTATGGTTTATATTCGTCGCCCATAATCACCATAAACAACGTGTAAAATTTTATTAATTATTTTTATTGAGTTCTAAAATGTCAGAAGTTAAAACCCCTTATGAGCGTCTTGGTGGTGATGAACCTGTGCGCCGCCTATGTCAAACTTTTTATCAGATAATGTCTGACACACCGCAAACACAACTTATTCGAGCAATGCATCCTGAAAATATTAAAATCAGTGAAGATAAGCTCTATATGTTTCTGTCCGGCTGGTTGGGTGGCCCACCACTTTATACAGATAAATATGGTCACCCTCGTTTAAGAGGCCGCCACTTACCCTTCCCTATCGGAATTGAAGAACGAGATCAATGGTTATACTGTATGGCTCAGGCACTTAAAATAATGGAACTTGATCAGATCTTTGCAGAACAATTGATGAGTTCTTTCGTACAAACTGCTGATTTTATGAGAAACAAAGTAGAACAGGAATAAACAAAATGAATATCGGTGCACTGATTATCGGAGATGAATTACTGTCAGGAAAACGACAAGATCGCCATTTTAGTCATCTGCAATCGGTATTGGCTAAGCGTGGCCTAGAGCTAAGTTGGACAATTATTGTCGGTGATGACCCCGATCAATTACAGCGATTTTTAGCCTTTAGTTTGGCTAGCAAAGATTTAGTATTTAGCTTTGGTGGAATTGGTGCAACACCAGATGATCGTACTAGACAATCAGTTGCTAAGGTTGTTGAAGTACCTCTATCTCCTCATCCAGAAGCTGTTGCAGAAATTGAAGGCCAATTTGGCCATGCCGCCTACCCTAACCGAATTCTAATGGCTAATTTGCCTGAGGGAAGTCGTATTATTCCCAATCCGATCAATCGTGTACCTGGCTTTTCCCTTAACCATCACCACTTTATGCCCGGCTTTCCAGAAATGTCATGGCCTATGTTGGAATGGGTGTTAGATAATTATTATCAAGAGTTAAGAAATCTGGCTCCTGAGTTTGAGCAAGTTATTTATGTCACCAAGGGACGTGAATCTGATCTACTTGAAGTAATGACAAAAATCGATATCGATTTTCCTGAGTTACGTTTATCCAGTCTGCCTCATTTGGACAAACAACCTCACATTGAAATGAGTCTGCGTGGTGATGAAAAACAAGTTTATGAAGCAATGGCTATTTTAAAAGCAGTAATTGAGCAAGCAGGTTTTAACTGGTCAAATCAACTAACAGATAACAACTGAAACCATACTGGTAATGTCAGCAGACTCATGATTGTTGTTAACGCCACTGCTGCTGCATACAGTTCGCTATCCAACTGATACCGTTCACAGATTACGATCCCAAAAACCATTGTTGGCATGGCAGCAATAAGTACAACAGAAATATTCAATTCTGATGTCATTCCAATTGTGTGGCTTATCCCCAATACACTCAGTGGTACCAAAATTAATGATATTAGTACAACTGGCAATAATAATCGCAAAAACCGCAGATGTAAGCTGTGCCAACGGATACTCATTCCTAAAACAATTAACATTAAAGGCACTACCCCGCCAGCTAATAAAGACAAACCAGAATGAATAATGTCCGGTTGAGGGATACCAATGAGATTTAAGGTGATTCCAATACTCACTGCCCATAGAGGTGGAACTTTTAAAAGCTCTTGGATAGGATGAACGTCAGTTTTATTGCCACCATAAAATTGAGCCAGCAACATACCAAAGGATAATAATATAGGCGTACATGCGAACAAATCATATTGTAAAGCTGTTGACCGCGTATGAGATCCTAGAACCTGATCTAACACTGGCAACCCAAGATAGGTCGAATTAGGAAATGATGCGGCCAATAACAAAGCTCCGGTTTGCTGTCTGTTGGCCTTCAATAATTTCAACACCAACCACATGGCAATAAGGCCGGTGATAATGCCACAGGTTGCAATAAATGAAATTTGTAGTGAAGTACTGTTTAGTGGTGTTCGCCATATTACGTCCAACACCAATGCTGGCAGCAAAATATAATAAACTAGATCGGTTAAAGCTCGACGATGTGCCAAACTTGAGATATGTGATGGTGCATGGTTCTTCCATATCGCACCACAGGCGATCAGCAGTGACATTTGAATCAGAGCAGTAAACATATGAAATAATCTTCAAATAGAAATTATCGTTTCATCTTATCAATACGGCATAAAAAAACATAATGGTATGAATCCTGCACTGTTATTATGGTTATTTGGATCATCCATATCATTGAATAAAATTTAGCAAATGGGTAGGCAGGAAAATGAAATATAAAATTGAACCTACAAATAATGAACGCGTGATGCGGGAAAATGATTTTATCGTTTCCAAAACTGACACACGTGGCATTATTACCTATGCCAATCGAATTTTTATTGAGTTCTCAAAATATTCCGAAGAAGAGCTTATTGGAAAGCAACATAACATCATTCGCCATCCAGATATGCCCCGAGGCGTATTCAAACTATTGTGGGATACCTTAGCTCAGAAGCAGGAAATCTTTGCTTATGTTAAAAATATGTCTAAAGATGGTGGCTTTTATTGGGTGTTTGCCAATGTGACACCTTCTTATGATCAGCAAGGTAATGTGGTTGGTTATTATTCAGTAAGACGAAAACCCAAACCTGAAAGTATTGAAATATGTTCAGGTCTATATCAGGCCATGATTACAGCTGAAAAAGAAGCTGGACCCAAAAATGCTATTGAAGCTTCATTAGAATTAGTAACCAGCATACTCGCAGACAAAGGTGTGACATATGAAGAATTTATCCTTGGAATCTAACTTCAAGGCCTTGGCCTATATCAATAATCTACTTCTTTTAATTGTGGCATGTATTTTTTTCTGGAAAGCTGGAATTAATTGGGTTGTATTATCTGCCTTACTAATAAGCTTAGTTTACGGCGTATATTCTATCCGTAGAGTTAGTCAATGGCTGGATCCATTAAAGAAAATCAGTCGTGTTGCAGATGAAGTTAGTGCTGGTCACTTTGACATACGCATTACACATATTCAACATGACAATGAGATTGGTGATTTATCATGGAAGATCAATGATATGCTCGATCAACTTGAAGCTTATTTCAGAGAAACTGATACATCATTCACCAATGCGAGTGAAGGTAAGTTTTTCCGCAAAGCATTTCCTCAAGGCCTTCATGGAACATTTGTTACGTCACTTAATAATATCAATACATCTATCGATGCGATAGAAGATACACAGAAATTTCTGTTAAAAAATGAGTTAGTATCAAACCTTGCTCGATTAAGCTCTAGCAATTTACTAATTGACCTAAGACTCAACCAGCTTAGCATCGAAGAAATAAAAGATGTTATGGATGTGGTCACTACTACGTCAAAACAAATGGCTGAAGATGCAGAAGGCAGCCAAACATCTATCAATACCGTAGTCACTAATCTTAATGAAGTCATTGCTAAAATTGAGAAAAATAATACTGAAATTGTAGATCTTAATAATCTTAATGAAGAAGCATCATCCGTTATCAGCTTAATCAAGAGTATTGCCGATCAAACCAGTCTACTTGCTTTAAATGCAGCTATTGAAGCAGCAAGGGCCGGTGAACAAGGTCGAGGTTTTGCTGTTGTTGCAGATGAAGTTCGCAATCTTGCTGACAATACAATTAAGGCAACAGCTTCTATTGCCGAAGTGCTGGAAACATTCCAGCAAAAATCAACTGACATGTTAAATGATTCATCAATTATGTCTGAGATGGCAGATTCTTCACGACAAGTAGTGGCAGAATTTGCCGACAAATTTGAAAATTTCGCCTCTTCAGCCCGAGACACTGAACAACGCATGAATTATGCAGATGATATTAGTTTTGCTGCCTTAGTTAAGGTGGAGCATTTCCTTTACAAACAAAATGCATATATGGCGTTATCAACAGGTATCAATTCAAGTGAATCACAAGCTACTAAGATCGATGACAAACACTGTCGATTAGGTCACTGGTTTTATGAAGGTGAAGGCGCCAAATTCATGGCTAATCATCCATCACAGAGTAAGTTTTCTGCAGTTCATGCAGACATACATAATAATATCCAACAAGCGATATCTTTATTGGATAATAGTTGGGAAAATAGTCGAAGTACACAGTCAGAAATTTTGACTTCTTTTAAACAAGCAGAACATGCTAGTTATGAATTAATGGGCCTGATAGACAGCATTGTTAAAGAAAAACATAATTAACAATTCTCTTGCGCCTTGATCTCAATGTTTTTTTAGCCAAAACTTCTTCTTATTCCGCATAACTGACAATTATTTTCTTGTCTGCTATTAATGGTCAATGTATCTTAAGATTACTGAGAAAAATGACAGATTCATTAGCATGCTAATATCTGTGTGTTTGTTACACTTTGAACTCTTAAGAAACACTTAGGAAATTACTATGTCATTATCTAAACAGCTATTAATCCTAATTACTATTATTTTTGCCATAATTTTTTCAGTTAACTTTTTTCTGAGTATCGGTAATATAAAAAGCTATTTGGAAGTTGAATCTGAAATCCATGCCCAAGATACAGCCACGTCACTAGGACTGTCACTAAGTCCCCACATGGCAGATGAGCAGGATCCAATTATCCGTACGATGATGAATGCCATTTTCGACAAGGGATATTACAAAGAAATACGATTGCTTAATGTTGATGGTGAAGCTCTAATTATCCTGACAAACCCAGAAAAGATTGAAACTGTTCCCCAATGGCTGATTGAACTTGTTCCAATGAAAACAGCAACTGCTGTCTCAGAAATAAGCTCAGGCTGGAATATCTCTGGCACACTTTATGTCTCAACAAATCCTGGTTATGCCTATTTGAAGCTTTATCAACAGGCTAAATCAACATTCAAATATTCATTATTGATTTTTCTAGCTGCCTTAGCACTATTAGTGTTGGTATTGAGATTGACCTTAAAACCATTAAAAGCAATTGAAAAACAGGCTGATGAAATCTCTTCTGGTCGATTTACAACCATAGATGACTTACCTTGGACATTAGAAGTAAAAAGTGTTGCCATTGCGATGAACAGCATGTCTCGCAAAATTGGAGGTATGATTTCCAGACTTAATTTCAAAGTGACATCTCTGAGTGAAAATTTAAAACAAGATCCACTAACTAAACTGCTAAATCAACCCACATTTGATGCTAATACAAAACAAGCATTGTCGTCTGGTACTTCTGGTTTTGCAGTATTTATTAAATTTGATGATTTGGCTCAAATTGCCAAAGATAGTGGTCATAAAGCTATTGATCAGTTGTTGGTTGATTTTGCCAAAATCTTATTAGCTTTAGACCAAAAAACTATTTCAGCCTACCGACTATACGGTTCAGAGTTTGCCCTACTAGCTCCCAACATGGATCATTCTCAAATCAAGATTTTGGCAGAAAATATAAAACTTTCTATCACTGAACTTGGACAGCAATATAATGTTGAGGATTTGATTCATATGGGACTTGTCCCATACAGTCGTAGCACTGAATTTAACAAGCTATCATCAGCAATGCTTGAAGCCTATGAACAAGCTAAAAACATCGGTAGTAACGCTTATTTCATCAAGGATGATATAGCAAATTCAATGAGTGATTTAGAATGGAAAGAACTAATTAACACTACGATCGATGACAATATACCGGAAATCACTTTTACAGCCGAAGCCTTTAATTACGATATTGAAACACCTCAACAAGTAATGGAAGAGGCATTTACGGTTGTCAAAGATAAAAATGGCAACTTGGTATCAACGGGTACATTCTTCTCGATGGCACAAGAATTTGATCTAGCTGAAGCTCTTGATAAATATGTAGTTAATCATGTTATTTTATTGATGGAACAATCAGAGAAGACCTCTCCTATCACTATCAATCTGGCGATGACATCCATTGTCTCACCCAGATTTAAGGACTGGTTACAAGCCAGACTGGATAATTCATTGGTTCAGGCTGGATTACTCGCATTCAGTGTTACGGCATATTCGGCTGCTAAAGACATCAATGCCTTTGCCAACTTTAGTATGTTTGTAAAATCCCTTGGGGCAACAACACTGCTTAAACGCTATTCATCCGACATTGTAGCTATTGATGTACTTAAAGACCTGCATATCGACTATCTACGATTAGCTAGAGATTTGACAACAGATATTCAAGGCAATACAAGTAAGCCACACTTCTTAGAACTGATGCATGAGGTTGCGTCATTGTTAGATATTAAAGTGATTGCTGAAGGAGTAGAAAATGATCACGATTTCGAAATTGTCAAAGCTGCTGGAATTTATGGCATAAGTCGCTAGAAGTAAAATCAATGTTTGTGTATCAATCACATCAACGCCTACTTGGTCTAATTATTTCGCTATGTATTTTTATTTCTTTGCCTCTATTGGCAGACCTAAGCATTACCGAGGAACTATTAGACAAAATAGAAGCTAAGTATAATAAATTCTCACGGCAACGCGTCACTTTATGGCAGGAACTGGTGAGTACATCTGATAATTTAACTGATATTGAGAAGTTAGAGCTTGTTAATAAATTCTTTAATTCCAATGTCTTATTTATTGATGATCAATCTTTATGGGGTAAAGAGGATTATTGGGCAACACCATTGGAAATGTTATCTATCGGTGCGGGTGATTGTGAGGATTATTCAATAGCCAAATATTTCACCCTAAAAGAACTGGGTATGGATGAAGAAAAACTTCGATTGACCTATGTAAAAGCCATCGATATTAATCAGGCACACATGGTATTGACCTATTTTGAAAATAAACGTGCCATACCATTAGTATTAGATAATTTAATTGTCGAGATCAAGCCGGCAAACCTCCGTACCGACTTAATACCTGTTTACAGTTTTAATGGTACTGGATTGTGGTTGGCCAAATCTCGCGGCGGAAGTCAACGTGTAGGTGACGCATCAAGGCTATCGTTATGGGAAGAGCTTGAAAGCAGGATGAAAAACAACATTCAGCCTTAATGTAAATCATTTTCAGTAATATAAAAAGCCCCTAATATCAGGGGCTTAATTTTCTTTTCTAACTTAACTTGTAAACTAACTGCTTAATCTATTTCCATGTGGGGACCAGTTAAGCTGTCGGTTCGTATTAGCGAGATATTGTTTGATAGTAAGCATCACTGACTGGGTAAAACTTGTGATGTCTTAACATCTGCTTTTGACTATCAAGCTGCATCTTAAATGAAAGCTTTTCACCTTCAATAGCAACAAACTGACTTTGATTAATCTGTTTCTGGGCTGTTACCTGCTTATAACGATCACTGAAGAAATTAAACTCTTGGGGACGCAACTGAGTTTTCTGTATCATCAATTGTTCTGAAAAGTTATGCTCAACACCTACTGGTGTTGTATATAGACTTTGATTAACTTTTGAATGTGCTTGTACTTGTTTGTATCGATCGCTGAAGAAATTAAACTCTTGGGGGTGTAACTGTGTTTTCTGCATCATTAACTGATCTGCAAAGCTATTTCCAACAGCAGCCTGTGCAGTCATCAATGATGCACTGATCGATAGAAAAATAGTCGATAAAATAATCTTTTTCATAAAAATACTCCAATAAAATTAAACATATAAATTTTGAATCACACGTAGTATATAAAGTATTTATTACAAAGCAACGTATCTCAAAAGAAAAAGAAAATAGTCCTGATTTGGTGGGAATGTCTTCCTGAATATGTAGGAATAAAATGCCATTTTCATCTGTAACAGCTCTTAAATGGCCCTGTTTAGACATTTTGGTTGAAGTGTAATTATTTGTATTTTTTAATTTCAAATCTTATCTAACAAAAATGATGAGATAATGTAGATAGTCTGTTTAGAAAGCAAGAAAGACTTGTTGTCAGCTATTAGGCAATTATCAATTACTTTCAATCAGTCTATACAAGACTAGCCATGTAGCTACAGGCAAAACAAACCGAACAAGAATCATTTGGATAATTGTGCCTGATAAATATAGTGACATGATATACAGCATCATTTTAGAATATACAATTATGATACATATTACCCGAACACTACCCATGATTTTTCTTGTGGCATGCTCTGACAATGCTTCTGATAGTGATACTCACAAGGCAGTTAACCCTCCCACAACTTATGTTTATGAGTGTGATCAACAACAATATAGTTTTACAGCTAGAATAGAGGGTGTGAAGGTATGGTTATTTCTACCTTATGAAACGATAAGCTTACCCCATATAGCAGCGGCCTCTGGTGCTAAATACAGTGATGGAAATTCACTGTTTTGGACCAAAGGTAATGAAGTAATGCTTGAAGTTAATTCAGTAAGCTACCATTCATGTAAAAATAACCGGTCTAGAGCTATTTGGGAGCATGCCAAACTCAATGGGGTTGATTTTAGGGCAGTTGGCAATGAACCTGGTTGGGTTTTAACCATATCTGAAGGTAACAAGGTTGTATTTAAGAGTAACTATGGACAAACAATAAACGAATTTATCATTCCCCCTCCAGTCACAGACCAAAACACACGTACAACACTTTATCAAGCTTCAGAAAAAGAACATACGATTTTGATTGCCCTTGAAGGAACACCTTGTTCGGACACAATGAGTGGCGAAAAGTTTGAAACTACTGTTTCTGTAATATTAGATGGTAAAGAATTTAATGGCTGTGGCAAAGCCTTACACTAGACTAGACTAGACTAGACTAGACAATTCAATAATCTAATCTATTAGCATTTTTTATTTTAACTTTCTAAAACGAAGTGTCATTCGATCACTTTCACCGATGGCTAAATACTGATCTCGGCCCTGCTCACCCAAACGCAGCGTTGGTGGTAAGGTCCAAACCCCTTTTGGATGTTGCTTGTCATCCAATGGATTAGCATTAATTTCTGATACTGCTTCTAATACAAAGCCTGCTTTCTGGGCTAGTATGACCACCAGATCCTGATTGAGATAACCTGACTGTTTCATTGTTTCTAAATTGGTACCAGGCTGTGCCCGATGATCCGTTATACCCAGCACGCCCCCTGGCTTTAATACGTGATAAAAAGCATTAAACATTTCGGTT
>Ga0164315_10004124_pt1 | contig 11263 bp, 5 predicted proteins | sample GuaBasSedimGuay6_FD_113737 | JGI IMG/M metagenome (GOLD analysis project Ga0164315, IMG submission 113737) | Subseafloor sediment microbial communities from Guaymas Basin, Gulf of California, Mexico - Guay6, Core 4569-2, 0-3 cm | ecosystem: Environmental > Aquatic > Marine > Hydrothermal vents >...
AATGGAAATCATCGGTATTCAAAATGAATGGCACCCTTTTCAGAGTCTCAACAGAATAGATTCGATATCCGCTGTGAAACTCAGAGAGCTGTGTGCCCAATAATCGGTTTTCGAAAAAGGTCAAAATTCTATTCCCGAGGAACTTGTACAGCGGCATGCCTCCGCGAAGGGCATCGGTCCCTGCCATCATTCGACTACCGAAAACCGCTTCCGCTTCTCGATCTGCTAGCGGCTCCAAGAGCCTTGGTAGTTCTTCCGGAGCATATTGACCGTCACCGTGAATGAGAGCAACAAAGTCAAAACCCTGTTCAATTGCGTAGAGGTACCCGATTTTCTGGTTTCCTCCATAGCCCTGGTTAAACTGGTTTTTCAGCACAGTGATCGGGAGTTCCGGGTGTTTGAGCCGGTATCCGTCACCAACCTCGAAAGTGCTGTCATGAGATCCGTCATCAACCACCAAGACCTCACACTGAAAGTTCTCAAACACCACTTTTGGAATACGGTCGAGCACCCACTCCAAGGTCTCCTCCGCATGGTACGCAACAATGAATACAAGGAGTCGATTCTTATTCATTCAACTCAAACCTCACAAACACACCTCGCCGGGGGCGCACGACCTTGGTCAGAGTAAACCCGAACTGTTTTCCAAGCTCCTCGAGTCGAAGAGGATCACTTTCTCTCCTCTGCCGAGGCCTCAACGCGCTGCCCCTTGGCACTCGGTCACGGTGGTAAATATCAACCTGATCATGCCCAAATTCTTCCATGGCTGAACGTAGATCCCTATACACCTTTGCACGATCCGGATGGGCTTGCCACCTCCGGTCGCGAAGAATAACGAACTCTCTGTCGCCCTTCTGTACTCTGATCTGGTCGATCCTATTGTCCTCGGTGGTCTTTTCAAAATTCCATGTCGCCCGGTGTTCATTGGTGAAAAAATGAATCAGACTGTACTGATCGAGATAGACACATGAGGAGTCCGGGAATTCATCCTTGAACATCTGATGTGCCTGAATACCAAGCTCATCGCGTGGGATCTTGAGAGTCAACCACTGGTAGCCTGTTGAAAAGATCAAGACCGCAAGAAAGAGACCCTGCACAACCACTCGACCAGGGCGAGACGAAAGACGAATCAGGCAGCGATCGTAGAACAGGAAGAACGACACCAGTGCGACAAGATATACGAGGTACTGGTGCCTGAGCGGCCCTCCGAAAGGGTATCGACCTTGGATCGACACCACAAGGAGTACACATACCAGCACCACTGTCACGATTGGAACCACTGCCGCCCTGGCATCGCCTTCTTTCCTTAGGAACCGAAAGAGCACGGCAAGGCCAACGACCAAGACCACAACCGCGAAAACCTGAATGACTTCAGGGGTCCTCAATAGATTGATCGGAACAAAAAGGTTGATTTCATCCACCAACACTCGCCAGACGTAGGCCCACAAGCCCTCGCCTGACTCATAATAGAACCGACTTAAATACACATACTTTGCTGACCCACCCAATTTTCGGATATGAAAATAATATTCTTCGATTGCTACGGCTGCCGGCACGCCCAGCATGATCAGATAGGTTGTCAGACTCCCTTTCCAACCCCTGAGAGTCTTCGCGCGATAGTCCGCATCACCCACCATAAGCACGAGTGGAACAACTGCGAAAACCGGGATGATAAACATCAAGGAGTAGTGACTCACCACCCCCAAGACCAATCCTGCACCACAGAAAAACCGTGACCGCAGCCGGTTTGAGCCCGGCTCAATCACATCGAGAAAGAAATAGAGTGAAAAAAGGAAGAATACGCCGGCAAGCATATAACTTCGAACTTCATTCGCGATGATGACCGTCGTGGTTGAGGTCGCAAAAACCATGGCGGCGAGGATTGGCGTCATCCGTTCGCGACAGATTTTTTGCACAATCAGGCCGATGAGAAAAACAGAGAATACTCCGCTGAGAATCGAAACTGAGCGGTAGGCCAGTCGGCTGAATCCAAGGCAAAAGGACCCAAACTTCAAGAAGACAAAAAAGAGGAACGGGTGGGCGTTGGCATAGACCTCACGCCAGAACATTGACCAGTCGGAGGTCCGTGCAATGAATACGTGCCACCACCCGTCATATTCAATTCGGGCAATCGAACCGAAGTACAGCATCAATACACCGGCAGCTATCGATATCAACACCAACAGGTTCCGAAGCCACCGCGGAGGAGCGACCTCGTAATCCCTTTTCGGCGCGCCAGTCGAATCCTCGGGTTTCACACTGGAATCCACGACTCGATTCTTCTTACCAGCAAACACCATCAATATTCACGTACTCCCGATCATTCCGAAGCAGGCTCGAGGTAGCCCAATTCCCTCAGGGCCTCGATCTGCTCAGGTGTCAATTCCGTCCTGGTGGCAGGGGAAAAGAGGCCTCGCAACTGATACGCCTTCTGGAATCGGTCCTCCAGGATCTTCTTCAGCCGAGCGAGGTCTTTCGGCTCTTGTGTCGCGAGATTCTGTGTCTCGCCCGGATCAAGCTTGAGGTCGTAGAGCCGTGGTTCTCCATGCCCCAGAATGATCTTGAGCCCTTCGGGAGTAATCAACGTCCGCTCACCGGCCCATTCGCTCGAAACGGCCTGCTCTTGCACAGGCTCGTTCGAAAGAATCGACCCAGCGTGGCTCAGGCCAACCCAACTCGGCCCGCGTTCTACGCCAACCAGGTCTGCGACCGTTGGTCCGATATCCGCCATTTGAACCCAGGGACTGACCCGCTTTGGCACGACCCCGGGAATCCTGAATATCATCGGCACCAAGATATTCTCCTGGAATACTCCACGATGTTCAAACAGCTCGTGCTCCCAGAATGCCTCTCCATGATCGGCTGTCACTACGATGATGGTTTCATCGGCCAACCCAGAGGTCTCGAAATACTCCATCAGCCGCGCAAACTGCGTGTCCCAATACTCGACCTCTCCGTCGTACAGTGCCAGGAGCTTGCCCACGTCATCATCCGTCGGTGCGGGACTCCCCTCTTCATTGAAGGCGACGACCGGACCGTGATTGCCGTCCAAGGAACTTTCGAATCCGCTGCTGTACTTGCTGTAGAAGGGTTCAGGAGCAATGTATGACGTATGTGGATCCATATAGTGGAGATACAGGAAGAATGGACGTTCTTCGGTCTCCCGGCTTTTGAGCCATTGAACTGCCGCATCAGTCAGGTGAGCCCCCGTCTCGAGCCGATCCTTGGGTTTTTCCGCCACAAAATGAAAATACTCAAAGCCCTGCTCAAAACCCCGACCGGCGTTGATCACATCCGACTTGAGGATTGCGGCCGTCGAATACCCAGCGGCCGAGAACTGCTCGGCAAGCGTTTGGTGGTCCATGGACATTGCATCCATCATGACAGCCTCGCCCCCTTCGGATTCCCCTTCCAGGTGCACCTTTGGGTCGATGAACCGCAGCACACCGTGGGTCTGAGGGTAGACCCCGGTAAAAAGCGTCGCAACCGAGGGCACGGTCCAGCCGCACTGGCTGACGGCATTTTCGAATACAACCGATTCCGCTGCGAACCGATCGAGTTCGGGTGTCGTCGACCGCTCAACAAACCCATAAGGACCCAGCCTATCGGCTCTCATGGCATCAACCAATACGATGACGACGTTGAGTTTGGGACTGACAACTTCAGGTGTTTTTCGGCACCCACCCAGCACGACCGAAGTCAAACCCAGGATTATTCCAACGTATCGCATCACTGACCTGTTCATGAATATCGTCTCTCCAAATCAATCTATTGAATGTAGCCGAGGGCCCGCAACTGTTCCTCAAGCTCCGGGTCGACCGTTTCCGGGGAAATTCCCGACCCCCGTATTGAACCCACCCAGTAGGCTTCTGCGGTGACCATGTGTGCTCCTTCTCCAACAGTTACAGCCCGTCGTTGGCCATCCTCAAGACCCTGAAACTCCAGAGTCGCCGGCGATTCTCCCTCAGTCCCGCCAACCGGACCGCCAGACGGCGTCACCCACATATCGAGCTTCCCGTCGGCATTCCCCAGACCTTCGATCCAAATGACACTCGACTGCCGCCCCTCAAGCCGACACATAATCCGGTTGCGGCCGGCCGTTTCCCACAGCACGTCGTGATGCGCTGCCTTGACCTTTGAAGGGGGAAGAACCAGCCCTTGCTTCCCTTCCGCGAAAATCTGAACCTCTTCGGCGCCTGGATTTCGAAACTCGATTCGCAGACCAGGCGCCCTACCCTCGAGTTCCTCACGAGCCAATTTCCGCAAGCGCCGCCCAGTCCGAGAATCCACGGAAATGGTGGTCTCCTCGACCGGATCCTCGGAGAGATCATACAGAGCTTCGCCTTCCACGCGCCCAGGCCAGGGCACATTCTGAAAGATGTATTTCCTTCCCCCGCCCCCTGGTTCCCTCAGAGAGATTCCGCGGTTCGAAAGCGCCGCATAAGACAGCGCCGGCCTCCCCGTTTCTCCATCACCTTCGATCAAGGGGATCAGAGAGGAGCCGTTCAAGTCCCCCGGAGGTTCGATCCCGACGACGTCGAGCAGAGTGGGCACAATATCGATCAGTTGCACCTGTTGGGCCATCCGAGATCCAGCACCACTCCCACCAGGCAATGACACCAGAAGCGGCACCAAAAGGTCATGGTCAAAAAGTGAGGTATGGCCCGCTAGTTGATGCTCCCCGAGGGCTTCGCCGTGGTCAGAGGTCACAATCACGACCGTGTTGTCGTCGAGTGCGCCGAGCAGGCGGCCCAAGCCATCATCCATGTATGCCACTCCACTGTCGTAATAGTCTCGCACGAGTTGCATGTCATCCCATGACACCTCGGACTCACCACTGCCTTGAGATTGCCTGAAAAACCGGTTTCGATTGAGATACCCGTCTTTCTTCCGAGCGGCACTTGACCGAGTATGGATATTGACCAGATCCGGATCTGGAGGGCCGCCGGTGAGTTGGGAAAAAAATGGTTCGTAGGCCCGGTAGGGGTCATGAACCGCATACGTGTGAAAGAACAGGAAAAAGGGCCGCCGCCGGCCTTCCTCTCGCATCCAGGCATCAGCCCAGCTCAGTTCCCGGTCAAGCTCATCGACCAGTGCGCCACCGATTGACGTGTAGACATCGAACCCCTGAGACAAACCATATCGAGGGTGAAGGTAGGAACCGCCCGTCACTGCGGCGGTGAAATATCCCTTTTGCCTCAGGATTTCGGCGAACATCGTCAGTGAATCAGGAACCGGCGCCGGATGATTGACACCATGACCCAGGCAATCCAGTCCGGAGAGCAACGAGGTGTGTGACGGCAGGGTCCATGGAGATGGCGCCACCACAGTTTCGAATACAATCGCATGATTCTTGGCCCACCGGTCGAGTTGGGGAGACGTCCTTCTCTCATACCCGTACAGGGAAAGGTGATCCGCTCGCAGAGTATCGACAGAGACCAAGACAATGTTCGGGAGCGTTATCCGATCATTCCAGGAAATCAGCTCTGGATTTGACCACGCCGGAAACCCCCGGATCGGCTCAAACTCCGCATCACCGAACACCTCAAACTCCAGAAGAAGACTTTGCTGTTTCTCTATTCCGAGATCCACTTCGCCTCGATGCCACTCGCCGGTTCGGCCGCTCTGCCCCGATATCACCCGGTCCTCAAAGATCGCCCTGCCGGACTCTCCTCCCTCGGGAGTGGAGACGGTGATCCGAAATTGAGCCGGCGACGTGGCGCCATCAGGCAAACCGTATCCAAAAATGAGGCGATCGCCTGGACTTGCATCGATGACAATCTCACGAGGTTTCTCCGGAATTCCAAGAATTGCAGTCCGAAATTCGTCTCCCAGTCCGATGATCCAGCTTTGGTCAATAGCCTTGGCCACGTGGGCCGGATCCAAGTCCATTGAGAGGAGACGTGTCGTTACCAAACGTACCGCCCCGCCCGGGCGTACTCCAGTCTCGACCCTGATCCGGGTGATCCTGCCCTGCCACGTTGCCTCAGCCCCCACCAAAAAATGATAGGTCTTCACCTGTTGGCCGACTCCTTCACGCTGGCCCAGCTTGAGGGAACGACCTTTGTTGAATGGTTGCTCGGGTCCTGCCCACGACAAGCGGATCCAACCCCCGGGGGGCACACCCGCCATGATGACTTCTATTGCACCGAGGGAGGCCGCCTCGAGGTCACATTTTCTGGCAATCTGGATTCGGTCCTGTTTTTTCCACGCCCTGAGAGACAGCCCATCCTGCCCCTGCTCCACCTTACGAAAACTACCGACGGGGTCCCAGCCCGACATGGTCGTCTCATTGACGGGCCATTCCACCGCCAGTCTTTTTGTCAGTAAAAGGTCGGGGGAAAAAACCACAGTAGCGGACGGAACAAGGCGCCTGGTCGCTTCCCAACCCTGTTGTTCGACAGGATGGATCGCAGGGGCTCCGTTGTGGCCCTTCCCGCAACCGGCCATCAACACTGCCATTCCGATAATCATGCAGGCCCGTCGAGCACCTGCAATGCGGGGAAATACACTGACGACACCCAGCTTCCGAGTGTCCCAGAAATCAATCTCAAAACTCAATATTCTCAGAATATTTCTCCCAATTCACCGGCCGAACGCAGCGGCCAAATGATAGCACCCTGTCTCCTAAGAGATAGTGGCATAATACGCACCGACGATGATGACGAACCATACCAATCCCGACTTTCTTTCGAACCATGAGTCGCCTGCTGCCGCACACGACAAAAGTGCGACATTGCAAAAGCAGATTGTGGACCTCGAAAATGAACGCAATCAATACATTGCGGAACTTCAGCGCAACAACGACCAACTCAACGCAATCCATTCCTCGAGGATGTGGCGGGTGTGGATGTTCACAATCGACCTGCGTAGAGGTTTCGGACGTCCTCTCGCCTGGATGTGGCGAGCTGTCACAGGAACTCTTGAGTGTATTGGACGGGCCACTGCCTCCATTTTCCTGCTGCCCTGGCGGATCTGGAAAACTTCACTCAAACTCCAAAAGGGCCTGGGGTACTGCGTGCTCGCCCTCCGAGTCCCCACCCAACGCCTGCTGGCTGCCATACGCCGTCCTGGGCCGCTCGCAGCACCACAACCGGACCATGCAAAACCGAACTTCTCGAGCCGACCCCGTATCCTCTTGGTTTCACCGTACAAACTCTGGCCCGCGGACCACGGTGGGGGGGTGCGTTGCTTCAACCTTGTGCGCCGCCTCTCCGAACACTGCGATCTGCACCTCCTGATCTTCAACCAGGAGGGGGAGGACGAAGCGCAACGCGAGGCCCTGTCTCCATACTGTTCATCCGTATCATTTCACCACTGGAAGCCACGGTATTGCCCTGATCGGTGGGGCATCGTGCCGCCCAACGCCCAGCTCTTTCAGTCACGAAATGCAGCCCAGCGCATCAGGGACATCGCCCTCACAGAGGCCATAGACATCGTACAGCTCGAGTACACGGAGCTCGGCCAGTACATCGATGCCGTACCGGACGGCATTCCTGTCATTCTCACCGAGCACGACATCGCGTTTCGCTCGCAGCTCCGCCGTCGCCAACTCCACTTTCATCGCCGCTTCCCGGAGGGCAACGCCTTTGGAGAGAGTCAAGCCGACTGGAGACGCCTCGTTGCTTATGAACTCAAGTGGAACAGGCGAGCCGATCAGATTCATACGATGTCCGTTGACGACGGCCAGTTTCTCTCGCGGTATCTCAGAGACAAAACCACCCGCATCAGGGTCGCCCCAAACGGCGTCGACACAAGAGCCTTCAATCCCCCGGCCGGCCAGATCAAACGGCACGATGTGCTCTACGTTGGAAACTTCCAAAATCTCCCAAATGTCGACGCCCTCGAATACCTCTTGACCGACATCTGGCCGTTGTTGCGCCTTCAACTTCCAGACGCCAGACTGATAATTGTCGGCGCCAACCCGACCGAACGGGTCTTCCGGTTTCACGGCAAGCATGGCGTCGATGTGGTCGGTCGTGTGCCGAGCATTGAGGGCTACTACCACCGGCACCAGGTGCTGGCGGTGCCGATTCGAGCAGGCTCCGGCACTCGCCTCAAGATCATGGAGGCCTTCGCGGCGGGAATTCCAGTGGTCTCCACAACCCTTGGAGCCGAGGGCATCGCCTACAACGACGGTGAGCACCTCGTGATTGCCGACGGAGCGGTGGACTTTGCCCGAGCCCTGGCCCGGGTCCTCGAAGACGACGATCTTGCCGACTCCCTGTCGCGATCCGGCCTCGACCTGGCCCGCTCCCTCTACGACTGGGATCTGGTGGAAACCGAGATCCTGCACGGTTACCGCGATCTCATTGAAAGTCGTTCACAAGACCCCAGCCGGCCTCCACTGGACCGCCAGGGCGTCGAACTCCACAACCCAAAACCTGATGCTTCACCCGACGTTTCGGTCATCATCCCAACCCTCAACGGCGGCTCGCAACTCGCGGCAACTCTTGCGGCCTTGAAAAACCAAGAAACCGACATCGAATTTGAAGTTCTCTGTATCGACTCACAATCGGATGAAGATACGTTGGCCATCATGCAGGACAACGGCGCCCGCATCATCGGAATCGAACGAAAGCACTTTAACCATGGATTGACCCGGGACCTCGGTGTGCGCCACGCACGAGGCCGGGTGATCGCCTTCATCAACCAAGATGCCACACCATCAGGTTCTGGCTGGCTGGACGATCTGTGTCGTCCACTGCTTGAGGGCGACCCTACGTTGGGCGCCATCCAGGGGAGTATTCGCGAGGTCGATGACCTTGAGCAACGGTTCTTCTGGGACTCCTGTGGAAGCCGTTTCTATTTTACGCGCGAGTCCGGCACCTGGATAAACGACCACCATGGAATCGGCTTTTCGACGGTCAATTGTGCAATACGCCGGTCCGTTCTCGATCGAATTCCCTTCGGCTACGCCCCGATGATGGAGGACAAAAAGTGGCAGCAGGCGGCAACCGACCAAGGATATCGAATCGAGGAGCGGCACTCAGCCTGTGTGTATCACACTCACGACTATGACCTCCGCGCCTTGGTGAAACGCTGCATTTCCGAGGGTTTTGGGTGGTCTTTTATCGGGATCCAATACAGCTTCGGAGCGATGCTCAAGGATCTCTGGTCTCCCCATCTATGGCGCGAACTCATTCGAGGAACTGGGGAGAGACGTGCGCACACCGGAGCTGAGATCACCTTCCCATGGGTGCGACCGCTCGCCCTTTATTGGGGTAACCGCTTTCAGAAAAAGGTCCTGCATTAGGAAATTAGGCGTGGGCCGCAGTCTGAAAATTTCTATGAGGCTTTCTTGACTACGAAGTCCAGGTGCCCACCGTCATTGACAAAATACTCGTCCAAGAAAACAAAATCCAGCTCTTCGATGACCGTTCGAATCATCGGAGCATCATTCCAAGTCATATAGCCACGGCACTTCACAGGGTCCGGATTCTTGAGGTATTCCGCAGCAAAATAACGAAATAGATCTACTGTCTTCTCTCCAACGGTAGCTCCTGAAAAGTAAAACAACCCACCGGGTTTCAGCACCAGTTGGATTGTTCTGAGATAATGGAATATGTCGTAAATATTAAAATGAATGAACACGTTCATGGAGAAGCCAAAGTCGTAATAACTCTGCGGCAAAGACTCGAGGTAATCATCGCCTATCAGGCGAAAATTGACGTTTCCGAGACCTGAACAAGTTTCTTCAGCCTTTTTGAGAAATGTCCGACTGATATCTGTGCAATCCACGGAGAGACAATGCGGTGACAGATACCGGGCCACAATTCCCTCGCCACTGCCGACCTCAAAACCTCGTTGCGTTCCGTCGAGACCAGCGAGTTGAACCAGATATTCCGCCTTTTGCTTTCTCGTGAGCAGGTATTCCTCACGGGGCGTCGACCCTGCAAGTGCCAGCTGCATATTCTTCTCTGAGTTATGTTCCCAAACGTCTCGACTGTCCATTATTTCCTCCGCTGCCTGTCTCGGCGTATTTCGGTGCATGGAAATGAGAAAATTGTAGGTGAGCCAAAAAATACATGGGAAAAAGTTTCTCCCTTTCACCCACCGTCAATCTACCATGAATGAAGCCGGCCTGGGCCGCTCATCTTACCGCCCTACTCACCGGTTTTCGTCGCCCCCGCAGCCCGTGGTGGGCATGTCAATCGTCCCTTGACGGGTCCCCATGCTGGGTCGTTGCCATCGGGTCTTTCCACAGATGAATGAGATGGTGACCCCTGAGGTTGAATTCCTCCCTGTCGGGAAATCGATGGCCGGTCATTTCGACAAATTCAACGGCATCAAAAACCTGATCGCCAGTTATTGAAATGTTGATCATCGCTGTTTCGTCCATGAGGATCCAGACGCCCTGGAACTTCTTCCGGATCTTTGGGCCGGACCCAAACTCCCCGGAATGATCGGCTCGTTTGGTGTCACCGACCTCTGCCTTGATGATGGGCTTGCCGAGATAGAACCTGGCCATGTTGGCCATGTTGCGTTTGCCGATGATGACAACGCGCTCATCCCCACTGCCAAGATCGTTGATCATGGCCGCTGTCCTTCGAGCAACATCCCCACTCTCCTGGTGAAGATAAAAAAACGTTGCAGTAACAAGGGCGAGTAACAAAGACACCGCAACAACTCTGGGAAACAACCGCAATCGCAGACAACCCGCAGCCATGACTATGACCATGCAGGCAGCGGAGATGATGAAGTAACGAGGAACCCAGGCGAGGTTTCCCCAACCAAGGAGACCGGCTACAAGCCCGACGACGATTGAACCAATCCCTGCGACGACAATCAGCGACCCCTCGCCTTCGGCAGATCCCAGATCTTGCCGAATCAACCTGATGGAACCAATCGTCGCCGGCACAAGCACGATCAAGGACAAGAGAGCGGTCCCAAGGCCAACACGAGGTAATGCAAATGGTTCGATCCCGAAAAACAGCCTCCCTGGAAGCGCAATCACCGAATCGAGCGCCAAGGGCGGTATCCAAGGCAGGAGGCTCAACTCCCCAGCTCTTTCAGGAACAAAATAAAAGGTGAAGAGGACCCAAATCGAGGACACAATAGCCCCGATCAGCCCTCCGGCAACCATCACGAAACGCGGTTTGGGCCTGACGACCAGCCACAGAATCTCGGCAAGGAAGACAAACCAATAGACATGACTCGTCAAGAGACCCGAAAGAGTCACGACCCCGAATATCACTCCTCGACGTCCTTTGACCGATCCGTTCCCCTCGGCTAATACCAGAAGAGACATCAATCCGAAGAC
>Ga0164315_10004126_pt1 | contig 11261 bp, 11 predicted proteins | sample GuaBasSedimGuay6_FD_113737 | JGI IMG/M metagenome (GOLD analysis project Ga0164315, IMG submission 113737) | Subseafloor sediment microbial communities from Guaymas Basin, Gulf of California, Mexico - Guay6, Core 4569-2, 0-3 cm | ecosystem: Environmental > Aquatic > Marine > Hydrothermal vents...
CATCGTCGGAATGGCCGTCCAGTGCAAAACGACCATCCTGGGCGTGATTGTGGGTTCGCTCGGCTCCAGACCGTATCTGTCTTTAAGATATTGCAACGATAGTTGCCGTCTTGTGTCGTCAAATATTATTGGTTTGCTTATCGCCCCCGGCATCGTCGAAAATGTTGCCGTCTCGCTGTCTGTAGTTGCAGTATCGGTACAGCCTGCCAACAAAAAAACTGTTATTGCCGCTACAAATTGCAAGCGTGTATTTGTCACTATTTTCACCTGTCAGTAAGGAGGACACAGAGTCGGTCGTCGCCTGTTCGTCCACATCATAGCCCGGGTATAGCCGATCGCCAAACGTCGCCTGATCCTTTGTCGGGCTACGATGCCGAACTTTCCTTTTCTGTATTCCGCCGGCCTGCATGGCCCTTGTTTCTGCCCGATTCTGCGTCCAGCAGAATCAACGCAACAACGATAAAGGAGGGGATGGTCGCAAAAGTATCCACATGAAAAAATGGTAGCTTCTTGAGACCGACCCATTTCCATTGTCTTGTTCATTAACTGCGGCTTCCACGTCGGTGACGCCCGCGACCACCGCCGCCGCCATTTTGGCGTCGTGCGCAACGCTCAAACGCCTGCAGATGACGTTGTTGTGAAGCTTCCTGGAGATTGTGCAACACGGCAAGTATATCCGGGCGCTCGGTTGACTGAATTAACCGCTCGTACATTTCACCATTGGCGATTTCGGCAGCGACTCCTGCTGCGCAGGCCTCTTGCAAGCTCTTGTAGTGTGTGACCTTTCCTGGCCAGGGATTTTTGGGTACTGACAACCCGTAGCGTGCGAATAACTCAAGCAGCGCCTCTATATGCCGGCCCTCCGCAGCGCGGATGTTGCTAAACGGCCGCACCTCGCCGAAGTCGGTAATTACCTGATCATAAGTCGACCAGGCGAGGTACTCATCGTCGAGTGCTTCGTGGAGTACACGGCTTTCCATTTCATTCAGCGCGTTCATTTTATCGCCATTTTCGCGAACAGCAGCAGAGCAAGGCCAAGCACGAACGCCAGCAGATTGACGATGTTAGCCCTGAGAATGTGATGCTTGTTCACCTCCGGGACCAGGTCCGAGGCACCGATGTACAGAAAATTGCCAGCCGCAAAAGGAATGAGCCAACTCACATCCATTTGAAACGACAAGCCGTAGGCTAACAATCCACCCAGCAGGAAAGTAAGCCCTGACAAGACATTGAAGATCAGTGCGCGTCTTTTCGACCAGCCGCCGTGAACTAACACGCCGAAGTCACCGAGTTCCTGCGGCACTTCGTGTGCCGCTGCAGCCAGCCAGCTGGTTATGCCCAAACGAACGTCGATCAGGAACGTCCCGGCAATAGCCATGCCTCCGAGGAAATTGTGTAAGCCATCACCGATCAGGACAAGGTACGTTAGCGGCTGCCTGCACTCGCTTTGAGCGCGATGACAATGGTGCCAATGCAGGACCTGTTCCAGCACAAAAAACATAGTAAAACCCGCGACGATGGCGATGCCCACATTGAGAACATTGGCTGTTGCGTCAATGGCTGCCGGAATCATGTGAAAAAAAGCACCACCAATCAGGGAGCCGGCTGCAAAAGCCACGAGTGGCAACAACAGGCGATCCAGTGTCGCCGGCTTCAGGATGAGTGTGACAGAACCAATCATGGCGATGGCGCTCATCAGTACACCACCGAGAATTATCCAGGCGAGCGTGCTCATTCAGATCTCATAGGCTACCCATCCAGCCTCAACTGGCGATAGCACCTTCCCGCACGATCGTTGCGTCGCCACTATTGTTCATTGCACGACCTCCCGATGTCTGATCAATTTATTATTATGCAGCGGAAGTCGGCGTTCTATAGGGAATTGCCACACGCCAACAACACTTGTTGGCGAATTTTTGTATGCCAGTCAGACCGTGCTACTGCGCTCTGTTGCACCGTTGATTACTTGTGGTTTAGGCGTGCTTGCCGGATTCCCAACCCATCGGACCGATCGATTTCGCGGCGGCTTCTGCAGCGACATCCTCAACCTGCGTCGCGAGGGTCTCGTTCCAGCAATTGAGCCAGCCGAACAGGCAGATGCAGGCGACGATCTCGATAATTTCACCCTCATCAAAATACTTCTTTAGTTCCTCGATGTCCTCGGCCTCGACCTCATTTGGCAAAGAGCCGGCCTTGAATGCCACGCGAACAGCGGCGCGCTCGGCATCGGTGAACAGATCGCTTTCCTCAAAATTCCACAGCGCCTGGATTTTCTCATCCGATGCACCAAACCGGCTCGACAGGTTGGCCATGTGCGACTGGCAATAGCGACAACCGGACGCAACACTACGCACCAACGTAATCAGCATCTTTAGTTCACCATCCACGGTGCCGGAATACATAACGGCATTGTTGAGGGCCGTGTAGGCCTTGAGGATTTCCGGTCGGCGCGCCATGGTGCGGGCCGCATTCACGACGAATCCGCGTTTCTTGATACCGGCCTCCCACATTGCCAGGATTTCCGGGTCATCCACCTCATCGAGGTCAAGCGGTCGCAAGTGTGTCATTTCATCAGTCTCTGGTTATTTTTTGGTCTGGTTTTGCAGTATGCAGCCCGATTATGACTGCTGTCGACGCTCTGGCCGGGCGTTGTATCCTTATGCGTGACAGCTATTTTCAGCAGGCATTAGTCACGCTTTCGCTACGTGCATGGCATGTAATAATAAGTCATGAGACAGTCCATCAGTTGCGGAACTCCGGATATGAGACAACTTGTTTACATCGTGTTCCTGTCAGTGTCATGCATGCTGCCGACTACGGGTCAGGCGCATCACTCTTTTGCTGCCGAATATGACATTGACAACTACATAACACTACAGGGCACGATTTCCGAAGTACGATTTCGCAATCCGCATGTGCAGATTCTTCTCGATGTTGATGACAACGGTGAAGTAACACGCTGGAATGTTGCCGGGCAGAGTGTTGCGGCTTTGCGCCGACGTGGGATTGTTGCTGACATCATCGCGATCGGTGACGAAGTAACATTTAGTGGACATGCCGGGCGCGATGGCGCCAGGAAACTGTACCTCGATGTGTTGGTTACAGCGGCCGGTGTGCGCTATTCGGTATTTGGCGATGACACCAAGCGTGCGGCCGCAGCGGTTGCGACCGAGGCGGTCAGTCTTGCCGATTCGTCTATCGCAACTGCTCTGCCAGGTCACTGGGCCTTCGACGTTGACAAGACCTTGCCAGGTGCTCCGTTGCACCTCGAGTTTGTGGCTGATGGCGATGAACTCCACGCGATTTTCGACAATGAGTTGATCGACGCCGTTGTCGGCGAAGATTCCTTCACCATGGTTCTGGAGCGTGAAAACCTGGCGGGATTTCCAGCAAAGTTGCAGCTAAACGGAAAAATTGTCGATGGTTCGATTGTCGGCACCGTCGATATGATTGCCGGGTATACAAATTTCCCCAACCTGGACGCGAAGACTTTTTCGGCAGTGCGGACATCCAGCGAAGAATGGCAGGCCGGGTCCGGGGAGCAGATGAGCCCGGTTGATTTTACCGGCGTCTGGTCACGCAAGATTGGTCTCGGACCGATAGGCAGAACCAACCCGCATCTGAACGAGACAGGTAAGGCGCGCCACAGCGAATATCAGAAAGGACTCTATGATCCAACTTTGCGCTGCAAGCCGGCCGGTCCAATGCGTAAATATGCCCAACCCGGAAACATTGAAATCCTGGCAACGACGAACCGCCTGACTATGTTGTATGCCAATAGCAGCGCAATCAGGAGATTCTGGTTTGACAGGGAGCAGCACAATCCGGATCGCCCACACGATGTCATGGGTGAGTCGCTGGCAACCTGGGATGGATCGACGCTGGTCATTGAAACACGAAGCCTCGCAGAAGCAGTGTTGACGCACAATGCAGAACCCATTTCCGATGAAGCGCGTGTCGTGGAACGAATCTGGCTGGATGATTCCGGCGACCTGATCATGGAAGCGACGCTGCACGATCCGAAATACTACGCGCGACCTGTTGTCAGGCGGGTGCAAATGAAACGCTCGGACGATCAGGACATGATCTATTCACCGTGCGATCCGGATTCATTTTATCGCAGCCTGCAACTCGACGATGCGCTCGAGAGCTATTACGAGCACCAGCCAGAGACGGCTCCGGCAAAAAAATAACTATTATCTTCTCATTCCTGATGCCGAAGACTTAACTGGTATCATTATAAAAAAATCCTAAAGGGGACACCAAATGGCTGACTTCGGGCTAATTATCAACGGCGAGAAAATTGCGACGACTGAATCATTCGGTGTGATCAATCCAGCGACCGAAGAGATTGTCGGCCAGTGTCCAATCGCGACCAAAGATCAGCTCGACGACGCTGTGAACGCAGCAGCTGAGGCATTTAAATCGTGGTCCAAGGTTTCCGACGAGGACCGCGCCGCGGCTTGCGGAAAAATTGCCGAAGCGATCGGCAAGCATGCGGAGGAGCTTGCGACGTTGCTGACGCAGGAGCAGGGTAAGCCCCTGAGTGGTGCAAAATTTGAGATCGGTGGTGCCGGTGCCTGGGCGGGCTTCACGGGTAGCTTGTCGCTACCGGATAAAGTCATTCAGGACGATGACAAAGCCCGCATTGTGCAAACCCGCAAGCCGGTTGGCGTTGTCGGCTCGATCACGCCATGGAATTTCCCGCTCATGATCGGTATCTGGCATGTCGTGCCTGCTATTCGCACTGGCAATACCGCGGTCATCAAGCCATCGCCATATACGCCACTGAGCACCTTGCGAATGGTGGAAATCATCAACGAGGTCCTGCTGCCCGGTGTATTGAACTGCGTGGCTGGCAACGATGAACTCGGACAATGGATGACCAGTCACCCTGGCATTCAAAAAATCATCTTCACCGGTTCTATTCCAACGGGCAAGAAAGTCATGAGCAGCTCCGCGGATACTCTGAAGCGCCTCACGCTCGAGCTCGGTGGCAACGATGCTGGCGTCGTTCTCGATGACGCCGATCCGGCGACGATCGCTCCAGGAATTATCGGCGGTGCATTCATGAATAATGGCCAGGTCTGCGCGGCGCTGAAGCGACTTTACGTTCCGGAATCAATTTACGACGAGCTTTGCGAGCAACTGGTGGAAGCCGCAAAAGGCGTAACGATGGGCAATGGCCTGGACGAAGGCGTTGATCAGGGACCGTTGGCTAACAAGATGCAGTACGAAAAAGTTCTTGGTTTGCTCGATGACGCGAAAGCCAATGGTGGACGTGTGCTGTGCGGTGGGGAGCCGCCGGACGGGCCTGGCTACTTCCTTCCATATACTCTCGTCGCCGACGTGACCGACGGTATGCGTATCGTTGATGAGGAACAGTTCGGTCCGTTGTTGCCAATCATCAAATATACGAACCTCGACGACGCCATCAGCAGTGCCAACGGACTGGAAGTGGGTCTGGGCGGATCAGTCTGGTCGTCCGATGCAGAACGTGGGAGTGCTGTCGCCGCGCAACTGGAATGTGGCACGGTATGGGTCAATCAGCACGGTGGCATCGCACCCAATATCCCGTTCGGCGGCGTGAAGTGCTCCGGGATCGGCGTGGAGTTTGGGGAAGAGGGCCTCGCGGAGTACACCACTATCCAGATAGTGAATGTAAACAAGAGCGCCGCTGCGTGAAAAACCTGTTTGCCCGCATCGGCCCGGGAATGATGCTGGCCGCGGTCGCGGTCGGCGTATCACACCTGGTTCAATCAACGCGTGCGGGTGCCGATTACGGTTTGTCGCTGATCTGGCTAATCGTAGTGATCGTTATTTTGAAGTATCCGGCGTTCAGGTTTGCGGTCGACTATTCCAGCGCAACCGGACGCAGCCTGGTGACGGGCTATGCGAACGTCAGTAAATTCGCGCTTGGCTGGCTCGCGGTGGCTTTTTTCGTTGACATGTTCATTGCCTCAGGTGCGGTGTCGCTGGTCACCGCTGGCTTGTTCATAAGTATCTTTAATTTGCCATTCAGTGGACCGGTCGTAGCGATCGCAATACTGGTTATTTCTGCTGCGATATTGTTGAACGGGCACTATGTGAAAGCAGAGCGAATCGTCAAAGTTTTTGTATTGGCATTTTCTTTGCTCGCGGTCACAGCGATGTTATTCGCAGTGCCCCTCCTCGGTAGTGACGGCAGAGATCTCTTCGCTCAATTGACGCCGAGCCGATCGTTAGCAGTTTTCGTTATTGCAGTAGCCGGTTGGATGCCGATGCCGATGACCGGATCGATCTTTCACTCCATGTGGGTTTGCGAAAGGCGCAGGAGCGGAGACACAGGGTTTGACTATCAACGATCCCTCAGTGACCTGCGTATTGGTTATAGCCTCGCACTGATACTCGCCATCTGTTTCGTGGTTATGGGCACGGCCGTACTATTCCAGACCGATCGTGTAGTGCCGGCTAACGCAGGCGCATTCGCGACTGAATTACTGTCTATTTTTACTACTGTAATCGGTAACTGGTCCTATCCGATAATTGCTGCAGCAGCATTAGCGGTCATGTGGTCAACGCAAATTGCATTGCTCGACGCGCTGCCTCGTGTGAGTGAAAGACTGTTTGGCGTCATGACCGGGCGATCGGACGACAAACCAACACTCTATACGCAATTCCTGATCCTTCAGGTCGTCGGTGTTTCGATAATATTATTATTCCTGATGAGTGGCTTCGGAACTTTTATCAATTTTGCGACCAGTACCGGTTTTATCGCTGGCCCAGCGATTGCCTATTACAATTATCGGGCGGTGACTTCGTCAGAGGTCAGCGCCGAATTCCGACCAAACCAGACACTGATCATCTGGAGTTGGCTCAGCATCATTTCATTAACAGCGTTTGCTGTTGTCTATATTTACCTGCGAGTTACCTGATTCAATGAGTAATACTGAAACCATGACCGGCGGCGAAGCCATGATTCGCGCCGCAGTCGCTAATGGCATTGACACGATATTCGGCCTGCCAGGCGCACAAATCTACCCAATGTTCGACGCGATCTACCGCTCGCCAGACATCAACGCCATTTTCAGTCGTCACGAGCAGGGCGCTGCCTACATGGCCTTCGGCTACGCTGCAGCAACCGGAAAACCCGGTGCATTCGCAGTTGTGCCAGGACCAGGAGTTCTGAATGCAACCGCAGCATTGTGTACTGCAGCTGGCTGCAACAAACCGGTCCTGTGCCTGACCGGCCAGATCATGTCGGAGTTTCTGGGCAAAGGACGCGGCCACCTGCATGAACTCTCAGATCAGCGCGGTACGCTTGCCTCCATCATCAAGTGGGCTGATCACATCGAAGATCCAACGAACACTTCAGCACAAATGAATGAAGCATTTCGCCAGATGCAAAGCGGAAGACCCGGTCCGGCATCTGTAGAAATGTGCTGGGACACGATGGCAAAGCCGTGGGATGTCGAGATTGCACCCGGTAACACGACCATCGACAAGCCGGCAATCGATGAAGATGCGGTGAGCGATGCTGCCGATTTAATAGCCAGCGCAAAGAACATCATGATCATGTGCGGCGGTGGTGCACAACACGCGAGTGCGGAAGTAACAGCACTTGCCGAAAAGCTCGGTGCATCGGTAACCGCATTTCGCAGCGGCCGTGGCGTAGTCAGTGAGGATCATGCGTGCGGCGTATCGTCAGCCGCGGCAAGAATACTGTGGGACGACACAGATTTACTGATCGGCATAGGCTCCCGTCTCGAATTACAGTACATGCGCTGGGGTTCAATGGACGTTTATCACGACAAACCCCCGGCCGGTGGTCCGAAACTGATTCGTATCGATGTTGACCCTGAAGAAATGCAACGCCTGCAACCGGATGTTGGCGTTGTAGCTGATTCGGCCAAGGGCACACTGGCGCTGATCAATAAACTGGACAAAAGCGATTTCAAACAGGGTGACCTCGAGCGGATAGCACAAGCCAAGCAAACAGCGCGCAACAACATCGAAGAAATACAGCCGCAACTGGCTTACCTGGACGTGATTCGTGAAGTGCTGCCACGCGACGGATTCTTTGTTGAAGAACTGTGTCAGGCAGGCTTCACCTCGTACTACGGCTACCCGGTCTATGAGCCCCGCACCTACGTAACACCTGGCTTCCAGGGCACCCTGGGTTTCGGTTTTCCAACAGCAATCGGTGTTAAAGCCGCAATGCCGGACAAAGCAGTCGTATCAATCACAGGCGATGGCGGTTTCTTATTTGGCATGCCGGAACTGGCGAGCGCGGCGCAGCATGGCATCGGTCTGATCACGGTCGTGTTCAACAACTCATCATTTGGCAACGTCCGTCGCGATCAGCAATTACGTTTCAATTCCAATCTGATCGGCGCAGATCTGGAAAACCCGGACCTGATGAAACTCGCGGAATCATTTGCCGTAGACGGCTATCGCGTTACGTCGCCAGACGAGCTGAAGCCGGTTTTGGCCAAAGCGATCGACAATGATCGTCCGGCCATTATTGAAGTTTTCGTGGAGCGGGGAACAGAAACCAGTCCGTGGAAATATATTATGGGCTAGTTGTGCTAGCTCAGACATGATCGTACAGACAGTGTCGACTAATAGCTTGTTTGAATGGCCGCCTCGCACGCGATAGCGGCCCGCGGGTTGCTATGATGGTAGTAGGCTGCAGATTACCCAAAGCGGACATTGTCGGAGGTAGATGCAAGGAAGTGAAAAGGCTCTTGATGGTTCTTTCGATTTCCCTTTTCTTGGGTTGCGCGAGCAACTGGGAGCCATTACCGACCGAATACGAATTCAAGGATTGGCCAGCTGAAGGTCGCATTGAGGTGCTCTACACGAATGACACGGACGGCAAGGTCTGCCTGTTGCCCGAGCACTGGCCGAATCAAGCCGGAAAGGTCAATCAAGCCAGCGATTATGTCTTTCTCTTGGTCGGTGGAAAACGATACCCAATAGAGTATTTCAATACTGGCTATTGTCCCGGTGGCTGTGCTTTGATCGTGCGACCGGGCGAAACAGTATCATCGTCGATCAGTTACAACGATTTCCGGCTGCCTTCTTACGCGCGCAATGCACCGAAGCGACTAGAACTACCGGTAACCGCATATACGTGCCCGTACGAGGGCTAGTTCAATTCAGTGACTGGCGGCTTTTGGCGAGAGTTGCCGTTTGAACCTGGTCATTTCGATGCTGTCTGCAAGATCCGGTCTGAGCGATTACAGTTAGCTGTATTGGCTTGTCGCTGGGTGAGGTGGGCTGGTCAATGCAGCGAATTGTCAGCCGTCATCCGCCAGTGGCCTGTACTCATTATTTGGCCCAGGTGTCAGGTACACAATCTGACATGGCTCAATTATATCTACCCGGTGCCACATACCTTTAGGTACAACCAGTCCGTCGCCCGGCATTACATCGATATCGTCCATGGAGCTATCCAGAAACACAACGCTTACCCGGCCCGAAATCAGGTACAAAATCTCGTCACCGTCAGGATGCATTTCACCTGCATGTGGTGAGTTCTCGGACATTGTAGCTACACCAAAGGTTGCACCTTCAACCGGAAATGGCGGATCTGGTCTCTCAGGGATCTGCGAGGCCCTAAATTTGTTGTCAATTCCTACTGAGTTTGCGGATGGATTGAAACGATATGGTTTGGTCATTGTTGGAAACTCAGGGTAGTAGAGGCAAGAATCCCGTCCGACGTTTTAGATCACTGGCGCCAGGCAGCAGGTCCGATTCGTGCGCGACAAATATCAGATCAGTGCACGACACGTGACAGCTGCGCCCGGGCGGCCAGTACAGCGATATGTTATGTGACAAGTTCGCCATCCTTTGGTCTGTTCTCATAAGTGTATATCGCAAGACCATCTTCACGAGATAATCGGCGCTTGGCGAAATACGATGCCGCTGCCACAGCCAATAGCCAGAAAAGTATAGTCAAAGGCCGAAAGCTCGAAACGGTGAAATCGACGAGTGATTGAAACGTGATTTGCGACGCGATATCTGAGGCTGATTGTCCATAAACACGAGCCAGCGGAATCAATTCGGCGAAGAAATTGCCAAGAACGCAACCGACAATGGCCAGAATCGAAGCAAGTACGGTGTATCTCGACTCGATTCCACGACCTAAGAATTGGATTGTAAATCCAATGAACGCACCGAGCCCGATCGCTAGGTAGGAGACGGTATAACCAGCTACGATCGCTATAACGGCGTAAATGCTTGCGGCGAGAATTGTGGCAATCAAGCCTGAAATCAACGCGGCCTGGTAGTTTTGCTCCGAAAGAAGCACTTTCGCTCTCTCGTAGTTCTGCTCTTTTTGCTCGGGAGTCATGATAGATACGGTTGGCTTAGGGCAATCGAAATCGCAATTGACACCTAACTAGTAATTATCTTGCGAAAGTGGAGCATATCATTCCGAGCAGCGCACAGCTGGCACATCCGCCTTGAGTCGGCCCAGTTATCATTGGCAGTGATGGAGACTCTTCATTGATACATAGCACTAACCGCCATATCCCAATCAATGCCACCGCCGTCATACTTGGTTACGCAAGTATTGGCATCGATGAATAAATCCTCGTAGCGATTACGCATACGCTCGGTGATATCGAGCATTCCCGAAAACGCCGGTATATACCCGGTCCGTGCAATGAGTTCTCCTTTTGGATTCCTGAACTCAACCCTTCCCTTGGTATTTTTCGTACAAGAGAAGCCTCCTTCATGCACCAACCGGTGATGATGACGACAAAGCTGTACCAGGTTGGCAAGACTGGTCTCACCGCCCTTGCTCCAGTGCTTGATATGGTGCCCGTCGATGTAATGTTTCAACGTACAGCCCGGGAACTGGCAGCCTTCGTCTCTCGCTTTCAGGGCTCTGCGCATTGCGGGAGGAACAATCCTCGATTTTCTGCCGATATTGAGCGGCGTACCGTCTTCATCTTCCGTGAGAACACTGATTCCGGCATCACAACAGAGTCTTCTGGATGTTTCCGCGGAAACATGCGGGCCATCCTGTAGATGAGAGATATGTCCTTCGTTGTTGGTCAGTGTTTCCGCGGAAACATCGGTCTCCGGTGGGTCGGTTTGTTCCATGGCCAGTTCAATAGCCTTTAAGACCAGTTGGGCCTTTTCTGCCGGTAAGCGGGCCTTAATCATCATTGAGCCATCTGGCTCATAATAGAAATGTACTGAGCGGTGATCATGTTGCTTTTGGGCATCGCCTGTTTCCTGCAGCTTTTTGGCAATTCGCGGCTAAAGCC
>Ga0164315_10004127_pt1 | contig 11261 bp, 17 predicted proteins | sample GuaBasSedimGuay6_FD_113737 | JGI IMG/M metagenome (GOLD analysis project Ga0164315, IMG submission 113737) | Subseafloor sediment microbial communities from Guaymas Basin, Gulf of California, Mexico - Guay6, Core 4569-2, 0-3 cm | ecosystem: Environmental > Aquatic > Marine > Hydrothermal vents...
ATAATGTAGAAGCTGTAAAGGAATTGTCAGAGGAACAAAAACAGCTATTAGATTTTAATAAACAATTTCCCGCTGTAATAGAAGAAACAAACAAAGCACTAGAAAGCTCTGTAGAAGCAACCGACGACCTAGCAGAAGCAGAAAGAGTAGCAGTCGAACAAACAAACAAGCTAGAAATACAGTTAAACGACCTGGCAAGCAATGAAAAAATTGCAGCAATGGAATTCACGGCAAATATTAAAGTTGCTGAATTTGAAGCGGATGCACAAAAGTTTTCTGCTATAGTTGAGGGAATGACAGCAGACTTGGTATCTAATAATGAATTAGTAGCAGATTTATTTAGCCATGACGCTCCTGACTGGGATAGGTTCGGTTTTGATACACAAAGAGCGATTGACGCGGCTAATGATAGAGCGGAAGAAGCACATGATTCTTTATTATCATTACAAGAAGCACAAGTTGAAAATTTAGAGGCAAAAACACAATCATTACTTCAAGGTGATGCACAAATAACAATCAATGCTGATGGTCTACAACCTGAATTACAAGCATTATTAAAAAGCCTGCTAGAATTTATACAGATAGAAGCCAATGCAGAAGGACTGGAGTTATTATTATGATAGGAATATCAGCACCGCTTTATGATATAGATGGCTTTTTAGTTGTTAAAGAAAACAGAGCATCTACTATAAACACATTAACTCGCAGAGTGTCAAAAGCAGCGACTTTGGACGGTGGCAGCGCATTGGCAGACTTTGGATTTTCCGATTCAGATGCTAACTTTCAAATAGTAATTAGAAATATTACAGAAAGCCAAACAGACATTTTAAAGGCTATGATTAAAACATACCCAACATTGAGATTATCATGTTCTGAAGGTGCGTTTAGTGGGGCAATAGTTAATTTTAGTGCTGATACATTGCCAGTTAAATTTACGTTTTTAACTAAGGAGAAATTAAGCTAATGCCATTCGGAACGGTTACAAAATACGATACTATGGAAAGCACATTGATGGGCGATTCTTCTAGGCAATGGGACGATTCTACAGCAGGAAGCTGTATGTTTATCCTTACTGATAATACCTATGTAATTGATACAACAGACGCGACAGCAGCAGATTTGACTGGCGTTATTACAGCGGGGGACGGAGCACCAATAAATGTTGGTTCACCCACTTTAGACTCAGCAACAACCGCAGGAACGACTTATATTGATAGTTCAAGCGCTGATTTTGGGGCAATTGTCACAATTACTGCAAAGTTTTTGATATGTATTCAGCCAATAGTAGCCGCAGCATATGCAACAACAGCTAAATTGCTATGGGTTGTTGATTTAGATACAACATCAAGTTCTACAAGCAAGGTCACGACAGCCGCCCCATTTGCTATAAATACACCATCAAACGGCTGGTTAGCCTCTACATAACATGGCTACTCATGAATATTGGCGACTAAATATATCGGCGGTCGATGGTAGTACGCTTATACAGATAGGCGAAATGGAATACCATGATAGTATTGGTGGGGCTAATAAATCAACTAACGCACTGGGGACAGCAACCGCACATCAAGAAAGCACAGCAGCAACAGAGGCTTTCAACGAAGATAACGGGGATGCTTGGCTTTCTAATGTTATTCCGGGCTGGCTACAATTTCAGTTTACCACGCCAATAGATGCCGTTGAATATTCTATTCAGCTTTTAACGGCTGGTTTTTTAGACCGTATTCCAAAGGATTGGACTTTAGAATATTCTGATAATGGTTCTTCTTGGACTGTAGCTGACACAGTAACAGGCGAAACAGGCTGGTCAAGTGGTGAAATAAGAACCTTTGCTATTCCAGCGCCGCCCGAACCACCACCAACACAAGGCATAATAACTATAACAGGGAATACGCCTATTCCTGAGCCTATATACACGCCTAAAAAGACAATAAGCGGCTATAAATTTATTTGTACAATAACAGGCGCGGCTGATGGTTTAGACGATACTATAATTCCAATTAGTAGTATTTCAGGAACGCTCAATAGTTCTGGTTTAAGTTCGCTTTTGATTGTTTGTCCTAACGGCCTTTTGTATGGCTCTGATATTTCAGACAGATCAAACGGTGATTTTATAATAACGACAACTGAACTTTATACAGACAGCACAAGCGAAAGTACAGATTCAGCAAATTTTCATATCGGCTCAATAGCTTCAGATAGGGGCGCGCGTTCGTGGTCTATTTCCATACGCGGTAGTTATACAGATTCAGCACAGGCTAATCTTAGATATGATGCTGAGGGCGTTAATTCAATCTCTGTAAATGATGAAGGACAGAAGCGCGTTAGGCTTTCTTATAATTCAGATATTAGGCCAGGCGATACTTTATCTAGTGATCTATTTTCTGATTTAATTGTCGATAGAATCACTTATACAATATCTAGCATTAATAAATATATGACTATTACAGAAGGCGTGTAATGGGCGTTATTGAAACTACAACTAATTTAGGTGACGGACAATACACTGTAGACGTACAGCGCGACATGGAGCGAGCCACAGCGTTAAAAACAAAGCTAGAAACGGATATTATAAAGTTAGAAGTCGCCTTGCTGCAAAATGCCGGGGCAATGAGCGGACTTAGGTCTGAAATAATACAGATTAAAGCGGCTATAGATAGCTCAATTGATGATATTAATAGTGATAGCAGCATACCACCTGAAGATAAAGCAACCGCAATTCGTGAAGCCACGAAAGAAGATACAGAGGAATTTATAAGATTAACAACAAAGCTAGATTCAAGAGAGCGTTTTGGCGTTGATGGTCAATATAGCATCGATGCTAAAACCAATAAAATAAACGCAATAACTGAAAAATTAAATGAGGCCATTACGCGTGATTTATGGTGCGTTGATTACAGCGTGGATTTTGATGATGCAGAGCAAAAACTTTCTTTAGAAGTTGGCAGAGAAAACCAAGTATTATTTATTGCACCACATACTTATGTGGTTGCTCAGGAAGATATTGACGAAGAAAACGCAGTTTTATCAATTAAGCAATCTAAAAAACAAGAACTAGAATCAGAAAAAACAGATGCACAGGCGGAAAAAATAGCGGTTCAAAATAAGATAACTTATTTAAAGGATTTGATTTCACAAACACAACAACCAGAAGAACTATCTAGATTAAAGGCAAAATTAGCTGATGAAGTTAGTTCACTATTAAAATGGACTGAAAGAATAAAATACCTTACTTCCAGAATAATATTAGCACAAGATGCTATTGATTTTACACAAGCAAGGATTGACGCTTTAACGAGTGCAGGTGTGGACAACGTAATAACCCCAACAGTTAACGAGAATACAAAAAAACTTCAACCTGTCATTTCAAATGGGGCAAGCGGAACATATTGGAATAAGGCACTAATGCCAGGCATACAGCGATACATGCCGACATTTAGAACAGGTGTGATAACGGATATTAATGGGGATTATTGTACGGTTTTAATGGATGAAACACGTAGTACACAACAAAATGCAAAAACATTAGCACTTTTTAACATCAATCTTGATAATTCAGACAAAGACGAAACAACCCCAATATTGACAGATGTTCCAATAAGATATGGCAGTTGTAATGGGGCGGTTTTTGATATTGATGATGCAGTGGTCATTTCATATGAAGAGCGCGACAATGGTAATGGTGAGATAAAATTAATACCTAAAGTAATTGGGTTTACTGAAAACCCCGTTGCTTGCTCTTTGTTCTATACGCGCCACGCATTAGGTAATGTATATCAATATTTTATTGATGACACAAAAGAGCCTTTATTTATAACTGATTTAAACAACTTGCCTGGAGCCATAATAATACCTGCCGGATCTAAAACGGTTATAGATGGTTTTGCAATGAAGGGAAGTGATGTATATTCTGTTGTTAGTGATGATATATATAAAAACAGCGACATAATAGGAATAATAAACGTTAATCTACCGACTAGATTAGCCTGCAAGAGCAATGATGATTATATTTATGTTGTTGGTCTAGATAATAACGTAAACCCAATATATAAAGTTGAAAAATTCAATATCAAAACAAATATATCTAATGGGATTATAATTAATGAGGATTCCACAGGGGGTGAAGTATCAATAAAAGTATCTAAAAATAGATTGATGTCTTTATATTCAGTTGATATCGGCAATGTTGGTAGACACAAGCTTGTATTATCGGATTTTACAGGGTTAGAGATATATTCAGAACTTGATTTATACCAGTCAGGTCTTGAATATATGACGGCTGCGTGGTTAGATATGTTCTTATATACCACATGGGATGGTTCGTCTTATAATTATAATTTTCTAACAGAAGATGGCGTTAATTTTGGCCTAGTTATACCTGATATGATCGACTCGCACCCATTGTTAGATTATGCCACTTATAGACTTGGCTCTATTGGTATCATTCAAAATCAATTATGGTTATTAACCACAGTTATAAATGATTTTAGTTTTTGGACTGTATATGCTCTGGATATTACATATGATGAAAACAGCATCCCTATAGGCGTATCTTTAGCAAATGGGGGAGATTTTTTATTTCAAAAAACCACGACCGCTAATGAAGAATATCATTATAGTAATAGCTGGATTTTTAGCCAGTCTTGTTAACTCACAACCTCAATCAAACAATACGTTAAAAATGCAACTGTAATTGATATCATTAATGCCAATAAAACAGCCATAAAAAACAAAGAAATCTGTCTTATAATTCTATAACTGTAAAAACAATACCTTTCCATTTAGCCCACCAATGTAATAATTTAATACCGCCCTCCTGTTTTATATCATCATCAGTAAAGTTTTTCCATTTTTCAATAGAAAAGCAGCGGTCTTTTATGTAAAGTTTTTCATTCGTGAAAACAATGTCATATTCTTCTATGTGCATTGATTTTATTTCTTGTTTATTGCCTACTACATTACATAAATTAGTCTGCTCTAAACTAACATTATTCATAAGGGCATTATGAAGATTAGCCCCCTGTAGATTTGCTTTATCTAAATTGGAGTTGCTTATGTCCGTATTGCTCAAATTTACATTCCTTAAATCAGCATTGCAAAGATTAGAATTTCGTAGATTTGCATTGCTTAGGTCTGCACCTCTTAAATTAATATTGCTTAAATCAGAATAACTAAGATCAGCCTCACTCAAATTCGCAACAAATAAGTTTGCTTCTCTCATCTTTGAAGTAAAGACAGACATATCATTAAGCGTGGCATTACCGAGACAAATACGTGATTTTATCCCCGCTTCAGCCGTTAGTTTCATTGTATTATCTGGCACATCATGCGTGAATATAATTTTTTTTGTGGTTCTGTTTTTAATGGCTATTTTCACTCTGGCACCTCTATTTTTACAGTTGCAATACAGCCATTCATAGCCTGCTCAATCGCTTTTTCTTTTGTGTCAAAAACACGGCCTGTTGATATTATTTGAGTTCCCTCTGGTTTGTATATGTTCACCCATTTATAATTTTTGATTAAAGAATCAGCCATAAACAAACTTTCATCAACCGCCACTTCTCTTATCGGATTCAGATAATTTCCACACTCAAACCATGTTGATATTTGGCCTTTTAAAACCCCTGCTAATTTTTCATTATTTGCATTTGGGAAATAGGCAATATTTGTTACCAATTCGCCCTTTCCATTTACAACCTGCTCACCTGCAAGGGCTTTTTCTAGGTTAAACTTTTTCATTAGTTGACGAACGTATGCAGCAATAAAAATCCTAACGTTGTTAAACATACCAATGGAATTAAAATCTCTTCTAAATATTTCATTTTTTCAGCCTCAAAACCTTACATGGAAAATGCTTGTTTAACACAAAAGCCAATGTGGAAAGCCTCCATGTTTTTGGCATCTCAACTTCTTTGCCTTTTATAATAATTGTCATATCAGCCCGCCTGCATTGGTGGTGTATTTTCTTTGATCTTTTTAATTAGCTCTTGTATTTTTTTGTTATTTGATTGATCGTTCATTTTTTATTGCCTCGTTTTAAAATAAATTAAACCCCACACAAAACCGTGCTTTTTAACTGTAGGAATCATGCGATCTAGCGATGATAATTTATATGGGTAGGGTTTAAACTGGTTTATGTATCAATCATTATCAATACATGACATTTCTAAACTATCTGAAAATTCTTTCATTGCTTCAATATCATCTAGCATATAAATTTCGATCAGTTTATTTAGTTTCTCATTGTTTTTTACGGCTTTTGTTAGATAGAAAAAAACAAAGCCTTCTGAGTCTTTATTTAAAATATATATCCATATATCTGGTCTAGTGCTCAGTTTCAATTCAATTTTGATTCCTATATTTTCAGTTTCAATGCTAGAAAATATAGTGTTTAATGCGCTGGCTTGTTTTGCCATTAATTGTTTATTTGTCATTTTCTTTCCTCATAAATTCCCAGCAAGCTTGCTGAACATAATCTAAACTCTCCTTGTCTAGTGAATCAAGGTCAATCATTTGATTATTAAATTCTATACTATTTATAGTGATTTCAGCATCACAGCCAGGGTGCTCTCTTGTTTGATATTCCAAAGGTTGATAGTCAAAATAGACAGTTGCCTCATGCTCGAAGCCTTCACTGTCTATTATTAGTGTTTCGGTTTGGTAGTCTGGCATTTGTTTTTCCTTTAGCTAAAGCACATCATTGTGCTATATGTTGTTTTTATTGAATGTATAAAAATCGTCGTACCCGTTTAAATCTTTATATGTTGCGACCACTAAAGTTTCACCGTTATACCCTTTTTTTTCTCTAATCACTGTGTAGTCAGTTGTTCCTATTGTAAATTTATCTCCTGTTGTTAATTTAGTCATTTTCTTTGCCTCTTTGTTTGTTTAAATTTTTAACTTGTAGCTATTATATAATAAACAAATAATTAAGTAAAGTTTTTTATTAATTTAATTGCACAACATCAAAATAAACATTCTTAATCTCATTGTATCTGCCCCCTTTTTGCGGCCTAATATCAACAGCCACAATCTTTTTAAAAAAATTATCATAATGCTCCTCAAAAATCTTTAAAACATTATCAACACTCAGCCCAACCGTCCCCAATTTATAATAATCTTTTTTGTTTTTGAACATGGACAACAAAAAACGCTTGCTGTGCTGTTGTGCAAAACCTGAATGATCCAGGCAAAAATAATGCTTGTGTATAGTTTCAAAATCCTCATTCATTAATAGCATTTTTATCATTTTGTTGTTTGTTTTGCGACTATAGGCCAGTTCGAAACTGATGTTTGGTGTGTCGTACTTAGTAACTTCTTTGGCTTCTTTTTCAGCCAGGATAGAGGCGTTCGACTGCATTGAATAGTTGCCAGTCACACTATCATTAATAAATGCAGCACCACATAATTTACATTCTTTAGCACTGAGTATATTTTCCATGTTGCATGGATAACCCAGCCAATGCTTGAAGCCTTCATCATCAACCAGCGTCCTGTCTAAAGTGATGGTACAGAGTTTTTTCTGCATCTCAGAACGCCTGGTCTTGGGTTTTGGTGGAATGATGCTGTCAATAGATCCTAGTCGGTCGATGTTTGTTCCATAGTCGATGACCAGTCCTGTTTTTTCTATTCCCTGCTCGCATTTATACGCACGGATTACACGCCCCACTATTTGAACATAAAGCCCGGTTGATTTAGTGGCTCTGAACAGCACAACGCAATCAAGCGAGGGCTGATTATAGCCAGTCGTCAAAATACCAACGTTAACAACAAAACGTCTGCCATTCGCCTCCTGTAACCATTTTAATATACGCGCTCGTTCACCATTTGGTGTGTCACCCGTTAAGAGCTTTATATCCTCACTTTTAAATTCATCAATTACTCGTTCAGCATTGGCAATATTTGACGTGAATATGACAGCGGTTTTAATATCATGCTCTCTAAATTTAACCTTCATATCCGCAACGCCCTCTTCCACAATCGCGTCAAACTTTACCCCCTCAATCTCTTTGTTGTATTCCCCTGAAGTTGATAATTTGACGCCCTTCATATCAGCAGAAATACTGCCATTAATTGATTTAACGTTAGCCAAAAATCCAAGCTTTATCATTTCAGCAATATTGGATGTATAAGCGCATTCTGTAAAAAGTGCTTTTCCCTCTACCGTGTCATTTTCTAAAACCCCCTGACCCATTCTATAAGGTGAGCCAGATAGCCCGATTATTTTTAGTTTAGGGTTAATGCGTTGTAATGATTTTATTATTTTTCTGATGCTTGTGTCTGGCGTATTAGAAACCCCATGACATTCGTCAATCAAAACCAGATCAAATTTACCCGCATTAGCCCTTCTATTAACAAATGAACCAAACGTACAGACTACAGCCTGTTTTGTGACCTGTTTTTTATTCAGACCAGCACACACAATGCCGATTTTTGTTTTATCGGTTACATAGTCAAATAGCTCCTTAAAATTTTGCGAGCATAATTCTTTTGTTGGCGTAATCTGTAAAACTCTCAGCCCTTTTTGTAGTGCTGATTCTGTTATGTGAGCCATGACTAGGGATTTTCCGAAACTAACACAACAATCAAGGTAAGGTGTTTCACCTGCTATGAGTGATTCCCTTGCTGCATTAATTGCGTCTTGCTGATGTTTGTACAAGGTCTTTTTCATATAATGTACTCACGCCATTTTATTAATCCGTATAGATCAAAATAATGCACTGTAAATCCATTGTTTTGTCCTATAAGTGCATTTTTTTCATCGTTCCATCTAGCCACATATTCATTAAACCCATCTGAAACAATTATTTTTCTTCCGTCTTTTGGTGCATTAACTATTTCTTTCCATTGTTCTGTCATTTTATTCATTCCAAAAAAAACCGCTACAGGTTGAGAGCTTCGCACGTGTCACAAATAAACACACTCTCACCTATAACGGCTTATAGTATCTGTGTTGTCAGGAGCGGTGCGAATCGCTTTATTCCTTACGTTAATTATATATCATTTCTTCCTTTTAGGTTTAACATTCAGCTCATGTATATACTGAAATACTGTGATGATTCTATTATTATTTTCACTCAAAACAAAAACAACATCATTAGGACTTAACAAATAATATGCGGTTGAAAGGTCGTTATATTTTATTGAGTTTTTGCATTTTAGAATAATGTCTTTTCTAATTTTTGCAGTGGGCCGGGTTGCGTTCCTTAGTTCTGTTGTCATGTCCAGGTAAGAAAAGCGTTCATTCCATCTGTCTAGGGCATGTTGTGTTGCGACTATGTTTGTCATATTGGTGCCTCTCTCAAAAAATATTTACATGGATTAAATCCACGTTGCTCACTAACATACCCGCACATTATGAGTGTTTCCATTGCCCTCCATATTTGCTCTTTTGAATAGGGCAATATAGCGATCAATTCACCAATATATAATGCCTCTTTTTCTTCAGTCATGGCGTGGGTTATTTGGTGTAGGATGTTCATCTCACCACCACAAAATCACCACCACGAAGCAAGGAAACCCCTTCAATCTCTTCACCCGCTTTCAATGCTTTGGTAATGTCATTTTTATTGGCTTTCACTTGCTCAGGGATTATTGTTTTATATTGCTCAGGTAGTGAATTATAATCAAAATCTTCTGGAAGAAACGCTGTTTCACGTCCATGCTGGCGTGTCATAGTACATTCATCGCACTCAATTTTTTTGATGTTAAACTCGTGCATTAATTCCGTTATGTATGTTTTTATCCTAGTTTCTGCATTAACGGATGTACTATGGCGTTTTGTGGCGCGTTCTTTTTGTGCCTTGCGGGATGCTGTGTTAAATTTGCATTCTAGTAGAATACTAGAGAAAAAGTTTATCCTTTGCTCTGCCGTTCCTTTGATTGCATCCAGGCGGGACTGTATCAGTTCCAGTTCTTCACCATCTGCAAAATACATTTCGTCTAATAGTTGCTGGTGCTGTTCGGTTAGTTCTAGTGTTGTTGTCATTTTTTAATCCTATATATATTTATACAACTGTGCTTTCATCGTATTTAGTTGTTAATGCTCTATAGTTATGATCTGCTTTTTTTCCACATGATTTACACATCATTGCAGGGATTACATTTTGATGAAAATTAGAATCATCATATCCATATTTGTTTTTTTCTATATTACCGCAATGCTCGCACTTATAATCTGCATGAAAGTCGCGTCTATTTTGTGAGTTTATGTTTAATATGTGCATTTTTTTAATCCTCTAAATATTCTATTTCCAAAATAACATAATGCGTTATCTCTTTTTGTTCAGCGGCTTTTTGTTCACTGCTGTCTTTCTCTAATAATTTATACTCATTGTTTAAATGGGTTGTAATGTATTCAATTAATTTATTTTTATCTTCTGATGCGCACATAAACTCGTTCCATTCATACCACTCATATGAGTTTTCGAATAGTCCGTACATTTTTATACTCCAATTTCATTGTCTTTAAAAAAACCGACCCATAATATTCCATGAGCCGGGTGGAGGAGTGTTAGTTATTTAGAAAGGAATGTCATCGTCTTCTATTTCTTCAGCCTTCTCAACAATATTTTTGTCCTGTTCATCTCTGTCGCTTAACGGAAATATTGATTTAATATTATTCCCTGTTCTGATCTCGCCTGTATTTTCGTCGGGCATTTCCCACAAATTAATTTCACTCTCTATCTCAGTGCCGTTCAAAGAACGTGCTAAAAAATTAACATTGCTTAATACATCTTTGCCTACAGCAATGGCCTTTTTGATATCACCATTCGCATTAGCATCATATGACAATAATGTGGTTCTGGCTTTGTCGCGTTTTTTAATATCATCATGGTGTACATGTAATTTATGATTGACTGAAAAGCCCTCATAATTTCCTTTTTCTAAAACATGATGCTCAACAACAATACATTCATTGTTATAGTTGTCCTCTGGTTTTATTGTCACCCCTGCTACTACGCAATGAAGCTTTAGTCCAGTTGGTATAAGCGGCTGTAACCCGCCGCCAATTGACTCTTTTTCTGGGTTTAAATCTTTGTCTTCTATGTTTGATATAAAACTCATATGTTTTTTCCTATATAAAATTATTAAAATTAAAAATTTCCGATTTTAGCCATCGCCATCGCCCCAGCCACCGTCCCAGCTATCGCCACTGCCACTGCCCCAGCCACCGCCACTGCCATCGCCACTGCCACCGCCACTGCCACTGCCCCAGCCACCGCCCCTGCCCCCGCCATCGCCCCTGCCACCGCCACCCC